>Ga0307445_10001775_pt1 | contig 12042 bp, 4 predicted proteins | sample SalMarSW160330MG_FD_202147 | JGI IMG/M metagenome (GOLD analysis project Ga0307445, IMG submission 202147) | Salt marsh sediment microbial communities from the Plum Island Ecosystem LTER, Massachusetts, United States - SW1603-30 | ecosystem: Environmental > Aquatic > Marine > Intertidal zone >...
CAGTCCCCTCGAACTGGGAGATGCAGGGTTTTGGCATCCCCATCTATACCAACGTGCAGTACCCTTTCCTGCCTGTCGATCCACCCTACCTCCCGGATGATAACAACCCGGTCGGTTCCTACCAGCGCAGCTTTATGGTTCCCGCCGAATGGGGAAATATGGATGTTATCCTTCATTTTGGCGGCGTCAGCTCTGCATTCTATGTCTGGGTTAACGGTCATGAGGTGGGTTACAGCCAGGACAGCAGGCTGCCCGCCGAATTTAATATAACCGGTTACCTAAGGCCGGGAGAAAACAAAGTCTCGGTCCGGGTATATCGCTGGTGTGACGGATCCTATATGGAGGACCAGGACCACTGGAGACTGAGCGGCATACACAGGGATGTGATGCTGATGGCGGAGCCGAAGGCCAGGATCAGCGATTTCTTTGCGCAGACCAAACTTGATAAAGATTACAGGGATGCCACCCTGCGCATCCGGCCCCTAGTCACCAATGCCACTGGCGAAAACATCGATGATTACATCCTTGAAGCCATGCTGTATGATCCGGATGGTGCAGCTGTGCTGGAAAAACCCCTTACCATAACAGCCGGGGCGGTCCTTCACGAGGTGTACCCCAGGCTGGACAATGTGAGGTTTGGCCTGCTCGAAACAACGGTAAAGGATCCGCTGAAATGGTCGGCGGAGACCCCTGAGCTGTATACCCTTGTGCTGAGCCTGAGGTCTCCGGGCAGAGAGCTCAGGGACATGCGCAGCACCCGGATCGGTTTCCGTTCGATGGAGACCAGCGGGGAGGGACAGATCCTGGTCAACGGCGTTCCGGTCACCCTGTGCGGGGTGAACCGCCACGACCATTCCCCCACGGGCGGGAAATCCGTAACCCGTGAGGAAATGCTACGGGACGTGATCCTTATGAAGACCCATAACTTCAATGCGGTCCGCACCTCCCACTATCCCAACAACCCGTATTTTCTTGATCTCTGTGACCGGTACGGGCTCTATGTGATCGATGAGGCCAACCTCGAGACGCACGGGCTCGGCGGGTACTTTTCAAACCAGCCCGAATGGTCCTACTGCATGCTAGAAAGGGCGATCAGGATGGTGGAGCGGGACAAAAACCATCCCTGCATTATCATCTGGTCGCTGGGAAACGAGGCGGGAAGGGGACCTGCCCACGCAGCCATGGCCGGCTGGATCCATGACATGGACATCACCCGACTGGTCCATTATGAATGTGCCCAGGGGGATCCCAGGGCCCCGGGTTACATCCAGCCCGGCGATCCGGATGAACTGGACCATAATTCTCGCAGGGGACTTGCCAATCCCCGCGATGAACTGTATGTGGACCTGGTCAGCAGGATGTACCCTTCACCGGATATGCTGGAGAAGCTTGCCCGGACCGAACCCACCAGCCGGCCGGTGATGATGTGCGAGTATGCCCATGCCATGGGGAATTCCCTGGGGAATTTCACGGAGTACTGGGACCTGATCCGTCGGGAGAAGAGGATTGCCGGGGGATTTATATGGGACTTCATCGACCAGGGGATCTATAAAACCGCACCCGACGGACGGCGTTACTTTGCCTACGGGGGGGATTTCGGGGATGTCATCAACGACGGGAATTTCTGCATCAACGGGATCGTCTCCGCGGACCGACAGGAAAAACCTGCCATCATCGAGGCCAAAAGGGTGATGCAACCGGTAGGCATCGATTTCATTGGAAAGCCAGTTAACCGTGTCATCCTTACCAACCGCCATGATTTTGTCAACCTTGACAGGTACATACTGGAATGGGACCTGCAGGAAGACGGTAAGATCCAGTCCCACGGGACCCTTACAAGCCTGGATGCGGCACCCGGCGAAACCTGGGAAAGCAGTCTGCCGCTGGAAGATATCCGTCCCAGCCTGCCGGGAGGGGAGGTTTTCCTGGATGTCCGGGTTGTCCTGAAGGAGGACAAATCCTGGGCGCCCGCGGGACATACGGTTGCTGCTGGCCAATTCAGGGTAGGGGGATCGGCATCGCCGGTGCGGCATGTGTCTGTCCGGGGCAAACCGGTTAAGCTGGAGGAAGACGGTGAGGGGTACCGGTTATCAGGAGAAAAATTCACCGCCACGGTCAGCGGCTCAGGCTTCCTGACGGACCTGGCGTTTGATGGCAGGGAATTGATCAGCGCTCCCCTGGGACTCAACTTCTGGCGCCCCCAGACCGACAACGACAGGAGGGGATGGAAGACACAGGAGATACTGGCCTACTGGAAAGGGGCTGCTGATAAATTGCAGGTCACCAGTGTCAGGACGGAAAAAATGGCAGGTGGTGGTATGAAAATCCTGGCCGATGGAGCGCTGCCGGAGGAGCAGGGGACATTCAGCCTGGTGCAGGAGTTCTTTCCTAACGGATGGATCCATGTATCCTTAGCGGTGGACCCGGACCCGGATCTTCCCGTGCTGCCAAAATTCGGAATGCAGATGAAGATACCCGACCGGTACGAAAAGGTCAGCTACCTGGGAAGGGGTCCGCATGAAAATTACATCGACCGGCTGGCCAGTGCGGACGTGGGACTTTATGAATCAACGGTCAGTGATTTTGGCGAGCATTACATATACCCCCAGGAGAACGGCAACCGGACGGGTGTCCGCTGGATGGCTTTCACGGATGGGAACCGGCGGGGGATCATGATCACCGCCGACAGCCTTCTAAGCATGAGTGCATGGCCCTGGTCGCAGGATGCCATAGAAAAGGCCACCCATACCATTGAACTTCCGGACGAACCCGATCAGACTGTCAACATCGACCTTGTCCAGATGGGGGTCGGAGGCAACGATTCATGGTCCTCCCAGGCGGCACCCCTTCCAAAATACCGGGTCAGGCCCCGGCCGATGAGCTATTCCTTCTGGATCAAGCCCCTTACGGGAAAGGAAAAACTGAGGGAATCCGGCAGGCAGGTGGCAGAATAGGCGTGGCCGGCCTCGGGGTGTGGCCATCCGTTCGCCGCAGCTTAACGGACCGCAACATCGAATGCTGTTCCGGTTTTACGGATCACCAGCCAGTGGTTTTCATTGTCGTATTGCCAGTCCACCGAGCCTGTTACCCCGGAAGGCCTGTTCTTCCTGTCCACGTAGAATACCCAGTGATGCTCCCGCTCCGCGGAAACCGAAAGCCGCTCACCCTGTCCTCCGGCATGGATGTTCACCGGAGTAATGTAAAACCCGTCTCCCATGGGTTCGAAAAATTCAAAATCCGCACTTTCCCCTGTAATGAATATCGCGCGGAGGGTATCGGAGAAGAGCGTATCCCCCTTCCCGATGATCTGGCCGTTCCCACCGGTGACGGTGATCCCGATTGTCTTCTCCCCGGAACCCAGGCTGTCGAGCAGTTCGTTGAAATCCGGGAAACGGGATCGTAATCTGCTGTCTACTTTCTCCATGTAAAGGTATTCCGGCTGCTGGACATTCTGGCAATCGTCCAGTTCAATCTTCCCGCCCTGCGGCAGGGTGAGGCTGACATTTTCCATGGTCCATTCCCTCGCGTGGCTGATTGAACCCGCTTTTGCCGCGGAAATGCTCACGTTCCTCCAGCGAACATCCCGGATAGGTTTTTCCGGGTAGGCGTTTGCATAAAAGGCCGTGCCGGCATTTTTTACAATCACATCGCTAATGGTGAGATGGTGGAACTCGGGGATCCCCTTTTCGGGAGGCATGACGGGCTCTGTCATAATCCGCCAGTTATCCGGTATGGAGTCCGCCGGAATGCTCTCCGGTATGACCGGGTAGCTGTACTCCGGGTACCAGTTCAGTTCGAAGTGGAACGGGTAGGTCACGCTGTCCATTTCAATGTTGTGAAACCAGATGTTCTCGATCACCCCTCCCCGGACTTTTGCCGATTTGAAACGGATGCCCATGTTGGTCCCCACGGCTCTCAGCCCGTATACCTCGATGTTGCGCATCCCGCCCGAGGTCTCGCTCCCGATGGTGAAGAGTCCGTGTCCCGCCCGTGTAATAGAATTCCGGTATACGATGTTCTCCGCCGGCCTGTTCACCCGCAGGCCGTCGGCATCGCGGCCGGACTTGATGCAGAGGTTATCGTCGTTGCAGTCGATGTCGCAGTTTTCGACCAGGATATCGCTGGAGGAGTCGGTGTTGATGCCGTCCGAACTGGGACCGAAACCGCCGATGTTATTTCGGATCACTATCCCGTCGACATGCACCCGGCTGCAATAGGTCATCGTAACGGTCCAGAATCCCGAACGCTGGACCGTGAAATCCTTCATCAGCACGTCCTCCGAACCGTAGGCCACCACCGCGCGGACCCTCCTGCAGTCGTAATCAAGGGCCCAGCGTACTCCCCGGGCGCTGTATCTGGTCCACATCCCCCCGCTCAGAGGCGGATCTCCCCAGAATTTGTCCCACCAGTACTTACCGTTCCCGTCGATGATGCCCTTCCCGGTGATCCGCACGTTCTTCTGTTCATAAATGTTGATGAGTCCCGCCGGCCAGTACATTTCTATCCCGGCCACGCGGGTCCATACATCGGGGAATTCCCGGTCGTCCTGGATGGCCCGTATCACCACTCCCTCGTCGATGCGAAGCTCCACGTTTGACTTTACGAAGAGGGCACCGGAAAGGTATACCCCGGCAGGGAAACTGACCACCCCGCCGCCCGCTTCGGCAGCCGCATCGATGGCCTTCTGTATGGACCTGGTATTGAGCGTCTGCCCGTCCCCGGCTGCCCCGTAATCGGCTACACTGAACCGCCGTTCGGGGATTTTTGCAAAGGAAGGATCGTAAAAGATGGCCTCAAGTTTTTCTACCAGGGCACTTTTTTCCTGTTTCAGGCATGCAGGCATTGTGATCAGGATCAGTATACCCGGGAGAATGTGAAATGGAAAGTTTTTCATTTCTGATTTTTATTTGGTTTGGTACCGCAAATCTATGGGAATGCATTTAAAAGATCAATAGCCGGTCGGGGCCCGGGGAAAATCGCCCGAATGGCAACCGGGATGGCAACCGGACCGGCAGCCAGACCTACAGGGTACCCAGCAGTGCCAAATAGTGCAACAGAATTCGTATTTTGTTTATGGACTTGTATTGGAAAGGTCAGTAACTTTATAGGTTGTGCCTGAAAATTATCAAACCAACCAATAAACCATACCCATGAAAAAAATCAGTTATCATTTCATAATCGTTCTCATCTCCCTGCTATCCTCCGTTTCCTGTACGGAGAACTCCGGGCAGAAAGGTCCCTGGCCGGAAATCACCCGGGAGACAAAACCCTGGACCCGCTGGTGGTGGATGGGATCAGACGTGGACCGGGAAAACATCACCTCGCTCATGGCTGAATATGCGGAGGCCGGCTTCGGGGGCGTGGAAATAACCCCGATATACGGTGTGAAGGGACGTGAAGACCACTACATTGAATTCCTTTCACCGCAGTGGATGGATATGTTGAAAACCAGTGTTTCGCAGGCGGGGGAACATGATATGGGTGTGGACATGAACCTGGGGACGGGCTGGCCGTTCGGGGGACCGCAAATTACGCCCGAATATGCGGCCAGCAAGCTGATCGTACAGAAATACAGCCTTTCGGGAAATCAAATCCTTGAGGAAAAGATCCTGCCCCGGGATAGCCGCCAGCTCGAGCTTGGCGTAAAACTGGAAGCCCTGATGGGGTACCCGGAAGAAGGCAGTATCCTGGACCTGACTGAATACGTCGGGGAAGACGGTACGCTCAACTGGAAACCGGAGTCCGGTAACTGGGAGCTGTACGCCGCGTTTTGCGGCAAGACCAGGCAGCGGGTAAAGCGGGCGGCCCCCGGGGGGGAAGGCTACACGATGGACCATTTTTCAAAGGCCGCACTGGAGGTCTACCTGGACAGGTTTGACAGGGCCTTTAAGGGATACAGGGGAGTCCGTTCCTTTTTCAACGACAGCTACGAGGTATACAACGCAAGCTGGTCCCCCGGATTCTTCGATGAATTCCTTTCAAGAAGGGGATACGACCTGAAGTACCATCTCAGGGAGCTGATATCGGAAGAGGAGAACGACGAGACGGCCCGCCTGAAATCCGATTACAGGCAGACCATGTCGGACCTCCTGCTCGAGCATTTCACCGTTCCCTGGACGCAGTGGATCCATGCCCACGGAAGCCTGTCCCGCAACCAGGCGCACGGATCGCCGGGGAACCTCATCGACCTTTATGCCGCGGTGGACATGCCCGAATGCGAGATCTTCGGGCACCGGACCTTTGACATCCCGGGACTTCCCGTGAACGAGGACGATACCCGGAACGTGGAGCCGAATCCCATGATGCTGAAGCTGGCGACATCTGCCGCCCACGTTATGAACAAGCCCAGGATTTCGAACGAAACGTTCACCTGGCTCGGGGAACATTTCAAGGTCGCACTCTCCCAGTGCAAACCGGAAGTGGAAGAAGCCTTCCTGGCGGGAATAAATCACGTGTTCTACCACGGTACGGCCTATTCCCCATCCGATGCCCGGTGGCCGGGCTGGCTTTTCTATGCTTCGGTGAATTTTGCCCCATCCAACAGCTTCTGGCCTCACCTGAAGGGTCTCAACCAGTACATTGCACGCTGCCAGTCCATCCTCCAGTCCGGGAAACCGGATAACGAGGTCCTGGTGTACTGGCCGGTATTTGACCTGTGGCATAATCCAAAGGGACTCGAAATGCAGCTGACCGTCCATAACATCATTGAATGGCTGAATTACCCGGGGATCGAACAGATGACCGGACATGGCTATTCCTATGATTTCATTTCCGATGCCCTGCTGCAGCAGGTGGAAGCGGGGGACGGTGGACTTACATCCGCAGGCGGCACGGTGGACTATAAGGCCCTTGTGATCCCCGCATGCCGTTTCATACCGATGGAAACCCTGGAAAAGGCGATTACCCTGGCAGAAAAAGGCGGCATTGTTGTCTTCGAGGGAATGCCGGGAGACGTGCCCGGTCTGCCGGACCTTGAAAAACGCAGGGAATCATTCCGGTCCCTCCTGGAGGGACTCTCCTTCAGCGATGCCGGGGAAGGCATACGGGAATGCAGGACGGGCAATGGCAGGATCCTGTTAAGCGCAGACCCGGGAAAGGCCCTGGAATATGCGGGAATACCCGGTGAGAAGATCGTTGAAACAGGATTGCAATTCACCCGTCGGGCACTTGCTGACGGGAAGTACTATTACCTGGTCAACCATACGTCCGGGCCCATTGACGCCATGGTGCCCCTGGATACAAAGGCGGAATCCGTCCTCATCCTGGACCCGCAGGACGGCAGGTCCGGAAAAGCATTTACGGAACAGGCCGACGGCCAGGTCCGGGTAAGGGTGCAGCTTCAGTCCGGGGAATCGGCATTTCTCAGGACGTTTAACTCCCGTGCCTCCAGGGCGGATGAATGGATATACGAAAAGGCCAGGAAGGAACCCGTTGAACTGAATGGAAGCTGGGAACTTGCCTTTAATTCAGGGGGACCTGCCCTGCCGGCTTCCAGGGGACTGGACATGCCGGTGCCGTGGACGGAACTGGGGGATTCGGCAGCGATGAATTTCTCCGGTACCGCGGTTTATACCCTGCATTTCAGCATGCCGGAGCTGACCGCCGATGACTATGTGCTTGACCTGGGAAGGGTTTATGAAAGCGCCCGGGTAAGGCTGAACGGTAATGACCTGGGCATCCTGTGGAGCGTTCCATTCCAGGTCAGGGTGGGATCCGTCCTCAAGGAAGGGGAGAATATCCTCGAGGTGGAAGTGGCAAACCTCATGGCAAACCGGATCAGGTACATGGACAGGAAAGGCATCCCCTGGAGGATCTTCAACGAAATAAACTTTGTGAATATTGAATACCGGCCATTCGACGCATCCGGATGGAAGGTCATGAAATCGGGACTTGCGGGTCCTCCCACCATCATCCCGGTCTATACCATCGCTTATGGACCGGACATGGGTCTATCAGGCGGGCAGGCGGAATGAACCGGCAATGCGATGAAATCATGAATAACAGGATCCTGTTAATAATTCTCGTCCTGCTGACCATTGCATCAGGGAACGCTTCCGGGCCAGGAAGATCCTTCGGGTCAGGAAAATAATTTAACCAGATAAACCATCGATCATGATTGAAAAATTTTTAAGTTTTGTGCTTCTTGCAGGCATCCTGTCCTGCACACCGGCAGCGGATAAGCCTGCCGCAACAACCGATTCCACCACCCCCCTGCACATGCTGCAGCCGGATTACCCGGTTCCATATGGGGTGATGGATGAAACTGAGATCATCGGAACCCTGAACCGGGTGCTGAAGTACCTGGAGGTTGCAAGTCCCGTGGGACTGGTCGACCGGAATACTGGAAACGAGATTCCGGCAACGGCCCCGGCCGATACGGCAGCCCGCCTGGCACGGGGAGACTTCAGGCTGGTCAGTTACGAATGGGGCGTTTTGTACGCAGGGATGCTCCTGGCCGGCGAAGTCACCGGCGATGAGGCATTTACCGACTATACTACCCGTCGGATGCAGTTCATTGCAGACGTCATCCCGGTATACAGGTCCCTGGTGGAAGAGGGACTGACCAGGGAATATTTCTTCCGTTCCATCGTCCAGCCGCGTGCACTGGACGATGCAGGGTCCATGTGTGCGGCCATGATCAAGACCATTCGCAGCGGATCCGATGCAAACCTGAGGCCCATGGTCGACAACTACATCGATTACATAAGTACGGGACAATACCGCCTGGAGGACGGGACCCTGGCAAGAAACCGGCCCCTGCCCGGCACGCTCTGGCTCGATGACCTGTTCATGAGCGTCCCCGCCCTTGCCCAGATGGGGAAACTGACAGGGGAAAACAAGTATTTCGATGATGCCGTGAAACAGGTCCTGCAATTTTCCGAAAGGATGTTCATCCCGGAGAAGGAATTGTTCATACACGGCTGGGTGCAGGGCATGGAACCGCATCCCCGCTTCCACTGGGCCCGGGCGAACGGATGGGCCCTGATGGCCATTGTCGAATTACTGGATGTGCTGCCGGAAGACCATCCGGGACGTAAAGATGTCCTGCAGATCCTGCGGGCTCATGTAGCGGGACTGGCGGCATGTCAGTCCGGACAGGGATTCTGGCATCAATTGCTCGACCGTCCTGATTCCTACCTGGAGACTTCGGCTACCGCAATCTATACCTATTCAATTGCCAGGGCGATCAACCGAGGGTGGATCGATCCCCAGGCCTACGGGCCCATGGTCAACCTGGCCTGGAACGCAGTTTCAACAAAGATCAATGAAACGGGACAGGTGGAGGGTACCTGCGTGGGGACGGGAATGGGATTTGACCCTGCATTTTATTACTACCGCCCGGTCAACGTCTATGCCGCCCACGGCTATGGTCCGGTAATGCTGGCCGGATCGGAGGTGCTGAGGATGACCAGGAATTTCAGGATCAATGCCAACGACAGTGCCGTACAGGTTTACCCGAAACAATAACCGGAAATTGCTGCAGATATCGGGTTTCCGTGCCCTCTGAATTGCGTTCAACTAACAATCTGAAATGGATCCAGTTAAAAAAATATCAACGAATGTATTCATCCCCTTCGCGGTTTCCTGCCTGCTGTTCATATCGGCAGGCACTGCATCCTCCGGGGAAGATACACCCGGGGATGACCTGCGGATGTGGTTTACCCGCCCGGCCGATAACTGGGAAAATGCCCTTCCCGTCGGGAACGGGAGGCTGGGTGCAATGGTCTTCGGGGGGATTGAAACCGAACGCCTGCAACTAAACGAGGAAACCGTATGGACGGGCGAAGTGGAGGACTACCATAATCCGCAATCCATCGAAGCCCTGAAAGAAGTACGAAAACTTCTGTTCGAGGGCAGATACTCCGAAGCGGAAAAGCTGGCCCAGAGCGGAATCATGGGCCGCAAGGACCCGTCTGCGCGGCACACTTACCAGACCCTGGGGGACCTCTGGCTGTTCTTTCCGCATTTTAGGGGTGTTTCGGAATACCGCCGTGAGCTGGATATCGGGAAAGCCGTTGCCGGGGTTTCCTTCGTCGGGGGCAGGTCCCGTTTCAACCGCAAAGTCTTCTCCAGCGCCATGGACCAGGTACTGGTGGTCCGGCTGGAGTGTGACAGGGAAGGGGGACTGGATGTCGCGGTCCTGCTAAACCGTCCGGGGGGACTTGCAAGTATCGCCGTGGAAGGTGACCAGATCACCCTGTCGGAACACGTCGGCAGCGGAACGGGTGTGTTCATGGTCTCAAGGCTGAAAGTCATACCGGAAGGAGGGAGCCTGAGGGTTTCGGGGGACAGCCTTGTGGTAAAAGATGCAGACGCTGCAACCCTCCTGCTGGTTGCAGCAACGGATTACAGGGGAGGGGACCCCCTGGCAATCACCCGGCAGCAGCTGGATGCCGCTTCGGCCAGGTCTTACGAAGATCTTTACCGGGACCATGTGGCCGATTACCAGCACTACTTTAAACGCGTGGAACTGGACCTCGGGAAAACCGATGCGGTTTATTTCCCTACGGATTCCAGGATCGAAGCGATGAAAAACGGCAACGTGGATCCCCAGCTGGTGGAGCTTTATTACCAGTTCGGCCGCTATCTGCTGATCAGCAGTTCCCGTCCCGGATGCCTGCCGGCAAACCTGCAGGGGATATGGGCGGACGGCCTCCATCCCCCCTGGAGCTCGGATTACCACATAAACATCAACATCCAGATGAATTACTGGCCGGCCGAGATCACCAACCTTTCCGAGCTTCACGAACCTTTCCTGAAATTCATCGATGAACTGAGGCCGGACGGGCGCAAAACAGCGAGTGAGGTTTACGGGTGCAGGGGGATCACGGCGCATTATACCACCGATGTCTGGCATTTTACCGAACCCACCGGGGCCATACGCTACGGCCTCTGGCCCATGGGAATCGCCTGGAGCTGCCAGCATCTCTGGGAGCATTACCTGTTCACGGGGGACAGGGAATACCTGGATACCTTTGCCTACCCCATCATGAAGGAGGCTTCGGAATTCTGTACCGACTGGCTGGTAAAGGACCCGGAGACCGGCTACCTGGTTTCCGGTCCCTCCATTTCGCCTGAAAACAGGTTCATCACTCCCGAAGGTTCACCCGCCTCCATAGACATGGGACCCACTATGGACCAAGAGATCATATGGGACCTGCTGACCAGTACCCTGGAGGCAGGGCGCATCCTTTGCAGGGATGAAGACTGGAGGGAAGAAATGCAGTCCGTCCTGGATTCCCTGGCCCCGGTCCGGATAGGTTCTGACGGAAGGCTGCTGGAATGGAGGAAGGAATATGCGGAGGCGGATCCCGGGCACCGGCACATGTCGCATCTTTTCGGCATGCATCCCGGAAGGCAGATCACCTGGCAGAACAGTCCCCAGCTCATGGAGGCCGCCCGTAAAACCATTGAGACCCGGCTTGCGCATGGAGGGGGACATACGGGCTGGAGCAGGGCATGGATCATCAACTTTTACGCCAGGTTGCAGGACGGGGAAGCGGCACACGAAAACATCCTGGCACTGCTCAGGAAATCAACCCTTCCTAACCTGCTCGACACCCATCCCCCCTTCCAGATAGACGGCAATTTCGGCGCCACGGCAGGCATCACGGAAATGCTCCTTCAGAGCCATGCCGGCGAGATCCACCTGCTTCCCGCCCTACCCAAAGCATGGCCGGACGGGCACGTATACGGCCTTTGTGCCCGGGGTGGTTTCGAGGTCGACATCGAATGGGAAAAGGGGAAACTGAAAGAGGCCCGGATACGGTCAGACCTCGGCAATCCCTGTAACATCCGTTACGGGGACAGGCTGGTCAGCGGCGTATCCACGCAAAAAGGAGAAATCCTGCTGTTTGACGGGTTGCTTGAAAAAAAATGAACCAGATGTAACCGAATACATCTTAAACCTGGAATTATGAGATCATTCCTGATTTTATTATCGGGCGTATTGTCCGTTCTGCCGGCATCCACCGGTCATACAGCCGCAAGCCTTCCAGGAAGGGAAGTCCGGTACCTTTCCGGGACCGATAATGAACACTC
>Ga0307445_10001776_pt1 | contig 12041 bp, 10 predicted proteins | sample SalMarSW160330MG_FD_202147 | JGI IMG/M metagenome (GOLD analysis project Ga0307445, IMG submission 202147) | Salt marsh sediment microbial communities from the Plum Island Ecosystem LTER, Massachusetts, United States - SW1603-30 | ecosystem: Environmental > Aquatic > Marine > Intertidal zone >...
AGGTGGAACGGGGCCAGCGGGCCGAACTCTTCAAAAACGTGATTTACAGTTATCCCTTGAGCAATGCCATGGACGATGGCTTCGTGAAAGAACCCGCAGTGGCGACGCGGGAGAACTTTGATGCGGCAAACTACTCAGACGAAGGCCTGGAAAAGGTCAAACTCGAAGACGGTGTCCGCATCCATGAAAACACCAAGGTCGAGCTGGAGGTGTACGCCCGGAACAACGACCAGGCGATGGTCAAGCCATTCATGCTGGTGGTCGCTCAGGACACGACCCACGCCAACGTACTCCGGCAGGTCATGGAGAACGACGATTTCTTCGAGGGCCGATACAAGGGTAAGGTGATCACCGTCCACTCTAAAGTGCACGGTGAAGAAAAAGACGAGGTCGTCGAACAGTTGCTGACTGTTGAGCGCCCGGACAACCCGGTCGAGGCCGTTATCCACGTCAACATGCTCAAAGAGGGATGGGATGTTACGAATCTCTATACCATCGTCCCCCTGCGGGCCGCAAACTCCCGAACCCTGGTGGAACAGTCCATCGGCCGAGGATTGCGCCTGCCCTACGGCAAGCGGGTAGGAATCCCAGCAGTTGATCGCCTGACTATCGTGTCGCACGACAGGTTTCAGGAGATCATCGATCACGCCAACGATCCGAACTCGATCATCCGAACCGGCGTAGTCATCGGAAAAGATATCCCCGAAGCGGGCAAAAAGGCGATAGTCGTCGAATCTGAGTTTGAGAAGATCATCTCCACGCCTCCACCGAAGGCTGGAGAAGAAGAGAATGCCCCGGAGACCCGCAGCCTTTTCGAGAAACCGGAAGAGCAGGAAGTGGCAAAGGCAACGTTCCAGGTTATCCGACAATTTGAACGCCTCCGGGGAAGCGATCAGCTTCAGGACGCGGAGATCCAGAAGGAAATCATCAAGAAGGTTGAGGAGATCGCCCGGCCCAAGCTCGGACTTCTGTACGACAGCCTTGGCGAAGATACTGTCGCAAACGTGGTGAAGGAAACTACAGAGCTGTATCAGGACCTCTCCATCGACATTCCAAAAATCGTGGTCGTGCCGAAAGGCGAGGTGGTCGCTGGATATGAAGATTTCGATCTGGACACAAGTAACATCAACCTGCAGCCGGTGGCCCAGGACATTCTCATTCAGCACCTCCATGATATGCAAAGATACAAACTGCGGGATGGCTCGGGGATCGTCAAGGAGAAGCGGCCGGAAGACTATCTGGTGCGTGGCTTGATCGATTTCAATGACATCAGTTATGACGACCACTCGGCGTTGCTCTACAAACTGGCTGGTCAGGTCGTGGCGCATCTGCGGTCATACCTGGCCGAAGAAGAGGATGTGTTGAATGTGCTGCAGTACCACCAGCAACCTCTTGTAAACCTGATCCACTCCCAGATGCAGGACCATTTCACGGAGTCGGCTGCGTCCTACGAGGCCAATGTTACCAAGGGGTTTCGCACTTTGCGCCCTAATAACTACACAGCCGCCGCAGATGAAACCGTTCGAAACTTCAGGACCCCGATCCCGGAAGGTGAAAAACAGCGCATCAAGACCATGCTCTTCGGCGGGTTTCGAAGATGTCTGTATTCGCTGCAGAAGTTCGACACAGACTCGGAGCGGCGTTTCGCGGTGATCATAGATAACGATGACGACGTTCTCAAGTGGTTCAAACCCGCCAAGGGCGATTTTCAGATTCACTATAGTCACGATGAATCATATGAACCGGATTTTGTCGTTGAAACCAAATCCGGCAAGTTCCTCTGTGAACCTAAGCGAGCCAGCGAGATTACCGATGACATTGTCCTGGCAAAGGCTGATGCGGCCGCCGTCTGGTGTGAACATGCAACGGTTCACGCGAAGACTTATGGCGGCAAGCCCTGGACCTATCTCTTGATCCCTCATGACCAGATATCCGAACAAATGAGTTTGGCTGGCCTGGCGGCCAGGTGTACCCATGTATCACAGGTGCAGGAAACCGGCAGCCATGGAAAGGAATGAACACGTGACGCGCTTTCTCTAGGACAAGAATGGTTGAGAGGTCAAGTCTACGGTTGACTCTTAGTCAGAATCGAAGGGCAAAAAGGGAAGCGGAGTGGTGAAAGATCCTAAGATCGTTTTTCATGCGCGGGCCTGTTTTTCATGAAAACGGACAGGATCATCTATACCCTGGGTACAAGCACCCGATCCCTCGAAGATTTCTCTTCCATACTAACGACCTTCGGGATAAAGGGAATTGCAGATGTCAGGAGGTTCCCCAGGAGCCGCAGGTTTCCCTACTTCAACAAGGAAAAGATCGAGGAGGAGAGCAGAGAGCAGAACCTTTCCTACCACTGGCTCGGAGATCTCCTGGGCGGATTTCGAAAAGGCGGATATGAGAATTACAAGAACGAACCCTCCTACCTTGAAGGTATTGAGAAGGTTGAGGCACTGGCTGAACAGTATCTCTTTGTGCTCATCTGTGCCGAGCGGCTTCCCTGGAAATGCCATCGATTGCAGATCTCCCGGAGTCTCGTAGAGCGGGGCTGGGATGTGATCCATATCATTGATCGGGATCGTACATGGCGGCCAAAGGGGGAACAGGGCAGGGCGGGGGACAAAGAATTGGAATAGGTGCCGGACGTCTTCAAGCAGTTCAATGGGAATTTGACGGGACCAAAATCGCGTCGTACAGGAGAGGAATATGGCTGAGATCATTTCCAGAAATGTCAGTGCAGGGCCGTGCACGGTTTACAGCCTTGAGACCAGGAAGACTCAAGGTCAGGACGTCCTCCTCTTGCACGGAGCGAAATTTCAAGCTGTGACCTGGAAGGAACTCACGACCCTAGACCGCTTGGATGACGCAGGCTACAGGCCACACGCCATTGATCTGCCAGGATTTGGCAAATCTCTGAGATGTGCTGTGACACACGAAACGGTTCTGCAAGCGTTCATCCAGGAGCAAAAGCTCTCCCGCCCCGTGCTTGTGGGACCATCAATGAGCGGCAGGATTAGTCTGGACTTCACTCTAAAACACCCGGAGTATGTCGGCGGGCTGGTGTTGATCGGGGCGGTGGGGGTGCGAGAAAGAAGCGAGCAATTGGATACGATCGGGGTTCCTTGTCTAATCCTCTGGGGTAGTAACGACACGGTTGCCCCATTGGCGTCCGCACGCCTTTTGCACGAGAGAATCCGCGGAGCGGAACTCCGGATCTTTGATAACGCCGGCCATCCTTGTTATTTGGATCAACCAGACCTATGGCATCAAGAACTCCTCGGGTTTCTCCATAAGAATTTTACTTAACTTATCGAAGACAGGGGGTACGTTCGTTCTGAAGGTGTACGGTCTGATAAGGGTGAAAGGAAAGATACAAAGATGGTTGATACGCATTTTGAGCCTGTAAATACGAACCTGTCTTATGATCAGGCTAAAACCCTGTTTGAAACATATATAAAGGAGCCCAGTATCCACAAGCACTGCAGGGCATCTGAGGTGATCATGCGGGGGTTGGCCAGGCACTTTGGTCAGGACGAAGAGCAGTGGGCGATCCTGGGGTTGCTCCACGATATAGATTTTGAACAGACAAAGGATGACCCGGTCAGTCATTGCGTCTATGCCAGGGGTATCTTAAGCGATGCCGGTGTTTCGGATGAGGCTATAGAGATCATCTGCTCTCATGCGTGGGGGAGCGAATGCGGCGGAGGAAAGGTACTGAACAAAAAGAGAACAAGAAACATCGAGCATGTCCTCGTTGCTGCAGAAACTGTAACCGGATTGATATCTGCTTCGGCCTTGATGACCCCTGACAAGAAGCTTGCCAGTGTAAAAGTAAAGTCATTGAAAAAGAAGTATAAGAGCAAGGCATTCGCGCGAAATTGCAATCGGGCGTTCATGGCGGAAATAGAAAATACAGGGATTCAACTGAGTGAATTTTTCGATATTGCCATTACGGCCATGCAGGAAATAAGTGACGAATTGGGGTTGTAGAGAGAGCCGGGGTCAGGGTATGTACTGATCGATCAGGCTGCCGGAAACCGCCTTTACGGTCTCGGATATCGGGTGGGCATGAGGCGTACGCGAAGCGATGTACCCTGAAATGAGGCACTGATCTCCATAGAACCGCTGTAATGCTTGAATTCCCTTCAGGGCCTTTTCATCAGGATCCTCTGTGGCCTTGACTTCAATGGCAACAAATTTGCCCCCCTTTTCGATCAGCAAATCCACTTCAGCCCCGTGAACCGTCCGCCAGTACCATAGCGGCGGTTGCCGGCCCTGAGAAAAATAATGCCGGACAACCTGCATCACAACGTGCGTCTCCCACAAGGCCCCGGCCACTGGATGGCGCATGACCTCTTCCCGCTTTTCGAAACCCATCAAAAACGCGGCCAGCCCGGTGTCGCACATATACAGCTTTGGGGCCTTGATCAGCCGTTTTCCAAGATTCCGATGATACGGCTCGAGCAAGATGATCTGGCCTGAGGCCTGGAGCACGGAGATCCATTTTTTTGCCGTGTTTGGAGCGATTCCAGCGTCTCTGGCCAGTTCGGAATAGGATAGAATCTGGCCGGTCCGGATGGCCGTTGCCCTCAGAAATCGATCAAAATCTCTCAGGTTTCCAACATTTGAAATATTTCTGACATCCCTCTCGAGGTAGGTACCAAGATAGGCTGCATACCAGAATCGGGGTTCGATCTCCGGTTTTTCATAAAGCTCGGGAAACCCGCCTTTGAAAAAATAGGCGTCCGGATCAGCGGTCTCAACCGTTTCCTTAAGCTCCCTGAATGAGAGGTTCAGCATGTTCAGAATGCCGCAGCGTCCGGCCAGGCTTTCGGAAACACCGTGCATCAGTGAAAAATTCTGGGACCCGGTCAGGATAAACCGCCCGGGCGTCTTTTTTTGATCCACAATGCCTTTCAAATGACGAAACAGGGACGGCGCATATTGGACCTCATCAATAATCAAAGGTTCTCTATGGCCGGCAAGAAAATCATGGAGACTGTGCTCAGCCTGTTCCGACAGGGCTGGAACGTCAAGGGAGACATAGGAAAACCCGGGGAAAACCCTTTGAACCAAGGCCGTCTTTCCAACCTGACGTGCACCTGTCAAAACCACGACCGGAAACTGATTGAAAAGATCTTTTATTGTATTTTCGTATTTCCTCTCAATCCACATGCGGATATTTTGCATCCAAAATGACAAAAAGTCAACATCTTTTTCGGTTAAACCGGCTTGACACGATGAGAGTTGGGGATTCAGAGTTGGGGGTCAGATCTTTAACCTTCTGCTGGTTTCATCCAAGCACTATCTGCTGACAGGCGGAACGCTGGGGAACTCAAGTATAACCGTTGGCTGGACCGGCAAGAGGTAAAGGTGAAGAAAGTGAAATAGGGCGTCGCTATAGGTGAGTGGTAGGCGGTCGCGGATTCGAACCGCGGACTTCCACCGTGTGAGGATGGCACTCTCACCGCTGAGTTAACCGCCCACGGACTTGATCAAAAGATAAGGGCTCAACGGGCCAAAAGTCAAGCCTTTTTGTTCGGCGGCCGGCAGGTCAAGGACGATGACGCAGCATCTTTGGTGAGGTATTTTCGAAGCTTTTCCACTTCACCGGGTGTGAGCCGTCGGTAAGTTCCGGGTTTCAGGTCTCCCAGGCGTAGGGGACCATAGCGAATCCGCTGCAGTTTCATTACCGGGTGGCCCACAGCCTTGCACATACGCCGGATCTGCCTGTTTCTTCCTTCTTTGATCGTGATTTCAAGCCAGCTGTTTCTGCCCGTGGTTCCCGTTTTCTTTATCTGGGCCGGGGCAGTGCGTCTGCCGTCCAGCATCACTCCGGATCTTAGACGTTTCAAGATCTGTTCCCCGGGCAGGCCCTTGACCTTGGTCCGATAGGTCTTGGGAATACCGTATCGGGGATGCTGAAGGTGGTGGGCCAGTTCTCCGTCGTTTGTCAGGATGAGAAGCCCTTCGGTGTGATAATCGAGACGTCCTACTGGAAAGAGGCGGCGCTTGATGTTTCTCACAAGTTCGGCTGTCGTGGGGCGGCCCCGGGGATCACGGGATGTGGTGAGAACCTGTTTCGGCTTGTTCAGGACGATGGTTACCTGAGGCTCCAACCGATGAATGAGGCGCCTGTTGACGCGTATGGCGTCTTGCCCCCAGACCACCTGCGTGCCGGGCGTCAGGACCACCTCGCCATTGACGGTAACGCGGCCCTCTCGGATCCATCTTTCTGCTTGACGTCGGGAGGCGACTCCGGCTCGGGCCAGGACTACGTGGAGTCGTTCGGCCATGCTTCTCCGAGTTCCTTCAGGTCTTTCAGGGTAGGCAGCTCGCTGAGCTCTTTCAGATCAAAGATTTCCAGGAAACGCTTGCTCGTCCCGTAGACCATGGGGCGGCCCGGCAAAGGCTTGCGGCCCAATACCCGAATGAGTCCCCGTTCAAGAAGGGTACGCAGCGTTCCTCCGGACTCAACGCCTCTTAGGTGCTCCACATCGCTTCGCAGAACAGGTTGTTTATAGGCAACAATGGCCAGGGTTTCCATGGCTGCACGGCTCAGGCGGGCCGGTCTGGTTTGCTTCATCCGCCTTACCCATTGCCGGTACTCGGGACGGGTTCGGAGCTGGTATCCACCGGCCACCTCACTCAAAAAGAAGCCGCGCTTTTGGGACTCATATTCCTGCGCCAGGCTTGTGAGGGCGTTGAGTGCGGACTGACGGTCCTGGATTTCCAGAATCGCCTTGATCCTGTCGATGGTCAGGGGGGCGTCTGATGCAAAGAGCAAACTTTCAACAATGGCCTTTAGATTATCCATTGAAGATCCTGATGATGCCCGAGCTGACGTGTTGCATAATCCGTATGACCTGGGCTTTTGCCATTTCCAGAATAGCCAGGAAGGTGACGATAATCTGGCCTTTGGTCGCCTGTTCTTCAAAGATCTCTTCAAAAGTCATAGAGCCGCGCCTTTCCAAGAGATCTGCGATTTCAGAAATCCTGCCCTTAACCGATATGGTGTCCACGGTAATATTCAAGAAATCTTCCGGAGATGCCCGCTTGACGATCTTCTCAAAGGCGTCGATGAGTTCAAAGAGGCTCACCTGGACGAGATCGTCGGGTTCTTCATCCGCGGATTCGGGAGAGCCGTTCGACGCACTGCGGACAAAGACATCCCAATCAAGTTGATTCCGGTTCGTCAGATCTTCTGCCGCATATTTTAACTGCAAGTATTCCTCCAGGGGTCGAACAATCTCCAGACGGGGATCTTCTTCCTCGTCTTCTTGTTCCAGGTCGATGGGCAGGAGCATCCGGGACTTGATGTGGGCGAGGGTGGCTGCCATGAGCAGAAACTCCCCGGCCACGTCTATATTCAGGGCTTTCATCAGTCTCAGGTATTCCAGGTACTGCTCTGTGATCACGGCAATGGGGATGTCATAAATATCCACCTCGCTCTTCTTCACGAGATGCACAAGAAGATCCATGGGGCCGTCAAAGACATCCCCCAGATGGACGCGATACATGGTCTGATCTTGTATTTGTTCCATTTAGATGTTGACCGCGGCTCGCACCTCTTCCATGGTCTTGCGGGCGACTGCCCGCGCCTTCTGATCGCCGTCTTCAATAATGGCCCTGACCGTATCCGGGTTGGCCTCGTAGTAAGATCGTCTCTCACGGATAGGCTCAAGGGCCTTTATGAGATTTTCGGCCATCATCTGCTTGCATTCTACGCAGCCGATTTTGGCCCGCCGGCACTCTCGATCAACACTATCAATGGTCTCCTGATCGGAGTAAAGCTGATGAAAGCTGAAGACATTGCATACCGTCGGGTCCCCAGGATCGGTCCGTCGTGCCCGCTGGGGGTCGGTAATCATCTCGCCGACCTTTCTGCGCATCTCGTCGGGGGCGTCTGAGAGAAAAATGGCGTTGTTGTAACTCTTGCTCATCTTGCGACGATCCAGGCCAAGGATCTTGGAGGTCTCCGTCAAGATCGTTTCCGGGATTGGGAAGATATCCCCATAGAAATGATTGAAACGCCTTGCAATCTCGCGTGTGAGTTCCACATGAGGGGCCTGGTCTATGCCCACGGGCACACCGTTGGCCTTGTACATAATGATATCAGCCGCTTGCAGCACAGGGTAGCCGAGGAAGCCAAAGTTGGAAAGGTCGCGGTTCTTTAACTGGGCAATCTGCTCCTTGTACGTTGGATTCCTCTCCAGCCAGGGCAGCGGCGTGATCATGGAGAGAAGCAGGAAGAGTTCAGCATGTTCTTTGATGTGTGACTGAATAAAGAGGGTGCATTTATCCGGTGAAAGGCCCACGCTCAGCCAATCCAGGAACACGTCCAGGATGTATCCCTGGATGGGTGCCGTGGTCTCGTAGTCCGTGGTCAGGGCGTGCCAGTCAGCAATGAAAAAGAAACATTCATAGTCGTCCTGCATGCTTTTCCAGTTTGCCAGGGCGCCGTGGAGGTTTCCAAGATGCAGTGGCCCGGTGGGGCGCATACCGCTCAAGATCCGTTTCTTGGCCATTCAGGATTCTCCTATTGCATAAGGTATCTGAAAAACACCAGCAACCCCTCGTTTCCCAAGAAAACTCGGAGCAAGGGGTTCACAAGAAACCAAATTACACTATTGATGACGCCGGTGAAAAGTAAAAAAATGAGAATGAGCATGCCGAAACGTTCGATTCGCGCCAAGCGGCGGGCATGGCGGGCAGGCAGCAGCATGGAGAGCACGTGACTGCCGTCAAGCGGTGGAATCGGTATCAGGTTGAAGACGGCCAGGATGGCATTGATGAAGACGCTGTAGCCCAGGATCAAAAATAGATCTGAAACGATGCCTGTCAACAGTGGATTGACCCAAAGAAATCGTAACGCCAACAGGACCTGAGAAGCCACCCCGCACAGCAAGGCACACACCAGATTGGCAGTCACACCTGCTGAGGCAACCAGGATGGTATCCCGTCGATAATTTCGAAGATGACGGAAATTGACCGGGACCGGCTTGGCATAGCCGAAAATAAAGGGTGATTTTACAAAAAAGAGCATCAGGGGGAGCACGATGGATCCCATGAGGTCCAGATGCTTGATGGGATTAAGCGTGAGTCTGCCCGCCAATTTGGCTGTAGGATCTCCCAGACGATACGCCACCCAGCCATGGGCGACCTCGTGGATGGTCACTGCAAAAAGCAGCGTTGCGATTTGGATGACAAACCTGTTCAAATCAAAACCTTACAATATGGTCTGCTCTAAGTGGGATCTTGAGAAGACGTTTTGGGTCAAGCGAAGAGGATTTGGCGCATGCCATCAAAACGCATAACGGGCAATGCAGGGCGCGAATCTACACCTTCCACTGCTTGTGCACAAATCCTACCTCGTCTTCGAGGGTCTTAACCTGGCCGTTGAGGCGTGCATCAAGGAGACTGTCCAGGATCTTTCGATAGACGGGACCGGGTGCGAGGCCCATGTCCTTGAGATCGTTTCCTTTCAAAATCGTGGCTGTAGGTCTCAACCTGGTAAAGTAATTGGAGATGGCTCGCCTCACCTCCTGTCGGGTGGTGCCCGCCATCATGTAGAGCAAGACCTCGGTGCGAAAAGGGCGCAGTTTCCTGTAAACAACGCTGTTCCGGAAACGCTTCTGCAATTCCATCCATTCCAGGGACACATCCGCCCTGTTTTTCTCATTGGCGAATACCTTTCGGTGGCGCTCGGTAAGTTCCAACCGGTCGCAGAACCCCTCTGCAACCGGTTTCTTAAGCGGCTTCATCAAGGCCAGGAGATAGACCATCCACTTCCTACAGGAGTCTTCCAGAAAAAGCAAATGGTGCCACGTGAGGACCTTTTCAACCGAGGTGAGGAGGTCCTCGAGGGTGGCGCTATAAACAATCCTCGGGTGAATCACCTTCAAGAGCCCGTATTCGTTCAGTCGCCGCAAGGCCATGGTGGGCTTGTCTTCCTCGAGGATTTGACGCAGTTCAGAAAAGAGACGACGACCGCTCAAGGCCTTGAAGAAATCCATTCGGACCGCATTTTCTATCAAGCCTGATGTCAGTTTTCCTATCTTAAAGCCAAACCTTTGCTCAAAGCGAATGGCGCGGAAGACCCGTGTGGGGTCTTCCACGAAGCTCAGGTTGTGCAGCACCCTGATCGCCCTTGCCTTGAGATCCTTTTGCCCCCCAAAGAAGTCGATGAGGGTCCCAAATCCGTTGGGATTGAGCCCTATGGCCAGGGTATTGATCGTAAAATCTCTTCGATACTGATCGAGTTTTATGGATCCCATCTCGATGGTTGGCAGCGCACCAGGCGACTTGTAGTATTCGAGACGGGCCGTGGCCACGTCGATCTTCCGGCCGTTTGGAAGAACAACCACGGCGGTCCTGAACTTTTCGTGAGACCGGACTCGGCCCCCAAGGGAAGCGCCCAAGGCCTTGGCAAACTCGATGCCGTCGCCTTCGATGACGACATCGATGTCGAGATTCTGGTGGTAGAGCAGGATATCCCGCACAAAACCACCCACGGCATAGGCCTGGTATCCAAGGGAATCGGCCACTTGCCCAACGGCTTTCAGGAGTGTGATAATCTCTTCGGGCAGGCGCTCCTGAAGCACTTTGGCCACAGGCTTTTGACGAACAATGGGCCCTTGCTCCTTGCCATCGGCCAAGAATTCACGCATGCGCGCAGAATCGGTGACCAGCGTATTGAGCAGATCAGTCCTTGTGATAACGCCCATGACCCGGCCATCGTCTGTGACGGGGAGCAGGCGCTGCTTATTGCCTATGATTTGCTCCTGGATCTCTGCCAATGTGGCATCAGGTCCCACCGGGGCAATGTCCGTCGTCATGTATTCCCGAACACAAACATCGTCCAGCTTGTGATGAAGCCCCTTTTCTATGACCTGCCTGGAGATGACACCAACCAGCTTGTCAGACTCTAATACGACGATCACATTGACATTATAACGCGTCAGCAGTTGGTTGGCTTCCTTCAGGGTCACATTCGGGGCCACGTGTATGACAGGAGATGACATGAGGTCCCTGGCCTTGCCGCCTGAATGGATGAACCGGTTCAGGAGGCCAAGGAGTGTTTCTTCGATTTGGATGGCGGTTTGTCCCCTGATGGTGGCCGCGGCCGCTGAGGGATGGCCGCCACCGCCAAAAGCCATGGCGATTTCTCCAACGTCCACCTCCGGCACACGGCTGCGAGCGACCATATAAACCCGATTCTCCATGGCGGCTAGGGCAAAGATGACATCCAGATTCTCCATGTCCCTGAGTTTATGGACCAGTAGGGCGAAATCGGCTACGTAGGTTTCCGAAGCAACCCTCGTGATGACTACATCGACCCCGTTCACGGTGCGATGCGTGGCGCCTTGGATCATTTCATTCAGGAGGTTAACCTGTTCCGGACTCATTTCCCGGGTGATCATGTTGGAGACGACGTTGAGGCTGGCCCCCTGAGAGAGCAAGTAGGCACCGGCAAGGTAATCATCGGCGGTGGTAGACGAGAAGGTGAAAGAGCCTGTATCTTCGTAAAGGCCCAGGGCCATGATGGTTGCCTCATCAGGTGTGATGGTGATTTCTTTTTCGCGCAAAATCTTTGTCATGATCGTGACCGCCGCCCCTGTCATTTCTGTGATCTCTACGGTGCCGGACAGGTCATCGGGCATGGGTGGGTGATGGTCGTAAATGTGGATTTCCAGGCCGGGGCGGTGGACGATGTCGGCGAATTTGCCGATGCGGCCGGCCTGCCGGGTGTCCACCAGTACGAGTCGAACCACGGCCTTGAGGTCAATGTCTTTGATCCTGACAATATTGAACATGTAGACCATGGATTTCACGAAGAAATCCCTCAGGTTCCTCTCCTGGGAGCCGGGAAAGACGACAAGGGCTTCCGGGTAAAGCTTTTTGGCTGCGAGCATGCAGGCGAATGCGTCAAAATCCGCATTGATGTGGGTGGTTATAACCGTGAGGCCTTCGGATGATTTTTCAGGAGGGGCGAATCCAGAAATGGTAACCTTCCTTAGGGCTCGCGCAAAAACAACTTCACATTT
>Ga0307445_10001777_pt1 | contig 12037 bp, 21 predicted proteins | sample SalMarSW160330MG_FD_202147 | JGI IMG/M metagenome (GOLD analysis project Ga0307445, IMG submission 202147) | Salt marsh sediment microbial communities from the Plum Island Ecosystem LTER, Massachusetts, United States - SW1603-30 | ecosystem: Environmental > Aquatic > Marine > Intertidal zone >...
CTTCATACTTCTGTGTTGCATCAAACATCATCTCGACAACTCCTTCTACATCACGACTTGCTTCTGGTAATCCAGATATATCTATTCCCAATCTACGAGCTATGGAGGATCGTACTTCATCCGGGTTTAAGAATTCTCCTTCAATTGCACTGGATTTAACAATATCATCGGTTAAGGTCTCAAGGACTGCTTCTTCTCTAAGCTCAAAACATAAGCTTTCCATTCTCCCAATTAATCTACCTTGAAGATCTCTTACCTTACTAACATATGGAAGCAATGTATCATTATCCCAGTTGAAATTCGGCCAATTTTTGTTTTGATGTATATACATTGACTCGATTTAAATGCCGTATATAATACGTCAAATATGACGCTTTTTTGCCGTATCTCGATATAAATGGCGTAATTTCTACTGCGAATAGACCAATTAAATGCGTTACTGAATCTGTTCCTGATTACATATGAGCTACAGAACGGTGGAATTAAGCTGCCGTGTCAGCGGTCGGCTTCAGCGGATCCTGCTGGTTATTCTTCTCCAAGAGATTCTAAATCTGCCAGATCTTTCTTGCGTCCGGATGCTCGTTTGTTGATAATGAATTGTTCTTTACCAATGTATGAAACGGATACATCACCAAAAAGCCCTGGTTCTTTCGAGGTATCAACTTCCTCCCATGTTACACCGCTTAGTGATGTTATTAAATCTATACGTACTGGGGGAAGTCCGAGTTGTATTATGTTGTCTTGGTTTTGGAAATCATCAATTTAATATCAAAAGAACTGAATCCAAAATCAGCCAATGCAGCGAGAATGCGTATTGCGTTTTCTCTATCTGGCTTTATGAAAACATCAATATCGCCTGTAAAACGAGGTGCGCCATGAAAAGCTAATGCGTATCCCCCAACGATTATGAATTTGACTTCATGTTCGTTCAACAATGCGAAAAACTCTCTGAAGTCTTTCTGAACTTCCATAATATTGGCGTCTTAATATTTCAACGGCCGAGATCCTCTCATCAGGCGAACGATTTAGCCAATAAGCCAGATTATCAAGTGAAGAATCCCCGTCCCTTTTACGTTTTGATATTACCTTTTATAGCATATATACAAAGATTAACTATTGAACCTAATACTAACTAACTTTACCAGCTGAACGGTGGAGCTCAGCCGCCGTAATGTGGCGCGTGATTTGTTTTCCCCGCATATTACATGACACCCGTTACGGTCGGCTTCAGCGGTTCTACTTCTCCAATACTGTATTTAATTAATACGTTGTGGGATTCTGAAATGGATATTGTGTGATAATGTATATTGTATATAGCTTAATGTTAATAGCATGTTGGGCTTTCGTGCTTTTATTCAAGTCGTATTGAAATATCAAGATGTCCTCCTAAACCCTCGTGGATTATTCTCTGTAATGTTGAAAATCGAATATCTTTCAGATCTCTTTCTAGTTTTGAGATATAAGACTTATTGGTTCCTGCCAATTCTGCTAATTGTTCTTGGGTAAGACCTTTCTTTTCCCGTGCCTGTTGTATAAGGACACCAAGTTTGAAAGTCTCATAATCATTATCAAACTTTTCTCGCGTTTCAGTTCCTTTCTTACCAATTTTTTCGTCAATAAATTGGTCAAGACTTTTCAGGTTTTTATTCTTTGCTTTCATAATATTCACGTTTTATTTGTTCTGCTCGTTCAATTTGTTTTTTTGGAATTTTCTGGCTCTTCTTCTGGAATCCATGTCCAATTACCACAAGATTGTCAACGTCGAAAAAACAGAAAATCCGATAAATATTATTACCAACTTGAACTCTGATTTCATAGATTCCCGATGTACTCCCAATATGTTTCAGATAGACTTCTGGAATTCTATCAATCTCTTCAATGATTTTTAGGGTCCAAAGAATTTTCTTTTGAACTTTCTCGGTTTGATCATTATAGAAATTCTCAAAATAGTCTTTGAAAAAAAAGAGTTCTCGTTTTTTACTCATGAAACAAAGGTACAATAAGTTGTCCAATTGGACAACTTAATTCGAGATGTTTAATAAGCATGAAGTCCCATTTTAAAATATATTCAGAAAATTTATTTTACCCATTAAGAAGTAGAACGGTGGAGCTAAGCCGCCGCTTCAGCGGTCGGCTTCAGCGTATCTACTTTTCCGTACGTATTGTTATCGCTGTTTTACTGGTTATTGAAAATCGTATTGCGAATGAAACCAGATTTAGAATTAAAATAGGTTGGGTAGGGTGTGTAATTACTTTGGAAAATACTTATAAATATCTTTTCTGTGTAAACAACGAACAAACTCCACTGCTGTATCAGTAATTATTATTCCAAGTCGATAGTCGCCAATTCTGATACGATACATTGAATGAGTACCGCGAATCTTTTTTAGGTTTTTGATATCCTCAAGATTTTTAGCTCTCTGAATATTGGCGATGGTGTTGGCGATTCTTTGAAGAATGGATTTATCCTTGATGCGCCTTGTGTCTTTCTGGAAGGATTTATCAATCTTGATTTCCATCACGAAGCTCACTCAAGAATGTTTCAGTATCAATATACTCACCAGTCTTGCCTTCAGAGATAGCAATTGATAATCCATAATCTTCAATTTCATCTTTTGTAAGCTTGTGTGCAGATATACCAAGTTTTTTAGCTAATTGAAGAATTAAGGATAGATCATTCTCTGATTCTGTATGAAGAATAGCTCCCTCCATGATAGATTGATTAATGAACAAAGATAATGAATTCTAGTCTTTGCTAGAAAAAGTTCAAATACGTACCCGTTCGTACACTTTCTACTCTTTTATGCGAAATTCAAATTCGATAGTACTTATTTTATCACATTGAATTCCTTTTCCTCCGGTGCAAGTTTCGATTGTAACACGATCAGGACCAGTATATCCAGCAATAGATTCGTAGTAATAAAATGCACCCCAACCAGTTGAAGAATCACGTATTATTTCGCTCCGTGAATAGTGATTTGCTTGTTTTGTTATTTTGGCTCCCTCTTCGTCACCATATACGTTTAGATCGTACGAGAATAGTTCGCCTGAATTCAGAGGAATTGTGTAATCGTTATGAGATTCACAACTTATGATCAAAGTACAGATTACAATCGAAACAATAGATCCTGATCTCATTCAATATACCCTTTACTGTAATGATGTAATGATCGTATTTTTGGTTGCCTTAGAAATGTGTACAACGGTGGAGCTAAGCCGCCGCGTCAGCGGTCGGCTTCAGCGAGTTGTTCTGGCTCAAATTACTTTTTATGTAAGAATTCGTCTGCTTCAATCCCGGCTTGCTTAAGGATTGCTCTTAGGGTACCCTCGGGCATATCGCCCGGATGATTTGGTATTGTGGTATAACGATTTGTTGATGGATTGTACCAAATTTCATGACTTCCAGTAGCCTGTCTCAGAAATTCGAATCCAAATTTTTTCAGGATTTTGACTATTTCTCGATATTTGAATCCAGCTAGCCGACCCATTAGATGTCGATAACTAGGGGATAATCGAAACTATCCTCGAAAGGATTGAGAGACGAAATTTGGTCTTCCTGTGCTTCAATAAGCTTTTTGGCCACATCTTTAGCAATTTCAATCGTCTCCGCGATTGTCCTTCCTTGTGCCACTAACCCTTGAATACTATTTGAAGTCGCTAAATAGTAGCCTTCTGGTAATTTTTCGATATGTAAGTTTATTTTTCGTTCCATCTCATTTGCTTTGCTTCAAAGTTACAAAATTCTGTTTGAGAGTAAGGTTACTTTTAATTTGAGGTAGAACGGTAAAGGTCACCGGCGCAGCTTGTCTGCGTCCGGTGCACCTTCTTGTTCGCTGATTATGGATTTATATCTTACTTCGATTTCCCTGGGTTGTCTTCCGATTGGGCATACTCGCAGGCACTTCTCGCACTCATAGACGTAAGATCCATCGCATTCGATTCGATCCATTTCCCTCATTCCATCGCGACAGGCAATACCATTGAAGTCGTCTAGTGCGATGGCGCCGGCTGGACATACTTCAATGCAATTGCCACAATGATTGCATCCACTATCCAAATTCAATGGAGAGTATTTAATATTCGCATCTGTGAGCAGAACTCGCAAATGAATCCATGGCCCCCAAGTGTCATTCATAAAAAGAAAGTTGTCTCCCAGTTTCCCGAGACCGCATTGTACCGCAATCGTTTTGAACATTAGCCCACAAACACCTGGGTATGGTAGGATGGCTGACTGATAATCCAATGAGTTAAGACAACATTCAATTCGCTCTGCAATTGACAAGCAATGAATATCGGCGGGACAAGTTTCTCCACCTCTGGCAGCTGAAAACCTAAGCCACTTCCATTCAAGTGAGTCCTGAATATGATGTGCAATCACAACCACTGTTTTAGTGGTAGATAGTTCCCCGAGGAGCCGCTTCTTCTCTAGCCCTCTAAAAATACTAATGGATGCAAACCCAATCCGACAACACTCTGGTATTAAGTCTGTGAAATGGTCTTCTGATATAGGTTTCATAATCCTATTAGGTTGTTACTACAGCGAACGGTGGAGCTAAGCCGCCGCGTCAGCGGTCGGCTTCAGCGAATTGTTCTACTTCTCCTATTTTGAAAAGTATTGTATACGATTTGGGATTTTACAATGGAAATTGTATTACGTTGTATTTTATGTATAGGATATTAGAGACTGTTTAGCAAAAATTATTACCAGATTCTATTGACATTATAATTGTCAAATTTGCTATCAGCCGATATGATTGGAATATCTTCAACAATTCCTTGGGAGATTATTAATCTGTCGAATGGATCTCGGTGATAAAATTCTAATTGGCTAACGTTTAAAGTGTGTTCAAATGTTATTGATAATATCTTAAATCCATTGTCTTCAACAAGTTCGATGAATTTTTCAAAAGGGATTTTAAGTTTAATTTTTCCCAGGCTAAGTTTAATTGCAATCTCCCAAAGAGAAGCCATTGAAACAAAACTAGTATTGTTTTGATTTTCAATGTATTGTTTAGCAGCTGAAGAGAGTTTTGGATTATCCTCGCAGAACCAAAGAAATGCATTTGTGTCAAGGAGTTAATCCATTACATATATTCCTTGAAATCATCCAACGGTTCATTGAAGTCTTTCCCAATGATAATTTTGCCTTTTAGGAAGCCTGCTTTAGGGTGTTTATTTTGTTTTGAGTTTTTATTTTTTTGATATAAGAAATCAATAAACTCCAAAGCCTGGGCTTTAAGTTTTTCAGGTAATGAATGCAGTTTGATATATGCTGATTGATTTTTCATATTTGATTCTGTAATGCAAAATTAGGCATTTTTGCTAAATTGACTCTAACTCGTTAGTATCTTCATAAGATTTACAATTACCTAATAAGAAGTAGAACGGTGGAATTAAGCCGCCGTAGCGTGGCGCGGAATTTGCAATAATGCAAAGTGCGTGACACGCGTAAGCGGTCGGCTTTAATGATTTGTTAAACGCCTTTACTATCCCGGTGAATCATCAGTAATCTTATCTGTACATATCCGAAGATTCTCTCGCGCCAATTCATCTGATGGATCCATTTCGACTGCTCGAGTAAGAATCTGCTTAGCCTGAATTAAATGACCTGCCTCGAACATACTCCAACCAAGATCGTTGACATAAGCCTGATTTTCCGGATCTAGCTCTAAGGCGGCCTCCGAAGCTGAAATAGCCTCATCATGTAAATCTTCATGTCCTGCACAACAACCTACACCTTGATGAAACACCGCATGATTAGGAAAACGCTCCACTGCTGCTTTATAAAGCTCCAGACCGTCAGCGTATTTACCAGATTGAATCAGAAAGTCCCCTGCTTCGTCGATTATGTCGATTAGATCACTTTCACCGCCATCAGATGAACTCACAGGAAGTGACACAAGCGATAAAAACAGCTTCTTTCCGCGATCTAATCTCCCTCGTTGGTATTCTACGCTACCCATTGCAAGAATTGCCGGTGCATACTCAGAATCTATCTTAAGTGCACGCTCCAAAGCTTGGATTAATGATTCAGTGTCACCAAGAGCCGACCGGAAAATACTCTCTGCGTATTCTCCCTGCACTGCAAACCGCTTCTCGTTGAATGCAATCTCTGCTTTGTTTGGCTTTCTGTTTTTTGTGATATCACTCATTGATTTATTATCCGACTTTGATTTTTGATTCATGAGCAAAATCAAATATTGGTTATATATTCAAACTTCTGTGCGTTTAACGGTTGAGCTCAGCCGCCGCTTTAGCGGTCGGCTGCAGCGGATTGTTATGCAATGGTTATCAGTCAATATATTTGAAAGTAATCCAAGAATTGTTTTCTCTTCTAAACATCCATTTAGTTATAACATGGTCCCCCGATTCATAAATTTTTTTTATAGTTTCACTAAGCTTCTTGATTCCTTCTTTACTTTCTCCATTTGCTATTAGTAACACATCCCTTGCAGGTATGCCAATAACCAACTCATTGTATTGTAAAAGGTCAAGTATATTTGACCAGAATTTATCAGACAGCATCAGGCTTGCCTCAAGACTGCCATTCAGAATAACCATTCCGAAGTTTTTCTCGCTACGTAACTGTGCATTGTCATTTGCTAAGTTATCTAAGTTTGATATTGCAGTAGTCTTTAAACTATCCATGTTAATGCCCCATCTTAATAATTGCCTTTCGTTAATGAAAGTAAAATTATTTTCAAATTCAATGAGATACACAATATGGATAGCCGCAATAAAGGAATCAATTACGGGTTTCTCACTTTTTTTCAATTGGATTGTTGGAGTATTATCGGATGTTGGAACAGATTGTTTTAGCATTGGGTAGACCCTGTTCCTTACTTCATTCCATTCCATTTTGGACCCAGAGAGATTTGAATTGTTATTCTGAGAAATGGTTTCGTTCCAAGGTAACAATCCAATTGCTATAGTAATAAGGGGGAGTTTCCACATACTGAATTAACATTTGCATAACGGTGGAGCTAAGCCGCCGCTTTTGCGGTCGGCTTCAGCGAATTGTTATGCATTTGTGTAATGCATTTATAAATGTGAGAGGTAATGTTTATGTGAAAAATTAACTACCATTTTGCTTTTCACATATTTCCTGAAAGCACAGTTATCCTTTGTTGTGAAATTGGACAAATTTCTGATAGGGATAATTGTATAAAAAATGATCTGAAGTTTATTTCTTAATGCTTACGATTTCAAAGCATCCATATTTTGAATTCTCTAAAAAGCCCTCTATTTCCTGAGAATGTTTTAATAATAGATCTACAATTTGTTGAGTTCTAAGATTACCTGTTCGAATCCAAATGATTTTTGGTGGAAACCCATGTAATGAATTTAGATCATTAAAGTCAGAGTCTTGTGTAACGATGGTGTAATCAAGCTTTTTAGCGAACTCCCAAATTTCAATGTCTGGAGAATTTATGAGACCTTCACCTTTAACTGAGGTGGAACCGTCGAAAAGATCTGGTAAACTGGAAAGAATTCTATGAGATATGTTTTGATCAAAAAGAAACCTCATACCGCTGCTTGGTAGATTTTATTTTCCCGATCAGCAGCATAGCTAAGGGCTGCATAAATATCTTCCCTGGTTAGTTCATTAAAGTCGTTTAAAATCTCTTCGATTGACATACCAGCAGCTAACCAACCAAGAATATCAGATACGGTAATTCGCATTCCACGAATACACGGTTTACCCCCACGTTTTCCTGGCTCAATGGTAATAATATTCTTGTAATCTTTCATTTAACAAAGATAATTATGTAATAATACGAAAAATTCATGACTCTAAGTGATTACTATCAATATGCATAACGGTGGAGCTAAGCCGCCGCTTCAGCGGTCGGCTTCAGCGAATTGTTCTACTTTTTCATTCTAACTGATGCTGATGTACTATTGCTTTCAGTAGCACATTATGTAACGTTCCGAATATATAATGGCTATGTAGGAATACCCTGGATTTATATAAGGTCACCCTCCTTTAATGATCTGGCAGAATGATATACTCTCACAATATCTATACGGTCCTCATTTACAATGTAATAAATAAGCCTATAATTGCCTATAATCAATTCACGGACTAAATCATTATTAAATTCTGGAACGATCCTTCCTGATCTGGGATTTAGTGTAATCTGGTTGGCCCGACTGTAGATACGGTCAACAGTAATTCTTGCGTAGTGAGCAGAATTCTTTGAGATATAATCAAAGATCTCCCGTAGGTCTTCAACTGATAATTCAGTCCAGACTACTTTGACCATTTTTCGATAATATTCTTTACCTCCTCATGTGGAATTACCTTGCCCTCAGCAGATTGCTTCAGTCCTTGCTCCACTTTCTCAATGAAGATTAATCTATCAATGAGGTCATCTATTGTAAATGAGTCCGGTAAATCTTGAATTGATTTTATGACTTTATCTCTTGTTAACATTTCGCTCCTTTTAATGATAAAAATAATCAAAAATCAGCTTCAATCTTTAAAATAGGTTGATGGTCTTATCAATAAGGTCCGGCTCTGGAAAACATTCATATGTATTTCTAAACTTGGAAATAAGTAGAACGGTGGAGCTCAGCCGCCGCTTTAGCGGTCGGCTGCAGCGATTTGTTCTACGTCCTAGATTTTATATTTTCCATTCAGGCTGTGAGTGGGCTCGTGATTGTGCAAAATGTAAGACCAATCAATTGCGGATACACTCTAGCTGCAGCTAATTAATCTTAAAACCTATAAGGATTCTAATATATTTGTTTTGAAATTCTTCATAAGCACCCGAATATTTTAAATCATTCAATCCAATATTATAGTCACCTTTAATTATCAGGGAAAGTTTTGAGATTGGAATAATGATCCCTAATCCAAAAGATATTCCAAAAGAACTTGGTAACCCACCTTTATTTTCAAATTCACTGATCTGAATATTCTCATCGGGGTAATATGTATATAATGTTCCTGTACTATTACCACTCAAAGTAAAATCTGCAAATCCACCAGATTCAAAGAAAAGCTTATTCTTTTTACAAAAATTGAGTCTTAAACCCAGAGGAAATGACAGATAATTAGTATTATAGGTGACATTGGATCTATGAGAAAAGTGTCCTCCATACATGGATATTTTAAATTGACAAAGTCTATTCAATTCCAAGCCAACTAAAATATTTATCATTTTATCATTTAGGAATGCATGATAAATGCCTAATCCAAAGCCAAGTTTGTCTTTAGTGTTGTAGTCTTTAACATTAGATCTATTAATGGAGGCACAGAATTCATTGAAGAATATATCAACTTTATTTTGGCTTACGGCACCAATTGTTGAAATATAAAGACAAATAATTAATAAAAAGTACCTCAAAATAATGGAATATTAGTTGCAGCTAACGGTTGGCGGTATGGCTAGTAAGGGAATGCGGGCTCCGTTCTTATCTTCCGTTAGTGAAGTTGAAGCGGGAGACAATGCCTCGCATACCACTGAAACCCTTATTGGCTATACCGCATGTTGGCGAGTCGTGCTAAACTCGAATTAGTAGTTATAATTAATTCATAATCTCTGTTAATTTTCAATCCTTTTTGTCTGGCTTCTAACTATCAATTAATTCCTGAATCTCACCAAAATGCAAATCAATATGTCCGAGGTAACCCTCAATCATTTGTTGCAATGTAACGGTAATATCCTCAAAACTTTGCCATGAATTATTTAGTTTTGACTGGTCAACAGATTTGATTACATGTATCATGTGCAGGTTATAGTACTTCCATAGTTGAATTATAATATTCCAATCGGCATTTTGATAATCCTGCAAAGCTATCCATAAGTCATTATCCTGCTGATAATCGGGAAAATTCAGACGCTCATTGTATTGTAACCGAATCATTCGTTGATGATTATTGGCTGCCGAATCTATTAAATGGCCAAGAATCTCTTTTATTGTTCTATTCTGTTGATTACGCATGTTTGTAATTGTATCAACCGGTAATTCAGTCAATTTTTGTTCCCACAGGTCAATATACCTGAGAATTCCGTTTGTAATATTAGAAAAATCCATAATCTGATCTTTTAATTTATTTTTTTGTTGTTGTTTTTGATTTTTCTGAAAGTTAATCCACCAAAATCAATAATGTTATAGTTTTCGTCTTCAAAAAATCTTACCGTATAACCAAATCCCACTCCCAGGCCACTGGTAACAGCATATTCATCGGAGACTACATTTAAAGGGAAAGGATATTCGCCATCAAATGCAATTAACTTCAGCATTAAAATCCTATCGTCGGCTATCGCCAATTCTGCCCCTTTAAACTTTGTATCACCCATTATTAGCTGGTAACCATAGTGTTCATATTTTCCATATTTTTCTGCCATTGATGATGTGTTAAACGTATTCAGTTTATACCCTAACTTTGATTCGTTGTTTCCATTTTTATGAAAAAGAATATGAAAATCATCATCATCCATGAAACAATATCGTTCCTTCTCTCTTACAGACAGGGAGTCCTGCCCGGCTTTTTCACAAGGCACAAATTCATTTTCAGAAAGTGCTTTTAATATAAATTGATTACCGTCTCTGTAAATTACCAGATTGTCATCTTCCAAAGAAACCGTCAGATAGGAAAACCCCTGAGAATAATCCCCGGCATGTTTCTGTAAAACTTCAACCAGCAAGTTAATAGGTTCAGTTTCAGCCTGTATTTCTTTTATAACAGGAGGTGAAATAATATCGGGAACACTCAATCCGAATTTTTGAATGAAATTAAAGGAGAAGTCTCTTTTCAGCGATTCGCCTTCTGCTGAATTAATTAATATTAAAGCCGCAGCATTTTTTTCCGGAATCATGCAAATTAAAGCATGTCCGGTTACTGCATCACCGCCATGGGTGACCGCAAAAACCGAATCATTTTTAAACATAAACCATCCCAGTCCTTTTTTATAGGACTCTATTAAAACATTCCCGGTTTGAAGCGCAAACATCTTCTGAATTGTCGATGCACGAATCACGGACGAATTTATACCATTATAGGCGTGCATCAGTTCTTTTGCATATTTAATAAAATCGTTGATGCTGGTGTAAATGCCACCTGATGCAATATCCCTTAATCCATAGTCATGCAGGCGCTCTCCACCGGAAAATACTATGGTTCTGCCTGTTAATGAATCCATAAAAAAGCCGGAATTGCTCATTCCAAGTGGCATAAGAATATTTTGGTGAATATAGTCCGGATAATCCTGCCCGCTTACCTGTTTTATAAGATGCCCCAAAATGTTATAGCCTGAATTGGAATACTCTTCAACCAAACCTGGCGGATACAATAAAAATGATTCATTGATAAATCCCAATACATCCGTGTATTTCCCGGAACCCAGGTCAGCGTTTTTCAATACATCTGTCTGAATACCTGAAGAATGAGTTATTACAGATTTTATGGTAACATCCTCCAGATTTTCACCCCTGGTTAAAGGATTAAACTGTGGCAGGTATTTATTAAGGGGCTGGGTTATATCGAGTAATCCTTTTTCCTGAAGTTGCATGATGGCTAAAGCTGTGAATGTTTTTGTTGCTGAAGCTATATTTACAACAGTATTTTCAGTCATTGGTATCTGGTTTTCCTTATCAGCGTAGCCAAAACCTTTTTTCCAAATGACCGAATCATTAATAAATATAGCGGCACTCACTCCGATAATATTATCCGATTCCATTCTTTTAACGATTAAATCTTCACATTCTGTAATCAGTTCCGAATTACTAATAAAATTCTGGGCATTCACAATAAACATTGGAAAAGTCAGAAATAAGACAAAAAACAGCTTAAATATTATATTTCTTATCATGGTTAATGATTTTAAAGTTAATTACCAGAAAGACGATTAATTAATAAAATTGCTGCATATCAAATAATTAATAATTAGACTTTTCTGATATTTAGTTATATTCTTATCTAATTGATGTTTATAGTTGATGATAGTAATTTAGAAAATATCGATATTCTATCTTGGGTTTAAATTATGTTTGATCTGTATTATAAGACTATTGAGTTTAGAAATAT
>Ga0307445_10001778_pt1 | contig 12031 bp, 11 predicted proteins | sample SalMarSW160330MG_FD_202147 | JGI IMG/M metagenome (GOLD analysis project Ga0307445, IMG submission 202147) | Salt marsh sediment microbial communities from the Plum Island Ecosystem LTER, Massachusetts, United States - SW1603-30 | ecosystem: Environmental > Aquatic > Marine > Intertidal zone >...
ACGGTCGAGCACACGTTTGTCGAACCCGGGACCTATGAGGTGCAGGTCGTTCTCATATATACGGAAGGACAAAAGGCAGGGATACCTGCAGCAGGTGGAACCAGGACTGTTACGGTGTTACCTGCAGAATGAGAGGTCACCTATTCCAGGCCATAGCCTTCCGATGACCAGGCGCAAGCGTTACGCTTCGCCGTGTCCTTGAGATAAAGTTCGACGGGGAATCTCTCACTTGTCTTCGTGTTGTCGGCTACCGGTCTGCACGGGAATCCTTTCCAACGCGCTAAGTGCCGGTTGATGTCATTCCCTTCCGGCGCCATGGGCATCCTCTCCCTCTCCCGTAAGACGGGAATTTGATCGAGATACCGGACATGTTCTCCAACAAAAACACCGCCGCTCACAAATGAAGTTCAGCAGCATCGCCCGGCATTCTTTAGATAGGGGGATTCCTTTGCCGGCTAGCGGTAATAGCCGAGTTGTTCCTTGGCATCGCTTGAGAGCATGTCGGGCGTCCAGGGCGGGTCCCACACCAGGCTCACCTCTACGTTCGAATCCGGGAACGATTCGCGCAGTGCTTGTTCGACGCTTCCGGCAAGCATGCCGGCCATCGGACAGCCGCGGGTCGTCAACGTCATGTCGACGCTGATCTTTCCGTCTTCAATCTGGATGTTGTATATCAGGCCGAGATCGACCACGTTGATTCCGAGTTCGGGGTCGATGACGCTCTCCAAACTGGAGCGAACGTTCGTGGTTGTTATCTCCATCTTCTCCTCCTGTAGTAGTCTGCCTCTATAGCGTAATCCCCTCAGCCTGCGCTCTTGCCCAGCCATCGACGGCAAGGATTCGCTCCAACGTTAGCAGTGCTTCATCTTCGGCAAAGGTGTTTTCCCAACGGGCGAACACCTCCGCAATGCCGGTTGCGATCATGGCAAACCCGATATCCCCGCGCAGGAACCGCTCTACGAGCACCTCGTCGGCCGCGTTCACGGCTGCGGGGGCGGTGCCCCCTCGCTTGCCAGCGTCAAGTACAGTGGTGAATGCAGGATATCGGTTGAGATCGAGCGAGGCAAACGACAATTCGCCCATCCGATTAAGCGACAGTCGCGGAAGGTCCGTTTCGACGCGGGAAGGGTACGTTAGCGCGTACTGAATCGGAATGCGCATGTCCGAGGTCGCCATCTCGGCAAGGATCGATCCGTCTACGTATTCGACAAGCGAGTGAATCAGCGACTGGGGATGTACAAGTGGCATGATTTTCTCGAAAGGGAGATCGAATAGGTGATGAGCCTCGATCACCTCGAACGCCTTGTTGACCATTGTTGCGGAATCGATTGTGATCCTCGCACCCATCTCCCAATTCGGATGACGGAGGGCGTCAGCGGCAGTCACCGTTTGGAGTTGTTCGAGCGGCGCTTGCAGGAACGGTCCGCCCGAGGCGGTGATGATCACGCGCTCGATCTCAGCGTGCTTGCCCGCACGCATGCATTGCCAGAGCGCGTTGTGCTCGCTGTCAATCGGAAGGAGCGATACCCGTTTTTCGCGCACCAGATCAGTGACCAACTCGCCACCGATTACCAGACTTTCCTTGTTGGCGAGTGCCAGCGTCCGCCCGGTCGCAAGGGCGGCGAGTGACGGAGCAAGTCCGATCGCGCCGACGAGTGCGTTTACCACCACGCTTGCGCCGTCAACACGCGCCAGTCTCTCCAGGCCGTCACTACCGTGGAAGACCGATAGATCGGGAAAGCGGCGGCGGAGTATATCGACTCCCGCCTCGTCGGCGACTGCCACCGCCGTGGGAGAGAAGCGATCGATCTGCTCGATCAACAGGTCGATATTCCGCCCGGCAGAGAGACCGAGAACGTCGTATCCGTGGCCGCTTACGTTGAGGCGATCGATTACGTCGAGGGCCTGGGTGCCGATCGAGCCGGTTGATCCCAGGATGACAATACCTTTGTCTTGCACCGGGTTCAGGCGGCCGGAGCCGGAATCAGGGATGCAAATAGCTGCTCCAAATCCTTCCCTGAGATGATCTCACGCTCGAGGAGCGTACTCGCAAGCCGGTCGAGGATGGAACGGTTCTCCCCAAGAAGTCTTTTCGCCGTCTCGTAGGAACGATTTATCAAACCGCGCATCTCGCTGTCGACGAGCGCCGAGAGCTGCTCGGATTGCTCGTTGCTCTTAACTATCTCCTCACCGAGGAACACGTCTACATGATCGCGTGCAAGGCTAATCGGGCCCAGCTTCTCGCTCATCCCGTATTCGACGACCATCCGTTTGGCCAGTTTTGTCGCCTGCTTGAGATCGTCATAGGCACCGGTTGTGAGGTCGTTGAATACTAGTTCCTCAGCAGCACGTCCGCCAAATAGCGTGACCAGCTTGTTCTTCAGCTCTTCTTCAGAGACGATGTATTTCTCTTCCAAAGGAAGCTGCAGCGTGAACCCGAGTGACCCGTCTCCTCTTGGGATGATAGAGATCTTGTGTACCGGATCCGCCTTGGGGAGAAGTCTTCCCAGAAGCGCATGACCGGACTCGTGATAAGCGATCCGCTCCCGAATCTCAGCAGAGAGGATGATCCCTTTGCGGCGCACGCCGGCAATAACCCGATCGGTAGCTTCTTCGAAGTCGACCATCTCAATTACGCTCTTGTCGCTGCGCGCGGCGAGCAGGGCGGCCTCGTTGCAGAGATTCTTCAGGTCAGCACCGACAAAACCCGGTGTCTGCCGCGCGAGTACGGACGGATCCACATCGGGAGATACGCTCTTGCCGCGCAGATGGACCTTGATTATCTCTTCCCGCCCTTTCAATTCCGGCCGCGGCACGGTGATCCGCCGATCGAAACGACCCGGGCGGAGCAGTGCCGGATCGAGGACATCCGGTCGGTTCGTTGCTGCAAGCATGATGATTCCCTTGTTCGGCTGGAATCCGTCCATCTCAGCGAGCAGTTGATTCAGGGTCTGCTCCCGCTCGTCATGACCGCCACCGAGGCCAGCGCCGCGCTTGCGGCCGACGGCGTCTATCTCATCAATGAATATGATGCATGGCGCACTCGCCTTAGCTTTTTCGAACATGTCACGCACGCGCGCAGCTCCGACGCCGACGAACATCTCCACGAAATCTGATCCGCTTATGAAGAAGAACGGAACGTGTGCCTCCCCGGCAATCGCCTTGGCAAGCAACGTCTTGCCCGTCCCCGGTGCGCCGACAAGCAGAATTCCCTTGGGAATCTCGGCGCCCAGCTGGGCGAATCGCTTCTGGTCTTTGAGGTAGTCGACGATCTCCTCGACCTCTTCTTTCACTTCATCGATCCCTGCGACGTCAACAAACGTCACGCGCGTTGTTTCCGGATGGACAAGCTTTGCCTTTGATTGGCCGAACGACATCGCACCGCCGCTCTGGGTCCGCCTCATGATGTATATCCAAACGGCTATCAACAGCGCGATTGGCAAGATCGACATCAGGATCGAGAGGAACCAACCGCTGCTTGACGGCGGTTCGTATTTTATCTGTACGTTGTTGTCACGAAGGAGCGGCTCATACAGTGCCTTGTCATCCGGCAGCTCGACGACGAACTTACTGCCATCGGTCGCCACACCGCTTCCTTGATTGTCTTTGATCGCGATTGAGGCAACCTGTCCGTTCTGCACCATGGTGCGGAACAGTGAGTAATTGACCTCGTTCTGCGTCTTATTCCCACCAAACCAAGACTGAAATACAATAAGGGCAATGATCACGATAACCGTGATCAACGCTATGTTGCGCAGGTTTCTGTTACGCAAGTCCCGCAATGGATCCTTTTCCACGATCTTCTCCTTGCTAACTCGCTAAGGATTTTAGCGCCCGATCTGTCTTACGTCAAACGCCGTTCCATACCGGGATTTGTATCGATCGCCGAACACGACCGCATAAGTCATTCGCATCCTAACGATGAAACATCCGCTTCCATATCTTCGCCTGCGGGAACGACCGTTCGCGACCATGGAGAAGCTCCACAATGTTCTTGCGGTGAGTAAAGATGATGAATAGGGCGAGCGCGGATGTAAGCCAGAGGATGAGCGGGTCATAGTGTGTGCTTGTCAAGCGGTCAACAAGGACAATGCCCACAGGAACCGATATCCCGCCGAGAAGCGATCCAACGGAAATCCGGCCGGTGACGGTCACAGCAAGGCCGAACACTCCCAATGCAATCCCCATAGGAATCGGCACTACGGCAAGGAGCATGCCGGCTCCGGTTGCCACGCCTTTTCCACCGCGAAATCCTGTGTATATAGGGAAGACATGCCCAATCACAGCAGCGACCCCGCAGATTATGGGAATTGTGGTTGGGTCGACCGGCATCTGCCCGGTTGAGAACAGTGGAATAACGGCCGCAGCAATCGCGCCCTTGCCTGCATCCAGGGCAAGGACAATCATCCCCGCCTTCCACCCAAGCACACGCCACGTGTTTGTCGCACCTGCGTTTCCGCTCCCAAAATCGCGGATATCGATCCCACGCGATATCTTACCGGCAATCACGGCCGTCGGTATTGCTCCCAACAAGTATGAGATAAGAACCATCAGGATGAATGTCGGCATTAATCCCTCCAGGACACGAATTGTATGCTGAATCAGGGCAAGATCAACTACCGACCGGAGATCTGCGTGCCGCAGCCCCTGCTTCGAAGCCCATCAATCAAGATAGATGCGCAAGTGATCGCGGCTCTTCGTTGCAGAATGAAAGGACAGCGATCTTTGCGATGGCGCTCACCAAGAGAATGTCCGTAACGGTCGCCGATCCGCGATCGCCATTGTGATTACCCGGCACGCGGCAAAGAGACGCAGAATCGAGATCCCTGTCCACTGTCGGATGAAACGCTCAGTTCGCCGTTATAATGTTCGACGATCCGCTTTGCGACCGTAAGGCCAAGGCCTGCGCCCGAATTAGGCCTCCCAGAAGGGAGGAACGGCGAATGATAGAAGCAATCGAAGATGTGCGGCAATTCATCAGCTGTCATGCCCACACCGCGATCCAGAAGTTCGACGACCACAAGATCATCCGTCGTATCGGCTTTCAGCAGGATCCTCTCAGAGGAGAACTTGATCGCGTTCGTTATCAAATGCAAAAAGGCGTGGACGATCAATGCCCTGTCGGCGACGATTACGTCTTCCTTGTTCGAAACAGTGAGCGCGATCCGATTCATGTCCTCAGGAGGTTCATGGTTCTTCACGATTTCCTCCAAGAGACTGCCAAGAGAGAATGCCTCATCCTCAGTGTGGATCTCTCCCGCATCCATTGCCTCCAGCTGCAATAGATCGGTAATGAACGCTGAAACGCGCTCTCCGCGCGACATGATTTTCTTGAGAATCGCTTGACGGCGGGATGATTCACCCTCGTCTTTTGGCAGAGAAACGAGTAGTTCGATGTACCCCTGCATGAGCGCAAGCGGCGTCTTCAACGAGTGAATGAGAGAAGTGAGCGCCTCTTCCTGCTTGTGTCTTATTCCCTCAAGTCGTTCCTCGATGCTAATGCGCGCAATGACGATCGAGCCGTAGGCGGCGATCTCTTCTATTGCGCTGCGAGTGCTCCGTGAGATACCGGCTTGTGAATCCGAGGCGAGCGTTAAGCATGCTACGGCTCGGTTGTTATACGTGATTGGCAGTATCGCGAGCGAATACACATCATCGGCACGATCACCGGTTCGTACAAGGTACACAGGATGACCGTCGCGGACATGAAGACTGAGCTTCGACTTCTCAGCATAGCATAGGATGTTGGGAAGAGTCGCCGGCGGAACCTGTTCCTCGACGACCAGCTCCAGCGCTCCCGTGCGTTCATCAACCACATAGCCAGCGCCCCAGATGATATCCGGTGATGAAAGCGCTACCTCTATGCATTCCCTAAGGACGTCATCAACGGTTGTCGTAGCCATGAGATTCTGACAGAGTCCCTCCTTTTTCCCATAACGAGATTGCGATACTCGTTGAACAACAGCAGGCATCGGAAGTACGTTCCCCTCGTCTGTCAGATGAGAGGCGAGTACATCCCACAGCAGCCGCTCGAATGCTGTATCGTCAAGGCTGTGCATCGCACGCTCCTCGGTTCCGAATTCGACATCAATGCCATTCACCGATTCTTCTCACTTTATTTGTTGCAAGAAACGGCTCGTTTCTAGCATCCATCCAAGTCCGGGAACGAGTGACTGAAAGAAGCGTTACAGCAATTGATGAACGGAGATGGATACCGGATGATCTGCCTTCGATCTCGATCTACATTGTGGAATCGCCCGGGCAAAGCTTGTGTAGTGTATTTGGAAAGAGACTGATCAGCCTTGCCGAATCGCTTTCAAGATATCGATTCCCATGGACGAAAGTGTTGTCTACTTCCGCAAGTGCCAGGCGAACTGTGCTTGGAGTGCGCTTGCCTACAGCTCGTCTCCAAGTTTGTGTCTATCGCCCTGGCAATGCGCACGAACAGGCAGTTGAGCGCTTATCAGCAAGGGAATCGCGACGCCCGCCTCGGATGAGGGGGATCAACGAGAACATGGATGTCTGTCGTGGCTTGAATAGAGTGGACATTGTTCGACATCTTGACGCGCCTTGTTGAGAGAGGGACATCACCTTGTGCCCGTCACGGCTGCCAGCATACGGACATCACGGCAAACCGACTCTCGTATCGCCGGCTATTCGGTCGGCACCGGCACACGCAACACCGTCCCCACCGGCGGAAACTCTCCATTGACGGTGCGATCGCGATTCAGCAGGATGATGATCGGCCACAGATCCTTGTCTCCGAGGACCTTCTGCGAGACTGTTTCCCACGTGTCGTCGTCTCCCGTCACGTAGATCGTCTGATGTTCAAAGGCAATAGATACGCTTTCAAGTGGAACCCCAGCAGCACGCAGGTAACCGATGATGAACGCGGCCGCACGCCACGTGTCATATCCTCCAATGGCATCAAGCTTTTCTATAAGCGACTTGGGCGTAAGTACTGAAGTTGAAGGAACGTTCGCCACAGCCAGAGGACCGCCTTTTGCCACCATGTTTCCATTTGACTTGTGCGCTCCATGGGCGGGCATCCTGTGGATGGTCAAAGATGAGACCACTATGAGACAGATGAGCAGAAACGCAACCCCTCCGCCGATTGCGATGCGTGCTGAACCGGGCTTGGCAGTGAACCACGCAAACGCACGCTGGCGCGCGCCCCCCGGCTGCGCTGCCTTTCGCTTCAAGTGAGCTACTAAAGATGAATCATGCACAGACTCGGAGAGCTCTTCCTCTTCCTGATGCACGCGAGTTGCGAGTGAGTCATATCGTCCCGTACATCGGGGACAGATAAGAAGGTGTGCCCGCATTCGCTCCTCCTGTTCCTGCAAGAGCTCGCCGGAAAGAGAAAGCAGGAAAGTCTCCATTCCATAGCTGCATTGTTCGTAAGAAGGAGATATCTCATGTGCGATTGTTCTGGTTAGCAGTCTTTCGAACGCGTCGTTGCCACTGTCCTTATTCAACACGCACCTCCGCAATCAACTTCTCCATGGATTCTCCGAAGATGACCTCCCACTGCTTGATGCACTCCTTCCGAAGAGCCTGAATGAGCCGCTGGTACGCTGAGTAGTCCCGCGGATTCGCGCCGAACAAGAGCGCCGCCTCCCGCCAGGAAAGCCCCAACCCGACGATATCGCGAATACTGAGTGACGACGAGTCCAGTTCTCGATCCAGGTCAATCGAGGGTGAGGGACTTGCATTGCTGAACCAGTAGACAACCGCAATCCTGAGTGTCCTTGTCGTCGCCGACGTACCCGTTCCGGCAAGCGTTGCAGCGGCGCGAAGGAGTATGAACGCCATCTTCTCTCGTGGAGAGGAGTCAGTGATCAGAGACAAAATCTCCCGATCGATCTCCAATGGATCGATGGGGATTCCTCTCAGGATGCGCTCCCAGAAGACCAGCCGCGACTCTCTACACTGCTCTTCCAAATCCATTATCAAGCACCCGCCCTTCTAAACTTGAGACCGGATATGAACTCATCCATTGACACATTCGGCGGCGGGAAACACTGGGTTACGCTGACTTCAGCGCAATACGGAGTTACATCTCCAATGTAGTCGAGTCCCTGCTCGTAGTCGCCATGGATAAAGTCCGATGCATGCTTTGCGATCCTCTTACCGGGACGGTACGGACGGCAGGCGCTCAACAGGTATCGCTCGAAGAAGTAGCCAGTCAGATTGGGAAGGTGTCTGTACACTTGCTCAAACTGGCCGCTCGGGCAGTCGGAAAGGATGGCATCTTGAACGATCGGCTCGAAGTAGAACTTGATGCGGGCGACATACTCCCGGCGGGTCTTCTCCTTCTTCGATGTCGCAATCGCTTTCAGCATTTCCGCCTCGCTTTGCCGCGGAATGAGACCTACGCGTTGTGCGTTTGCGAGAACGAGTTTTCTTATCGTCCCTGCGAGGTAAGCGAGGAACGGACGGCTGATCTTTCCTGCCGCGCTCGCGGTCACGTACTTCTTCACAAGGCCGTTGATCAACTCGATCCAGAGATCTGATAGAGTGTTCTCGTATAGATCGAGCTTACCGGTGGATAACAGGTTCGCTGCCTTTGCATTCTCGAAGCGATTAGCAATGAAGCCAAGGCGCCACAGGTTAAGCACAACAAGACGCCTAATTGCGGCACCGTACTCGTCCTCGAACGACTGCGCCCGCTCTTCAGTCCAACCCTGCCGTGCAATAAGTGTCAATAGTCTATCGGCATCAATACGTCCGCTGTTGATCATGGCCAGATCGTCACTTTACAGGATCGCTTCATCTCATGTCAAGTTAGCTACACCAAATTTACCCACATCACAGAGCGATGACGTGCTGTTGTTTTCCTGTCGCCGTGACCGTAGGCTATGCCACTATCGGGAGAGAAGAATGGCAAGAAGAATCTCTGTAGTTGACATGGATCGGTGTGTCGGGTGCGAGGCATGCATGTTTGCCTGCACTCGTCGGCTTGGCTACGGAGGTATCGGATCCTCACGCATCCAGGTGCGTTCTCCAGGAGGAATAAGAAGAGGCTACGTTGTGGTTGTCTGCCGCGCCTGCGCCGATCCCTCTTGCGCCCGTGTGTGCCCAACGGATGCGCTGGAAAGGAGGGACGGAGGTGGCGTGATCTTCCATTCGGAAGCCTGCTTGGGTTGCAGAAACTGCGCTGGCGCCTGCCCGTTTGGAGCCATCCCTTGGGACGAAGACGCCGACCGTCCGCTGATCTGCTCCTATTGTGGCGTATGCGCCGGATACTGCCCCTATGATGTAATCGTATTGGAGGACGTCGCCGATGTCAGACCATAACCCGGTAGCCCGTGTCTTGACGATCGACCTCACGCATCGGCGGTTCTCGATCGATGATCGGACTGAACTGTTCGCTGCCGCCTTGGGAGGAACCGGCGTGGGAATTCGCCTCTTGGAAGAAACATGCCCACAGGGAATCGCCGCGACCGCGCCGGACAATCCGATCGTCTTCGCCGTTGGGCCGTTAGTTGGGATGTATCCGATTGCGTCCAAGACGGTGGCGATGTTCAAGTCGCCGCACACCGGCAACTTAGGCGAAAGCCACGCCGGCGGCCGTAGCGCGGTCTCCATACGAATGGCTGGGTATGGAGCAATCGTTATCCGCGGGGCCAGTGATCGCCCAGTGTACCTCGTCATCAAAGCCGGGCGGGTTCACTTTCGCGATGCCGCCGCGCTGTGGGGGATGCATACCGGGCACACCGTCGGACGAGTAATCCGGGAGCGAGAGTCGGGCTCGGGGTACCGCTCTATTATTCGTATCGGCCCTGCCGGAGAGAGAGGGGTAACGTATGCATGCGCGATCGCTGATACATATAGACATTTCGGACGTCTTGGACTCGGAGCAGTATTCGGAAGCAAGCGGCTCAAGGGCATCGTCGTCATCGGTAAGCAGACGCTTCCCGTGTCCGACCCAAAGGCGTATCGAAGTGTTTACGACGACATCTTTAGTGCTGCTATCTCATCCGATCTGATGAAGAAATACCATGATCTGGGAACCGCGATGAATGTGTTGCCTCTCAACGAAGTGGGCGCACTGCCCACGAAGAACCTGCAACAAACCCGATTCGACAAGGCGGAGAACATCAGCGGTGAGGCGCTTGCCGCATCCGTTCTCGGACGCCGCTTGGCATGTGCGCACTGCCCGGTGGCCTGCATCCACCTCGCCGCCCTCCGAATTCCTCATCCCAAAGAGCCTTATTTCTACAAGACATCGATGGTCGGTTACGACTATGAACCTCTCTATGCCCTGGGGAGTATGCTCGAAATCGCGTCGCGAAACGGGCTACTCGAACTGATGGACGAGGTCGAGGGACAGGGGCTCGATGTGATGAGCGCCGGCGTCGTTCTCGCATGGGCGACAGAGGCATTCGACCGCGGACTGGTGACAAGTGCGGTGACCGATGGGCTAACGCTTGCGTGGGGAGACCATGCGACCTATATCGAAATGGTACGAAGGATCGTGACCCAGCCAAACGACTTCTTCCGCGCTCTTGCACGCGGTGCGGCGTACGCCGCCAGCATCTATGGCGGGGAAGAATTCGCGCTCACATTTGGCGGCAACGAGATGCCCGGCTACCACACCGGCCCGGCCGCGCATCTATCGTTCCTCGGCGGCGCGCGTCACAGTCATCTGGACAGCGCCGGATACAGCATCGACCAAGAGATGATGGCAACCGGACTATCTCTATCGCCACATGAAATCGCTGAGAGACTGCTGGAAGAGGAACGCTGGCGGCAGGTTCTTTCCAGTCTTGTCGTCTGCTTCTTCTCCCGCGGATTGTACACGCCTCAGATGGTGACACGAGCGCTCGCTGCTTTGGGAATTGAGTTTGATGAGCAGGCACTCAAGCGTCTCGGCACGGAAGTGTTGGAACGCAAGCACGCATTCAAGATGCGGAATGGATTCGATCCTCGTACGGTTCCTGTTCCGCATCGGATCTTGCAGACGCCAACCCCATTAGGAATGGTTGGGGAGGACTTCCTCAGGCAGGGACTGGATCATTTCGTCTGAGGGCCGCAGTCACTGTGGGTATCGCCCCACAGATCATCCGGATAGACGCCACGTTGCACCAAGCCACGTATCGCCTGTTGAACCGTTTGCCTATCCTCGCGGTAAGTAACACCGAACCATTGCGCATCCGTCTTTAGTACTCTGACGCGCGCCTTGCCTTCCGAGACAAGCGCACCGACAAGATCGGGGAGAAGATACTCATCCGTGTTAGGCGCGGTCGTTGCCCGGAGGAAATGCGTGAAACGGTCTTCAAGTTCGGGAAGAAGAGAGGGCGTGAATCCCCACATGTTCATCGACACCGTGCTGTCACGGGGAAGATCGAGCCAATGCTCGCCGTCTTCGGTAAGCCTAGGGATACCGCCGAAGTCTTGAATTCTTTTTCTCTCCTGTATTTCGACAAGGTACCCGTCTTCGCTGACCACGCACACCCCGCGTGCGACATGTCCGTGCTCGGTAAGTGTTTCTGCAAGCCGATAACCGACCATGCAGTAGTCAAATCCTTTTGCGTAGTCTCGTGCGCCTACGAGGTGATCGTACAGCGCCTGATACGCCGCGCGGCCATAGAAATCATCCGCGTTTATCACTGCAAACGGAGTATCGATAACGTGCCTGCACGCAAGAACGGCGTGCGCCGTTCCCCATGGTTTTGTCCTTTCCGGTGGAAGAGCGAATCCGGAAGGAAGGTCATCAGCTCGCTGGACGACGCATTCCGCATCGCACCTCTTTCCGATATTCTTGTCGATGAGTTGGGAGAATTCATCCTTGATCTCGTCACGTACTATGAACACTGCTCGTTCGAAGCCCGCCGCAATTGCGTCGTACACGGAATAGTCGATCATGATCTCACCGTGGGGACCGATCGGATCGATCTGTTTCAAGCCGCCGTAGCGGCTTCCGATTCCAGCCGCCATGACAACGAGTGCCGGGCGCTTCACAGTTCCTCCTTGTCTTCCATGGCTTGATTACAGAGACACCAATACCGTGACAACAACCGAAATC
>Ga0307445_10001780_pt1 | contig 12028 bp, 10 predicted proteins | sample SalMarSW160330MG_FD_202147 | JGI IMG/M metagenome (GOLD analysis project Ga0307445, IMG submission 202147) | Salt marsh sediment microbial communities from the Plum Island Ecosystem LTER, Massachusetts, United States - SW1603-30 | ecosystem: Environmental > Aquatic > Marine > Intertidal zone >...
ACATCTTCGATTTCATTATTAAATTCATTTGTTTTTAGCTTCTTTATTTCTGATATAAAGGCGTCTCTGGATACATCAGTACTTATTTTTTCAAGAATTTTTACTAATTCAATCAAGCAATTAAGGCAAAATTCGTGTTTTATCGCCCAATTTAAAGAGAATAATTTAATTTTACTCATTTTTTTAAGATAAATGATTCCATCTATTTCAGATAAATCTTGAATTTCTTCTCTAAAACGCCAATCTATAATTCGGTTATCTACCTTAGAAAAATCCAGTTCATCGACAATTCCGTCCTTTAATATATACTTTAATGATGAATATTTTTCCTGTAAAAAAGATATAGTTGTACAATTAATCAATATTTCAATTAATTCTTTTAATGAAAAATTTTCATACTTACTTTCTCTAAGAACGGATCTTGAAGGTATTTTGAATTCCTCAATATCAATTTTTCTAATTTTATTAATAAGAATGGATTTTACGGCATAATCGTTAATATCTGCTAATATTAATAAAATATTAATTAAACAAGTATAATTACATTCATGCTGAAGTGCCCAAAGTAAAGGATTTAATCCCTTATTTGGAAATTTCTCTTTTATCAAAATCGCAGCAATATTTCTTATATTTTCATTGCAATCAGAAATGAGTAAATTTTCTAAAATCTCAAACATCTCTTGAGATTTACAATCTATCTTATTAAAAAGTTGTATGCTATCTCTTCTGGTATTATAATCATCAATATTTTCTATTAATGCATTCAATTGATTTATAGCATCAGGTTTAGTTATGTTATTATTTATTATATTTTCATAAATAATTTCTGGTGTTATCATCATTTTTTTTTAATTAAAATTAATTTAGATAATTCTAATAAAAAAGAAAAAAATTATTTAATTATCCAATTTCAACATTTAAAGCCCGGTGAGATAGTATTTTATTATCCTCATTGGTAATCGTAAATTCTAAAACAGGACTACCCTTTACTACCATTTCAAAATAATTAGCAATATTCTTGGGATTAATACCATCTAAAAGTTTTATGGAATTTTCATTAAAGCAACTAAAATTATTTTCAAGTTGAATATCTGCTTCCACCATTATTTTTTCAACCTTCTCATTGATTATAATTAATATGAATAATATTCGATAATTATATCTATAAATTAAATAAGAATGATATTATATATAAATCTTTCTAATAATATTCGAAAAAGGATCTGGATTTTTGAATAAGATTTTTTAGATTTCGTGAAATATTATGAATAACCATTCTCTATTTGCATCATTAGTTGATTAATTGTGGCAAGGTTGCTCATATTTTTATTTAACAACTTTTGATGAGCAATTTCCAGTTTAAGTCGTGAATTAAATGTAAAAGAAAAACAACGAAAATATAGCATTCAGTCCTTATTTTTTAATATTATGATGAAAATTATAAAGCACTTTTAATCAAAAGTTCAGTGAACGAGCTGAGTTAAATTCAGAAAGATTAATCCATAAAAATTTATTTGATTTCAGATCCATCTTCAGATGGTTTAAATTTGATGTTATGATTCATTTTATTTAATTCCAAAAAAGTACTCACGTGCATTTTAGAATTAACACCATCTATTGTCTTAATATTCTTATTGATAAATTTCCATAATTTCTTATCATTTTCTGCTAGAGTTTGTATGACAATATCGTGATCTCCAGACGTAATACCCACCATGTGGATTTCATCAAACGAACACAATTTTTCTGCTATTTCATTCATCTTGTGAATATCCACTGTAAGACCGATTACAGCTATGGACCCAAATCCCACCTTATAAGGGTCAACTACCGCGCTATATTGCGTTATAATTCCGTCTTTTTCCATGTTTTTCACTCGATTGTGAATTGTACTAGCTGCTAAATTGAGTTGTTCTGACAATTCTTGATAGGAAATTTTGTCATTTTCTTGAATGATATTTAGAATCTTCTTATTGATTTCATCTATTTCCATCAAGTGTAAAATAATCATTTCAATATAAAAATATTTGGGATACTATTCATAAAAAAATCCTAATGTTGTATAATATATCATTAGTAATCGAAAAATTGATATTTCTACCAAAAAATATTCGGATTATTTACGATGTTCTTTAAACCATGCAAAGAAAATATGGAAATACGAGGATTATCCAATTTCGTTTCCGACAAGATTAAACAAGTAGCATCTAATGATATTATTGATTTAATCATTGAAAATGCTTCAATCATAAATTTATAAAATTAATTTTTTTTTTATCCTTTTATTTTTGTTACAAATAATCAAATAATTAACATGTACTTTTCTAGCTAAATTCTTATTATTTTAGAATCATTTGTATCATTAATCATGGCTATGAAAAAATTAAGTTCAAATGTGGTTCAAATTTCTCATGGGTCCGGGGGCATATTGCAAGCCGAGCTCATTAATTTCATCACGAAAAACATCTCCTTGAAAAGGGTTAATGGGGGTATAGGTGTTGAGGAATTAGATGATGGAGCGACCATCCCACTTGAAGATTATGATAATGAAATTGTAGTTACAGCAGATGGTCACACCGTGCATCCAATATTTTTCCCGGGAGGTAATTTGGGAATTTTAAGTGCTTGTGGCACGATTAATGACTTGTTGATGATGGGTGCGACACCTCTAGCGATGACGTCGATAATAATAATTGAAGAAGGATTTAAGTTTGACACTTTGGATAAAATTGTGAATTCATTTAATTTTACGGCGAGGGAAGCTAATGTGGCTATTATAGCGGGAGACTCGAAGGTTATGCCGAAAGGAAGCTTGAATGAAATAATAATGGCAACCACTGGCATTGGAATCAAGGAAAAAACGATTAAGATTCTTGATAATAATCTAAAATCAGGAGATAAAATCATCATCACGGGCAGTATTGGAGATCATGGGACGGCACTTTTATCATCACGGGAAGGGTTAAATATATATAGCGACTTGGAGTCTGACGTGGGATCATTATTAGAAATTCATGCTGTTTTAAAATTGGAGCGAGAAAATAATTACATTCATGCCATGAAAGATCCCACAAGAGGAGGTATTGCTGGTGCCCTAAATGATTGGGCATGTAAATCTAACGTGAGCATCGTGTTAGAAGAAGTAAAGATCCCCATTAAGAAACAAGTGGAGGCAATTTGCGACATGCTCGGTTTAGATCCCTACACGATAGCGTGCGAAGGGAGAGCACTACTTTCTGTTGAAGGAAATAAAGCAGAAGAAATTCTCGGGAAGATTCGATCTACAGTAATTGGAAAGGAGGCTGAGATCATTGGAACTGTGGAAGCAACCAATCCTAAAAAGGTCTTATTAACGACTATAGTAGGTGGAACGAGGTTTGTTGATATGCCCTTAGGAGAAGCAATACCTCGAATTTGCTAATTAACTTTTCGTTAATATCTTTTCAATTCCTATTTTAAGTATAGAAATATCTTTCTTAACAGTATTCCATACTTCTTTTAAATCTACTGTGAAATATCCGTGGATTAATATATCTCTCATTCCAGTTAATTTTTTCCAAGGTATCTCTTTGGAATCTTTTTTTATACTATCAGTAAGATTCTTTTCAGCTTCTCCAATTATTTCAAGCTCTCTTATTACAGCACTTTGGAGCAAACGTTTGTTTATAAAAGTTTGATAATCTACATTAATTGTAAATTCTATAATATTTTTACATGAATCAAGTATATGATTTAAAAAGAAAGAGTTTTTATCATTCATTCATAAATCACAATTGCTTCGTTTAATACATTATCTTTAATATAAGGGCTTATCCCATTTCGAGATAATAGATCAATGTTCATATTCAAAGCTTCAGATAACTCCATTTCGATACCAACATGATCTAACAAACTAGTTCCCTCAGGGAAATCTACAATTAAATCTAAATCACTTTCTGGTGTAGCTTCATTACGAGCATATGATCCAAAAACTAAAATTCTTTTAATACCGTGGTTTACAAGAATAGAAATTATTTTTTGTTTGATCTCTTCATTTAATATCAGATTACTATTCATTATGATATGCCGAGTTTATATAGTAGGAATATTTTTATTTGAATTTAATATTTTAAATTTGATTCTAATAATTTAATATGCCACTCTGTGTTAAATTATTTTTGATTTAATACACCAATTAATAAAAAAATTGAATGACTTCTATGGATATTCCGGGAATTAAAATTTTAAGAAGCAAGGAATTTACAAATAAAATCATTAAATCAATTGTTACAATTGCAAAGGATATAAATAAACCGATTAAAATCATGCACGTATGCGGTACACACGAGCATACTATTTCAAAGTATGGGTTGAGAACACTTTTACCTAATAAACTTGAAATACTCTCGGGTCCAGGATGTCCTGTCTGCGTGTGTCCCGCTGCAGACATAGATAAGGCTATTGAAATTGGGAAGCGAGATAACACAATAATTACAACGTTTGGAGACATGATACGCGTTCCCGCAACAAATATTTCGTTAGCAGAGTTAAAGGCTAAAGGTGCTGATGTAAGAATAGTATATGGTCCACACGACGCAATTCAAATAGCAAAAGAAAATCCCAAAAAAGAAATCATTTTTTTTGCGATTGGTTTTGAAACTACAGCTCCCTTAATTGGTTATGAAATAAAGAATGGCCCTCCCTCGAATTTTTCAGTCATTTGCGCATATAAGCTTATTCCTGCTGCATTAGAACTTTTAATCAGTCAGTCTCAACTAAATATCGATGGGTTTATTTCTCCAGGTCATGTTTCCACAATTATCGGTTTACAACCATTTAGAATTTTTTCAGATGCTTACAAAGTTCCGAATGTGATTGCCGGGTTTGAACCAAACGATGTTTTATTAAGTATTCTTATGCTACTCCAGCAAATTAAATACAAGAAACATGAAACATTGAATGAATATTCAAGAGTTGTAAAACCCGAAGGAAATATTGTTGCTCAAGAAATAATGAACGAGGTCTTTCGTTCTGTATCGAGTCCTTGGAGAGGAATTGGTCGAATACTTGACGGAGGGTTAGTAATACGAGATAAATATGAAAAATTTGATGCTGACAAGAAATTTGACATACAGATTAAGAAGTCCCAAGACATTCCACCGGGTTGTTCTTGTCATCTTGTCATGGTCGGTAAACTTTATCCACATGAATGCAAGCTTTTTAGAAAGGAGTGCACACCTCTCAATCCAATCGGTCCTTGCATGGTTTCAATGGAAGGGACTTGTAGTATATATTATAAATATCATTAAATAAAAAAGCAATTTTATTGCAAACAAGGATCAATTTATAATTTTATAAACATCTTAGATAAAGAGTAATTATGAAGAATAAAATAGAGATAGATGGTTATTGTGAAGATCGATTCACACCAGTAAAAGAAGCATTTCAATCTAATTTTGATGATAATTTGGAAGTAGGGGCTTCATTTGCCGTAACTATTAATGGCAAACACGTGATCGATCTATGGGGTGGTCATGCTAATGCTGATCGGACTAAGCCATGGATGAAAGATACAATTGTTAATGTCTTTTCCACTACGAAAGTAATGGCATCAATATGCATTCACATGCTTGTTGATCGAGGCTTATTGGATTTAGATGCCCCGGTTGCCAAATATTGGCCTGAATTTGCCCAAGCTGGAAAAGAAAACCTACCTGTGCGCTATCTTCTTAGTCATACATCTGGATTAGCAGGTTGGGATAAAATTTTACGAACGAAAAAATTGTATAATTGGGATTTGATGGTGGAACTTTTAGCAGCTCAAAAACCGTGGTGGGAACCCGGAACGAAGAGTGGATATCACACAGTTACTTTTGGATATTTATTGGGTGAAATAATTAAACGTGTCACGAAAAAAACTGTTGGAACTTTTTTTCAAGAAGAAGTTGCCAAACCACTTGGAGCAGATTTCTATATTGGTCTGCCAGAGGAACACGATCATAGAGTTGCTGATTTAATCCCTCCACCTCCCATCGATCTCAGCACTTTTGGAGCCCTAGATCCTAAATCAATTGCGATGAGAAGTCTCACAAATCCATTGATTGATGCTGAAATAACAAAAACTCGAGATTGGCGAAGTGCCGAAATTCCCGCTGCTAACGGTCATGGAAATGCTAGATCTGTATCACGAATTACAGCGGCATTAGCTTGTGGGGGTGAACTTGATGATGTTCATTTACTTTCAGAGAAAACCATAAAAAAATCGATTGAAGAACAATCTTATTGCACTGATTTAGTCCTTAATGTTCCGATTCGTTTCGGGTTAGGATGGGGTCTTCAAAGTAAAGAAAATCCTATTGGACCGAATCCAAACTTATTTTATTGGGGAGGATATGGTGGTTCAGTAATAGCAGTAGACTTGGATGAAAAAATGAGCTTGTGTTATATTATGAACAAGATGGTATCGACCCTAACTGGTGATCCTCGAAGTGAAAGGCTCATAGAGGCATTATATAAATCATTATGATCTCCAAAATTTTCTTTCATTCTTATTGTAATTATTTATAAATTTTATCTGATAAGGAGTCTTTTTTAATTTAGAGTTAAATTTCATTTAATCAGACTATTGAAGCAAACTTATAATTTAGATATATCTGGAATTGTTCAAGGAGTTGGTTTTCGCCCCTTTCTATATAATTTGGCTCAAAAATATGGTTTAAAGGGTCAAGTTGTGAATCGAGGAAACGCGGGAGTCAGGTTAAAATTACAATGCGATCCAAGTGAATTAAAATCATTTCTAAGAGCAATTGAGAAAGAAAAACCAAATATCGCTTATATTGAGAATTTACTTGTTGAAGAAATTGAATCTGAAGAAATATATACAGATTTCACCATCGGGAAAAGCGAAGAAGGCAGGGGAATTAGCTTAACATTACCCCCAGATATTGCAATTTGTGAAGATTGCCTTAAAGACATGAGAAATCTCAACTTACCCAAATATTATAATTATCCTTTCATTGCGTGTGCGGTTTGCGGTCCACGATATACCACGGTAAAAGCTTTACCATATGATAGAGAAAGAACCACAATGACCATATTTCCTTTCTGCACGTCAGCAGTACCAGAATCTTGTAGAAAAGAATATTCCGATTATAACAATAGAAGATTTCATGCCCAGACATTTGCTTGCTCGGTTTGTGGTCCTAGTTATCAATTATATGACAATTCACATGAACAAATACAGACAAATTCAATTGCTGAATTATTAGAAACATCAGTTAAATTCCTAAAAGAAGGTCAAATTTTAGCTGTTAAAGGAATTGGGGGCGTGCATCTAGTTTGTTTAGCAAATGATGATGAAGTTATTCTAAAACTTCGGAAGAGGAAAGGAAAGCGTAAAAATAAACCGTTTGCCATAATGGTTCCAAATCTGGAGATGATCAAGGATTATTACGAGATAACAGATTACGAAAGAGATATTTTAACATCTTTTAGGAGACCAATAGTCTTATTAGAAAGAAAGAAAAAAAATGACCCACTTTTGAGTAACTACATTTCTCCCGGTTTAAATAATGTTGGATTCATGCTCCCTTATTCTGGAATCCATTATCTTCTTTTTGATTATTTAAAACAGCAATCGTTAGTTTATACAAGTGGAAACAAATCGAGCTTACCCATGGCTATTGAAAATGAAGAAATATTTAAAGATCTTGAGCATCTTGCGGATTCTTTCTTATTACATGATAGACCAATATACCAGAGAGCAGATGATAGTGTTTTAAGGGTTCACGAAGATATAATAAAACTAATAAGACGTTCACGGGGGTACGTCCCAGAATATATCCCATTACCATTTGATGTGAATATACCAGCAGCTATCGCCACAGGACCAGAGTTATCTGTCACAGGAGCAATTTTACGCCGAAATCGTATTTTTCCAACCCAACATATTGGTCATGTCATTAATCTTGAGACTCATAATTTCTTGCGAAATGCATTATTTCATGTTAAGGATCTACTTCAAATTAAAGATGAAGAATTAAAGTTCATTGCCTGTGATGCGCATCCCTTATTTACGACAACAAAACTCGCAAAAGAATTAGCTCTTCACTTTGGTGTAAAATGCCATCCGATACAGCATCATTATGCCCATGTATTATCGTTAATGGCAGAAAAAAAAGTATCTAATGATGAGAAGATTGTTGGAATTTGTACTGATGGCGTAGGATATGGGTTGGATGGGCATGTTTGGGGAGGAGAAATACTTTCTTGTTCATATCATGATTTTTCTCGCAAAGCTCATTTGATGTACCAACCAATGATCGGAGGAGATCGATGTACTAAATTCCCGGCTCGAATGCTTGCTTCAATTGTTTTGAACTCTTATTCTATTGAAGAATCAAGAAGAATTTTCAATATAATGAATATATCGAAAGATTTAGAATATGGATCAGAAGAATTAAATGCCATGATAACCCAATTTGAAAAAAGTAAAGTAGGCAATGAATTCCAAAATCTACCTCTCTCGAGTTCCACCGGAAGGATTTTTGATGTCGTTTCTTATTTATTAAATGCTTGTAACTTAAAAACTTATAGAGGAGAACCTGCAATGCGTTTAGAAGGTTTAGCTTCACGAGGAAATCCTAATGAAATTAAACTTTCCATTAAAATTGGAAAAAAAAATGGACAGCATATATTAGATAGTTCAAGCTTAATTTTTAATGTTATAGAATTGTTAGGAGAAAAAAAGAATAAACCTGAGGATATCGCTGCAGCATTTCATAAAGAATTAGGAAAAACTTTTGCCAATGTCGCCTTGAAAATAGCAAAATGTGAAGGAATGAATAAGATTGGATTAACTGGAGGAGTAGCTTATAATAAGCTGTTTTCACAGAATGTTAAAGATACAATTATAAAAGAAGGATATATCTTTTTAGAACACGAGATTATTCCTCCAGGAGATGCGGGTATTAGCATTGGTCAATTAGTTGGCGGATATTTCAAGCAAGATCATTAAAATCTATATTTTAAATGCTAATACTTATTTCTTGTTCAATGTGACTACCTTTTTTATCTTATCAGATTAATAATTTAATTTAAAAATTCTCCTCCGTAAAGAAAAGTATGGGTGGGCTTTTTGGAGTTTTTTCGGAAAACAACGATTGTGTAAATGATTTATTTTTCGGAGTTGATTATCATTCACACCTTGGGACTGTTCGCGGTGGTCTTGCAGTAAAAAATTCTGGGGGATATCAACGGTTTATTAAAGATATAACGACATCTCAATTTCGATCGAAATTTAAAAAAGAGTTAGCGAAATTACATGGGAATAAAGGCATAGGCGTGATTAGCGATTTTGATGACCAACCTCTAATTATCAAATCCCATTTAGGCGCGTTTGCAATATGCACTGTCGGGAGGATTAATAATCTTGAAGAGTTAGCGAAGGAAACTTTAAGGAATGGATCTCATTTTTCAGAAATGCATGGTGGCGAAATAAATCCAACAGAAATGGTCGCAACGTTGATAAGCCAAGGAAGCAGTTTCGAAGAGGGAATTCTAAAAGTGCAAGATCTAATAGAAGGTTCTTGCACTTTATTAATTTTAACAAACGACGGAATATATGCTGCTAGAGATAAATATGGTCGAACTCCACTTATTATTGGAAAGAAAGTAGGAAATATTGCCGTGACAATGGAAACTTGTGCATTTCCTAATCTTGGATATGAAGTGGAAAGAGATCTTGGTCCTGGAGAAGTAGTTTTTATAGGGAAAAATGGCGTGGAGCAAAAAGTTGCACCAAAAGAAAGACTTCAAATATGTAGCTTTCTCTGGGTTTATTACGGATATCCTGCATCCTCTTATGAGGGAATTAATGTTGAACACGTTCGTTATAAATGTGGTTCATATTTAGCTCAAAATGATGATGTGGATATTGATTTAGTCGCTGGAATCCCCGATTCAGGGACCGCTCACGGTTTAGGATATGCAAATCAAGTTAATGCTCCTTATTCCCGCCCTTTTGTTAAATACACTCCTACCTGGCCTCGCTCGTTCATGCCCCAAGATCAAACAGTACGAGACGAAGTCGCAAGAATGAAACTTATACCAATAAAAGAACAAATTAACGATAATCGATTGCTATTTTGTGAAGATTCTATTGTACGAGGGACTCAACTGAGAAAAACTGTTGAAAGACTTTTTGATTATGGGGCTAAAGAAGTTCACATGCGACCAGCTTGTCCGCCTCTTGTGTACGGATGTAAATTTTTGAATTTTTCGCGGTCTAAATCAGAGTTAGATTTAGCAGGAAGATGGGCGATAAAAGAGTTAATTGGTGAAAACATTAAAGATCCAAAAGAATACGTTAATCCCGATTCTGATAATTATAGAGATATGGTTAATGTTATCAGAAAAAGACTCCATTTAACATCTCTTCGATACCAACGTCTTGAAGATTTAGTAAAAGCAATCGGTTTGCCTAAAGAAAAGCTTTGTACCTATTGCTGGGATGGTGTAGAATAAAATTATTGCATCTATGAATAACTTAAGATTTTCGGTCCATCGTAATAGATCTCTCTAGTTCAATTATCTTTTCCACAGATTTTAAGGGGTACTTTCCCGTAAGGCAAGCAAGGCATAATTGGTTCTCATTTTTATTAATTGCTTTCAATAGGTCTTCAATTTTTTGGTACTGCAGGGTATCAGCACCGATTTTTTTTCTAATCTCTTCAATAAAGTTATCACCATACAATTCTTTATATCTCCCAGCAATCAGCTCGGATGTTGTAGGAAAATCAATTCCCATGTAACAAGGACGAATAACAGGAGGGCAACTTATTCTAACATTTACTGATTTTGCACCCGCCTCCCTAATTAAATTAATTATTTGTGCAGTCGTTGTCCCTCGGACTATCGAATCGTCCAAAATTATGACATTTTTATCCTTAATAAAGCTCTTTATCGGATTTAACTTTTCTTTCACAGCAGATTCTCTTTTCTTTTGCCCAGGCATTATGAATGTCCGCCAAACATAGCGATTTTTCATTAGTCCTTCGATATAAGGTAGTTGAGCCTCATTAGCATACCCTACTGCCACACTTCTACCAGAATCAGGTACAGGAACGACTATTGCATCTTTTCGAAAATCGGGATCTTTCAATAAATCATCATTTCTTGCTAAATACATGCCCAATCTTACCCTTGCTTCAGCAACTGACACTCCATCTATAACTGAATCTGGACGTGCAAAATATACAAATTCAAATTGACATAATGCAGTTCTATCTGCCTTTATAACCATTTCAGAATGAATTTCTTTTTGATGACTTAAATGAACGATTTCTCCGGGTTTCACGTCTCTTATGAACTTGGCTCCAACCACATCTAAACCACAAGATTCTGAGGAAACAAAATAAAGGTTTCTTTTAGCAGTTTTCAATTCACCAATGCAAAGAGGTTTAAAACCTAAAGGATCTCGAATTGCATAAATATCTCCTTGAGATGTAAGTAATACTAAAGAATATGAACCATCCAGAAAATTACTAGCCATTCTTAAGATTTCAGGCCAATCATCGGTTCCAATTGCTAAAGAAGCAATGAATTGAGCTATGACTTCTGTATCTGTATTAGTGATGAATACTCGACCCATATCCTCAAGTTTTTGCTTCAAATCGGCATAATTTGGAATCGTTCCATTAAACGCCAATGAGAACTCAATTTCATTATTTTTAAAGTGAAAAGGTTGCATATAATCTCTTGAACTGAATTCTTGAGATCCCGTGGTTGCATAACGATTATGACCAATTCCCACATTCCCCCAGAATTTAGATAACATTTTATCGTTTAAAACTTTTGACACGAGCCCTTTTCTCTTATAGGTGTATATATGACCCCCTGGGTTTAAAACGGATATCCCAGTGGATTCTTGACCACGATGTTGTTGAGCAATAAGCCCTAAATATAATTGTTTAGCAATTGAATAGCCAATATCATCGCAAGTAACTCCAAAAACAGCACAATGTTCTAAAGGTTTATCATCCTTCATCGA
>Ga0307445_10001784_pt1 | contig 12026 bp, 11 predicted proteins | sample SalMarSW160330MG_FD_202147 | JGI IMG/M metagenome (GOLD analysis project Ga0307445, IMG submission 202147) | Salt marsh sediment microbial communities from the Plum Island Ecosystem LTER, Massachusetts, United States - SW1603-30 | ecosystem: Environmental > Aquatic > Marine > Intertidal zone >...
TTCTTGTATGCCGAGGCCGAGCCGGCTTAAGCTAAAACAGCCGCAGTCAAAGCTCCTTCCACGGACAAGATTTACCGAGATGAACATGATGAAAAGCGCCATGAGCAAAATCGCCAGCATCGCCGACGCCCTGACCTTGTAGCCGATGATAAGGAGCAGGCCGATGACCGCTTCGAAAACCGGGACCCAGACGGCGGTATACGGGATCAGGAGCGGAGGAAGGATGTCATACCCGGCTATCAGGCCTCCGAAAGACTCGGGATCCAGCAGCTTTATACCGCCGGCAAAAAGAAGCATGCACCCGAGAAGGATGCGTATTGCGGACGTGATGCGGTTCCCGTATTTGAGATCGACGAAAAAATTTTTGATGATTTCCCTTATTCCCATCTAATCACTCTCCTGCACCGGGAACCCTCGAGCCTTCCAGTCCGGAAGACCCCTTTCGATAATATATATGTGTGTGCGCGTGAGGCCCAGGATCTTTCCGGCCAAAATCGCGGACGCACCGCAAGAGCCTCCGTCGCAGTAGATGACGATCTCCTTCGGCTGCTTCAGATACGGCAGTCCGGCCGGAGCGGGAAGCGGATCGCCGGCCGGGATATTGATTGACCCGGCGATATGGGACTCGTCAAACTCGGCCTTTTCACGCGCGTCAATGAAAACCGCCGATCCAGAGTCGTACTTGATCTTGGCCTCGTACGCGGATATGGGCACGATCCTTCTGTGCTCAAGCTCGGACCTGCCCACCATGACATATCCTCGCGGATGGAACAGGTTGACGGCAAAAGCGGCGGCCGCGGCCGCAACGGTGATATAAAGCATATCCCTTAACAGGTGTTGGCTTAACTTCTTCATGGCATTAAGAATATTTTCGAATGGCCGCGAATCTACAGCTTCTTGATAACGTCGAGTATGTTTTCCACCGGTTGTACGCCCACCAGGGAGTACACGTCGTTTATGAGGGTCATAGGAACGCTCGTCACCTGATACTTCTGGCCCAGGTAGGGAAAGAGCGATACGTCGATCATGTCGGCCTCCACCATCGGGCTTTCCTGGGCGATCCGGTGTGCTATGCCGACCGCACTGGGGCAATACGGGCATGTGAGCGTCACAAACACCTGCATGCGAACCCTTTTATCGATTGCGCCGATCCTGGAGGCCACTCCTGCCGGAAAGGGCTCCTTCTTGCCCGAGAGCTCGATAAGGTCTTGTATGAAGGAATTGATCTCATACCCGCCGGGGAGCCCGTAATATTTGATCCCCGAATAGGCGTTGTCCTTGCCGTTGAGGACGATCGCCGGTATCTTGTCCACGTTGAACTTGTCGGCCTGGGCCTTGTCCTTCTGAAAATCGAACACCGAAAGCTTGATCATATCGCTGATGGATGAAATCTCCTTCACGAATTCATGCACGTCGGTGCAGGGCCAGCATTCGAACTCCTGGGTGAAAAAGGACAGGTTGACCGTGTCCTTCATGCTTTTCAAAATATCCTTAAGCTGCGTACGTACCTTTTCATCGAACAGGGCCATATGCGTTCCTCCGTATTATATAAAATCTGCGGGCATCCGCTATTCGCCCATCAGAACGTAATTGCACGCCGACAGAGCAGCCTTGGCGCCTTCACCCGCAGCGATGATGATCTGTTTGAAGGGAACGTCGGTGACGTCTCCCGCCGCGAAAATCCCCTCCTCGCTCGTCTTGCACGAGCAGTCGACCATGATCTCTCCGTTCTGATTGAGCTTGAGCACGCCCTTTGCGAGCGCGCTGTTCGGTATGAGGCCTATTTCCACGAAGATACCCTGCGCGGGAATATCATCGGTTTTACCCGTCTTGCCGTCCTTCACCGTGATCGATTCTATTCCTTCTGAACCGTTGATCGAGGTCACCTCGTGCTTGAACCGTATCTCCACGTTTTTGAATTCATTGAGCTTGTCCTCAAGCGCCTTGTCGCCGGTAAGCCTGTCGAGAAGCTGCACCACGGTAATCTTATCGCCGACCTTTGCGAGATCGATCGCGGCCTCGATCCCGGAATTTCCGCCGCCCACGACCACGACCTTCTTGTTCGCGTAAAAAGGCGCGTCGCAGATCGAGCAGTTGGCGACCCCCCTCCCCTTGAACTCCTCCTCTCCGGGCACGCCCAGCTTCCGATACGCCGCGCCGGTGGCGATTATGAGAGCGCGCGCCGACAACACCCTTCCATCGGCCATGCGTACCTTTTTGATCTCACCGGCCTCGATCGAATCGACCGAGCTCTTTTCATCGTAATCGATGCCGAACTGAGACACCTGCTCCTTGAATTTCATGGCCAGGTCCATCCCGTTGATGTACCGGAACCCCATGTAATTCTCGATGCCCGCGGTCTCCGCCACTTGGCCTCCTATCTCCTTAACGATAAGGCCGGTGGACACACCCTTGCGCATGCAGTAGACCGCGGCGGTGAATCCCGCCGGACCTCCTCCCAGGATCAGAACGTCATAGGTCATGTTGCTCTTAAGCGGCTTGAAATTCTGCTTGGCGGTGAGCATCCCCGGGCTGAGGTTAAAATCCATGGGTTTTCTCCCTCTTTTATTATGGGCACCTCTAAAAACTGCTTTTTCCAATATTAAAACAACGAAAAAAAGCAGTTTTATCCTTAAATGTGCCCCAAAGGAAACATCCATAAAAGGCTTTTAGAAGTTTCCTTATGATAATATAATATAAACACCAAATACCCCCTCAGACCACTGTTGAAGGGGAAATTATTATTCATTATGTTTTAAAAATGCGTTTTTACCGGCCTTGCCGTATGAATTCGTTTGATTTATGTTATGTGTCCCCGTCCCCGAGAAGGATACATAGTATCCTCGGTAAAAAATTAATGTCAAGAATTTCACGATGCGGTAACCAGCTCGTAATCCGGATTGCCGAATCCGATCTCACGCGCATGATCGATCTGATGGCGGTAGGGTATCTGATAGGCGAACTGTGGGAGCTTCCTGCCCACGCGCTCCTCCACCATGTCCAGGGAGGCGGCGTCCGCGGCCACGGGGTCGAACGAGACGAGCATGCCGATGTCGGGCGCCACACGCTCATAGCTCGTCACGCAGTCGCAGTCCTTCGAGATACGGGTGAGAAAATTGATGCAGAGCATTGTGCCCTTTTTTCCGGCCGCCACACCCCATGCGTGCTCGGTCATCTTCTTCTGTAAAACTTCGTAAGTGGCGCCCCAGTCGTAGGTAACCGCGTCGAAGCGGCAGACGGCCAGGCACTGGCCGCACCCGATGCACACTGCGCCGTCGATGACGGCGGAATCGGCCTGAATGGTTACGGCGGACGCCGGGCACCACTGCACGCACGCCCCGCACCTCGTGCAGGAGCTGGCGCTTATCTTCGGCTTTGCGGACGAGTGCTGGCTCATCTTTCCCTTCCTGCTCGAGCAGCCCATGCCCATGTTTTTGATCGCGCAGCCGAATCCGGCGGCCATGTGACCGGTGAAGTGCGACACCACGACCAGGGAGCTGGCCTTGACCACGCCGGAGGCTATCTTGACCGATCGGTATATCTTCCCCGGTATGGCGACCTCGGTCTCCTCATCGCCGAAGAGCCCGTCCGCCATGATGATGGGCAAACCGGTCCGCTCATACCCGTAACCCTGTGCGTACGCGTGTGCGAGGTGGGACACGGCGTCGGTCCGGTTGCCCTTGTACAGGGTCTGGGTCTCGGTGAGAAAGGGCTTGGCCTTCCTGGCCTTGATCATCTCCCCCAGCATTTTCAAATAGCAGGGCCTCACATGGCCCGTCTTCCCGCCCTCGCCGAAATGGGTCTTGATGGCCGTCAGATCCCGCTCGCGGATGAAATCCAGAAGCCCCTTCTCCCTGATGAGGTCTTCGAGCCTGCGGCTGGCGTCGTCGTCGTCAAACCCGTCGGATACCGGAATAAAATACACCTTTTCTTTCATAGCGCGCCCGCCTTAGCCGGAAATCATGGCCGGCGCCATTAAACGCCGACCAGAAAGATTCATGAAAGGCACATCATTTAGTCAATGAATTTTTCGCATAAGGTTTGACATTAATAAATCGATACGCCATAATTCAACGGGCCGCTTGACTTGCGTCAATGCGCCGGCCCGCGAACTCTGATATCATTATTTCGTCGACCCTCACCCCCAACCCCCTCTCCCATTAATAATTATCAAAAAGAGAGAGGGAGAAAAAGGGCAAAGGGGATGCTTCACATATATTTTGAATAACTTAATCGAACCAACCACTCACTTAAGGAGGCGTGTATGAAGGGTCTAAAAATCGGCGCGATACTCAGCTTCATCATCTCACTCGCGGTATTGCTCATCGGCGGTTATTTCGCCGTTGACAAGATTCCTCCCTACCCGTCCGCGGTCAACGTCGGCGGAAGGGTCGTTCTCGACGGCGCGCTGATCAGGCAGGGGCAGGAGGTGTATCAGAAATACGGACTCATGGACCAGGGGAGCGTGTGGGGCCACGGGACCCTGCGGGGGCCCGATTTTTCGGCGACCACCCTCCACCTCATGGGCGCGCACATGCGTGAATATTACGCCCGGGAAAAGGGCGCGTCATACGCTTCATTGAGCCAGGACGACCGGAGCGCGGTCGACGCCAGGGTCATACGGGAGATCAAAAAGAACACCTATGACCCTGAAACGAAAACGCTGACGGTCAGCCCCGCACGAGCGTACGCCATCGCCAGGACCGGTGAATACTGGGAAAGGGTTTTTAAGGACGGCGATACTTCGAACGGCTTTCTCCCCGATACCATAAAAACAGGGGACGAGCGCACGGCGATCTCCTCTTTCTTCTTCTGGACGGCCTGGGCCGCCTCCACCGTGCGTCCGGGCACCGACGCGACCTACACCAACAACTGGCCCCATGACCCGAGCGTGGGCAATCTCCTCCCGGGAGGCGCCTTTGTCTGGTCCCTCTTCTCCATCCTTGCGCTCTTTGTGGTGCTCGGCCTTGTCATCTACCTCGTGCATCGATACAATCTCTTCTATGGGGAGCCGAAGGGGGTGCAGGTCGCCGAAAAGCTCGTCAACCTTCCGCTCACTAACAGCCAGGTGAAAGCGGCGAAATTCTTCGTGGTTGTGATCATGCTCTTCATCCTTCAGCTCATGATGGGAGGACTTCTCGCCCACTACACCGTGCATCCGGCGACCTTCTACGTGAATTTCATCGCGCAGCTGGTGCCCTACACCTGGGCCAAGTCATGGCACCTGCAGCTTGCGATATTCTGGATCGCCACCTCATGGGTCGGGACCGCTGTATATCTCGCGCCGGTCATCAGCGGCAGGGAGCCGAAGGGCCAGGGCGTCCTGGTCAACCTCCTTTTTGTTGCGATCCTCATCGTGGCGGTGGGAAGCCTGGCCGGCGAGGTGCTGGGAATCAAGGGGAAGCTCGGGGGAGACACGTGGTTCTGGTTCGGCCATCAGGGGTGGGAGTACCTGGAGCTGGGCAAGTTCTGGCAGATACTCCTATTCGTCGGGCTCATCGCGTGGCTCGTGATCGTGTACAGGGCGCTGAAAAATAGGCTCTACGGCAAAGAAAAGGACGAAAGCGGCCTGGTGCTCTTCTATGTCTTAAGCGCGATACTGGTGGTGGCCTTTTTCGGATTCGGCCTACTGTTCGGCAAGGGGACGCACCTTACCATAGCCGACTACTGGCGCTGGTACGTGGTCCATATCTGGGTTGAGAGTATTTTCGAATTTTTCGGCGTCGCCATCATCTCACTGTTCCTCGTCACCCTCGGGCTCGCGGACAAGAAATCGGCGATGCGGGTCGCCTATTTCACCGCCATAATCGTGTTCGTCAGCGGCATCATCGGAACCGCGCACCACTACTTCTGGTATGGCGGCCCCGGCTACTGGATAGCCATAGGCAGTGTCTTCTCCTCCCTGGAGCCGATTCCGCTTATTCTCCTTGTGGTGAGGGCGTGGATGGAATACAAATCGATCCGCAACGCGGGACAGGAATTCCCCTACCGGTGGCCCCTCTATTTCCTCGTGGCTTCCAGCTTCTGGAACTTCCTGGGAGCCGCGGTGTTCGGTTTCCTCATCAACCTTCCGGTGGTCAACTACTTCGAGCACGCGACCTACCTGACGCCGAACCACGGTCATGCGGCCCTGTTCGGGGTGTACGGCATGCTTTCCATCTCGCTGCTCCTGTTCACGTGGCGCTCGCTGGTGAGGAAGGAGTACTGGAATGAAAAGATACTCAAGCTCTCCTTCTGGGGGCTTAACGGCGGCCTGTTCCTCATGTTCTCGACCTCGCTCATGCCGGTGGGGATCGCCCAGGCGGTGGCGAGCCACCAAAAGGGACTTTGGTTCGCGCGGAGCGCCGAATTCTATAATACCGAGCTCGTCAGGATCCTCGGCCAGTGGCGCATGTTTTCAGACTCGATCATCATCGTGCTGGGGGCCCTGCCGCTTCTCTATTTTCTGGTAACGACCTATTTCCGGCTGAAACCGGGAAACATTAAGAGCGGCCAGAAGCTCTATGATGAATCCGGAAACCTAATCTGAATATGCGGGCTTCACGCCCCGCTCCGGCGGGGGGACCCGCCGGAGCGGGGCGTGGCCGGACACTGGTGCTAATCCCTGGCCAAGTCCTTGAAATAGAGCCTCAGAAGCGCGGGCACACAGGAGACCGCCGGAATCAGCGCACCGAACAGGATTGCGGCGTGATAGGCATCGGGCGAAAGGTTCCATGAAATAAGAAAGCCCGCCAGATGGAAGCTTTCGGCCAGCCTCCGTACCGCGTAATGAAGCAATTCGGTTCCGGCAAAAGCCCCGGCGAGGCCGAGGACCGCATACTTGATGAAAACCATGCCGGTAAGGAAGATCCTGGAGCAGCCGATGACCCTGAGCAGCCGGTAATATTCGAGCCTGCCGAAGGTGGCTATGGCTGCGGCGAACGATACCGCAATCGCTGCGATGAGAATAACGACCAACTGGAGGGAACCGGCGACGAGGCGCACGTTGCGTATGAGCCTTGTGATCTGCCTGGATATTGTAGTCGCCGCCTCGACGTCGAAGCCCATGGCGCTGATCCGGGATGAGACCCTGACGAGTGAGGCGTGGTCCCTGACCTTGACATACGCGTACTGGTATCGGGCGCGCGGGTCCAGATTGAATTTTTTATTATAGGAGAGTACGAGCCTCAGCGGCAAAAACAGGGCGAGGGAATCGATCCTGTCCGTGAATCCGGCGATCACCGCGCCGGATTGCGCGAATCCCCGGATGCTCTTAAGGCTTGATTTTCCCAGAACAAGCGTGAAGCCAAAACCGATCGCCCCCCTCTCCGAAATCCTCGGAAGCCCGTTGGGGGCCGCCATGCCGTCGTTGTACGATCTGAGTATGGTGCGCGGAACCACAACCGGTACCGGTCTGCCGCGCGCCGGGTTTTCCCAGTCAAACCGGTACTCTTTCCCCATGATGTCGCGGCGCACCAGTGGATAAGGGACGCCGAAGGCGAGAATGTCGCTCTGGTAGCTGAAGCCGAGCCACGACACCTTCGCCTGGAGCGGCACGTCAAGTGCCGCGACCGGATACACACCCGTAACGCCGTCCATCCTCCGCATTGTTCCCAGTTCCTCGCCGCTGATTCCGGTTGTGCCGGGCCTGCCCAGCTCGAACAGAAAAATAGACCGGGGCTGGCGGACGGAGACCTTGATCGTATCAGGCGGGATGGACGCCGCAAACCTGCTCCTGATGTAGTGCTCCAGGTTTCCGCCGATTATACGATAGAGCCCCAGCGCGAATACCGACAGCACGACGGCGAGGAGCACCGCAATGCTGGCAAACGCGCCTCCTCCGATCTCCTTCACGATTAGAATCATGCGCTGGATCATGACAGTGCCGCAAGCTTCCCGTCTTCAATGGCATACACCCTGTCGGAGCGCTCGTGCATATAGCCGTCATGCGTTACCACAAGCACCGCCTTCCCTTGCATTCTTAAATCGAAAATAACGTCGAGTATGCCTGCCGCGGTTTTTCTGTCAAGGTTGGCGGTGGGCTCGTCCGCCAGGATCAGATCGGGACGGTTCACCAGTGCGCGCGCAATCGCCACCCGCTGCTTCTGGCCCCCTGACAAGACCGCGGCCTTCGTATTCCTGAATTTGTAAATCTTAAGACGGTCGAGGAGCTCTTCCGCATACTCTTTCGTCCGCTTGTCGACAAGGCCGCGTATCCGGGCCGGCAGGAGCACGTTGGTGCGCACGGTCTCGTTGGGGAGAAGCCGGAAGGTCTGGAAAATGAAGCCGATTTCCCTGTTCCGCATCCGGGATGCGAGCAGATCAAAGGCGTAGGCCATCCTTTTGCCGTTGATGCGGACCGACCCGTGGTCCGGGGAGGCGATGCCCGATATGACATGCAGGAGGGTTGTCTTGCCGCATCCCGAGGTCCCGGTCAATGAGACTATATCGCCCCGGTCAAGCGCAAGATCGATCCCGTCAAGTATGCGCCTCCTGGTGCCTGCGATGTTATATATCTTTACAATGCCTTTTGCTTCTAAAATCATGAGCGGTACCGCTCATACCATAAAAAATGCACCGAGTCAATAACAAATTGCATATTTTTTTGTTTACACTGTATCTTTATCAATATATGGAGGACACGACCTCGCTCCGCCGCCGCAGGCAGGCGGGTGTCGGCAGGATGGGCTCATGGCGGACGAAAAAAAAACCGATGACGTGCTGGAGAGCAGAATCGACCGGCAATTGTTTGAATTTATTGATTATACCACGGGGAACAAAATAGTCAATAAGCTCACCGACTACGCCGAAATCCTGACGGAAGGGAAAATTTCAGGCATAATCAATTTCAACTACCGGCTCAACAGCGTCCAGACCGGAACGGTGACCAGGATCCTCGAGGATATCCAGGGAGTATCAAAGATTTACACGGTGTCGATGAAGGGCTCAAAAGACCTTCAGGTTGAATATATTTCAAACATATTCTCGGATTCCGAAAATCCTGAAACCATCTCGTCATACCTGAACCTCAAAAATATCATCGAGAACCGCCTGACTCACCAAGTCCAGCAGTATAACATCAATATGGGAAAGAACAGCACCACCCTGGCAATACCGATCAACGAGCTCAGGGGCCATGTAAAGACATACCTTGATTTGAGCGTGTTGAACGTCCCCATCTCCACAAAAGCGCAGCACGGCATAATCGCGGCGTCTCTCCACGACACGTATATAACGCTACTCAACCGGCAGGATTTCTGGAACGATAAATCTTACATAAAATTCTTTTTTAATGAAGACGACCCGTCGAAAAAAAAGAACCTTCTACTGAGAAGGGAAAAACGCCTCATGCTGCGCGAGATCGCATTCAACGTAAAACAGATGCTCGACAAGCTCCACGCTATTCAATACTCAAGGATGCAGGCCTCGCGCGATCCGTCCCTGTCCGAGGCCAGGGCGGCCCCGCCCCTCGATTACTTCACCAGGCGCACGAAGTCTGAAACATTCACCGACAGGATGCTCCTCACCCCGTTCGGAAAGCAGTACGGCTCCATAATAGAGAAAATCCTGGACAGGATATTCGACCCGGACCGTAAAGATACGTACGATGAGGCGTCTGAAATTACGGTGAGGGGAAAGCTGGCCTTGTTGTACAATACGTTTAAGCTCAAAATGAACCTGGCGCAATACAGAAACGAAATTCTGGAGGTCGTGGACTATCTCGTGATGCAGGAATACGGAATCAAAACATTCGTCGAAAAATTTTTCAGCTTCGAGAAAAAGGAAGCCGGACAGGAATATATTGAGCAGTTTTTGGGCCAGCTTTTTACTGTATATTTCGAGGAAGACTTCAGCTCGCTTTTCAGGATAATCAAGAGCCTTGACATGAAAAAATTCGCCTGCGCATTCATAATTAAAAGGATTTACATCAACGAAGGCGAAAATTTGACCAATTTCGGTTTTTTCTTTGTCCGCGTAATCGCAAGGATAGGCGGAATCAGGTCCCAGTAATCGAGCCGCGTTGTCATACGAAATAATACTCTATCAAATCCGCCTGACGCACGGTGCGGCGGAGCGGCGACATAGTGCACAGCATGTTATCGTTGTCGTGCGTCGCCAATTGAAAGGGCGGATTATATAAGGAAACTTCTAAAAAACATTTTATGGATGTTTCCTTGGGGGCAGAATCAATGAAAAAAGCAGTTTTTAGAGGTGCCCATAATTAAAACGATCAAAAACATGGACCGGTTTACATTGAAAATATTCTATCTGAAAAGAAGGGTGGTCTTCCCCTACTGCACCCTGGCGGTGGTTCTCAAGCTCACTGAAGATACAAAACAAATCAAACAGGGGGATAAGCTCCTTGCATATACGGTGCGTACGTTGTTCGACGTGATCCGGTACCGCAACAGGATCGCCACCCTGTCCGAGGTGCTGGACGTCGCGTCAGACGAGCAACGCGTGACGGTGACGCTTAAAGGGGTCACCCGGGTGCGGATCGCGCGGATAATCAGCTTTAAACAAGCGGATTTCACCATTCTCGAAAAGAAGGGGCTTAAATCCAACGATGCAATAATGGACGAGTTGAGAAAAAAATCCCAGGAGCTGATCTTTCTCATAAACGTTGAGGAATCGGATAAACTGATAAACCTGCTCAACTTTATCGTCGACCTGAACCAGATGACGGACTTTATTTCGAATTACTTCATCATGGATTTCAGAAAACGATATGGATTGTATAATACGGTTGACACCAAGAAAAGGGGGCAGCTTCTCATAAAGGAGCTGGCCGATCTTATAGACAAGATGGCTAAAAAAAGGAAAAAGACAACCCTATGAAAAAAACAGTTATCGGAAACGATGTATACTACACGCTGGCGTGGTCGGAGACATACCGATACGACCGATACGAGGCCCCGAGGGTCATGCCGGAACTGAGCGGGATCATATGCCTCATGTACATCAATCAGTCAAAAATAGATTACCTGATATTTTACAGCTGCCACCGGGATGGGTGCCGCGTCGGCTTCAAAAAATTCATGGACCCCAACGGCCCTCTCTACGGCGAAATCATACGCGCGCTCGATCTCGGCCGGCTCTACTACAAATTCACGTTCGTCGACCAGGGAAGCATGCAGGACATTCAGGATATACTCTACTGGCTGATACGGACCTACAACCCGACCTTCAATGAAAGCGGCTTCAAGGATTCCCAGCGGTTTGAAAATATTTACATCAACGAAGTCAATCGGGGCAAGAATGACGTCGTGGAAAGGATCGTGGGCCACCGGGGCTGTTAACCGGGTTCTTCGGAATCCATCCGTGCAAAAATGATATCTTCCTTCGTATATATGTGGGAGATATCATATTTCAATGAAAAGAACTCAAGAATATATTTGAGTCGGGCGGCCGCGTCAAGGGGCGAGGACAGCTTGTTGTCCGAACGCGGGGAATACTGCTGTATTCTTTTCACATTAAGGGTCCGTCCGTCCTTGTCGGTTTTAAATATGTCCTTTTTAAACAATTTATACGTATCGTATATCGACTTGATGATCTTATCGGAATAAATCAAGTTGGCGATGTAAAGGTTGGTGTCGGAGTCATGAACATTGCGCATAAAAAATTTCAATACACGGAAAATGATCTCCGGGAAAAGTTGCACATTGATCAGCTCGATTATCTTTTTCTCAAGCTCGCCGTCCAGCATCCTCTTGGTGGGATAAACCAGATTGGGGATATCAATGTTTCCGGTCTGCACCTTAAAAAAAGCAAAATCAAGAAATCGATCGATGATGTCCTTTTTCATGAAGTCGCCCATTTCAAGGGCTCCCTCGGAGAGCATCGCGGCCACCGTCTCGATCTTATTGGACTTGAGCAAATCGTCAAAATCAACGACATGCGTCAATCCCGGGACCTTGCTCTCATCCCCCGAGCCGCCGGAAACGGGCGGCACCGGGCCTGCATTACGTTCATCTTCCATACGTATTCCTCTATGATGATACTATCATAACCCTGAAGTGCATGCAACTAAAATCTGATTTTGCAGC
>Ga0307445_10001785_pt1 | contig 12020 bp, 8 predicted proteins | sample SalMarSW160330MG_FD_202147 | JGI IMG/M metagenome (GOLD analysis project Ga0307445, IMG submission 202147) | Salt marsh sediment microbial communities from the Plum Island Ecosystem LTER, Massachusetts, United States - SW1603-30 | ecosystem: Environmental > Aquatic > Marine > Intertidal zone >...
CATTCAGTTTACCGAATCTCCCACACCGATAAGCGCGCGCTGCCATACCGCGGCGTTCCGCAGTATCTTCCATTCTTTGCTTTTCCTGGCGGAAAAACAGGGTCTGTATCAGAATATTTTCGATACACTGCCTGAGTTTCGGGAACTGACCGAAAAAATCAGGCAGGAATACCTGGGCGCGCACGGGAGCCTTGTGCGTGAGTTGGGTGAGGTACTTACCAGGGCCATGGAACTCTGCCTGAAACACGGGGTTAACTTCGAGGATTATGTCAACCGCACCTTGAAGATACGTTATAATAACGCGCGTATGTTTATCAAACTCGCACAATTGGATATCGATCCGGAAGTGGGGTATGAAAACATGAAAACCCTGGCCGCGATTAAAGATCCCGACCGTAGAAAACAGGCGGAAAACGCCATCAAGGCGGATTTTAGTCCGGATATGGTACGTGAACGGTTTTTTTCCGACAACCACCCGCCGGACCCGGTTACCGTACTGCAGGCGGAGAAACAGCGCATAGAGAAAACCATCTCAAGCCTTTCTCAACGGCTTGATACCATAAAACTCCGGTTGAAAGAGCTGACACGGGCAGATGCAACTGATTAATGACGTTATTTTACCCCGTATGGGTCAAGAGAATACGGTATTCGTTTTCCCTTCCGAGGTAACGGCCCGCCTGCTGCAGCGTCAAGCGCTCGCGGAAGGCGGGTATGAAGCCTGTCGGAACAACCGGTTCATCTCCTGGGACCAGTTCAAAGAACAAACCGTCGCCGTTACCCCCGACAAAACCCCGGCAAATAATTATATCCGCATCCTTTTTGCCCAACATATCTGCGCGCGTAACAAGGACCGGCCCCTTTTTAAGAGCATCATCGGAACGGAATTCTCCGGAAATTCCACGGCCTATATAAACTATCTGGCCGGGCTGCTGCCCGTTCTTCACCGGTTTGACCTGCTGAAAAAAGACAACAGCGAAATTATCGATACAACCAGGCGTTCCGATCTGGAAACCCTGTACACGCAGTACCAACGATTCCTCAATGCAAACCGTCTATACGAACCCAATTATGAAAATCCGGTTTTGCAGTCCGGCACTACCGGGTATATTGTTTTTTTCCCCGAGGTAATCAGAGACTTTGAAGCCATCGATCCAACGGCAGACCGGGACCTCACCATCACCACAGTAAATACCGAGAGTATTCTATCAGGTCGACAGGCCGAACTGGTGGTATACAAAAATACGATCCGGGAGGTAAAACATACCCTCCACACCATCTGCGGCCTGCTTGACCGGGGGGTGGACCCCGCGGATATTGTCATCACCGCGGCCGGTCTTGAGCGGATCGAATCGTGCATCAAAGAACAGGCCGCCATTCTGCAGCTTGAACTGGACTTCCACCAGGGGAAACCTCTCGGTACTTACCCGGGAGTGAACTTTTTAAGCAGGATCAGAGAGGTTTACCGGTCGGGATTTTCCGTGCGGGAGATTTCGGCCCTGATCAGAAACCGTACCTTACCCTGGAAACAACGGGAACAGGCGGAAGGCCTGATACGTTTCGGGACCTCATTTTATTGTATACAAAATTACCGTATAAGCGGTCGGGAGACCGATTTATGGCAGGACGGTTTCAGGCGTCTTACCCGCAGTAAGGATTATTCATCACAGGACCTGCAAAATCTGGCCGCCTTTTATAACAGATTAAAGACGCACATCCATGCCGTCAACAACGCCCCCTCGTTTATCCGGTTGAAAGCGGCGGTCCAGGATTTCTGCGTGACTTTCTTCGATCCTCTTTTCTTTCTGGATGAGGCCTACGGGTATCTTGAGTTCTCGCTGAAAATTTTACAGGAATTAATCGACAACAGTGAAAAGATTAACCTGCCCGATCCGGTTTCATGTTTTCCCCTCTGGCTTGAGGTGCTTGCGGGGCGGAAATACGTACGGCAGGGACCGAAACGGGGTATCGCCGTCTATCCATACCGCGTGTCCGCCGGTATTCAACCGGCGTATCATTTTATCATAAACGCCTCCCAGGCCAATACAAATTATATCATTCCGGAGTTTCCCTTTTTGCACATTGACGAGGAATCGGCGCTGGAGGAACATGACCTGGATTTAAGTAATCCCATGCTCGCCCTATATCTGTGTTCGGGCCGGAATATTTCCATCAGCTACGCCAAGAAAGACTTTTCCGATTCACACCTCCCGCCCGGATTTTTTATCACCGCCGGTACAATTAAGGAATTCGATGACGAAGCCGGACCGGCCTTCCCCGATCCGCTTGAACAGGAACTCTGCCTGTGGCGAGGTAAGCGATCAGGGAAAATGGAAAAGAAAAAGCCCGCCGGGCGCGGCAGCGAAACCGCCGGTGCGGACCGTTGGGTCGGACCGCTTACCGGTCCGCCGCAACAGCTTTTGCCCCTGCAAAAACAGGGGTTTGCCCGGGCCTGCCGGACTGTACTGATCCCCAAAGCGGATGATTTTCTCTCATCCCCGGTTCGGAACAGCAGCCTTATTCCCGAACTGGTAGGAAAACTGCCGCATGAACAGGGAAAACTGCGTATTTCACCCACAAGTCTTGAGCTTTTCTGGGGCTGCTCCTTTTCTTTTTTACTTTCCCAAATCCTTGAGCTGGAACCCGAACTCTATGAACCCAATCTGCTTGATTCCTTATGGCTGGGAAACGTGATTCACCGTGTTTTCGAGTTTTTTTTCAGGGAACTGGAGAAAGACCACGCTGATTTCAGCACGGACAAAGTCCCGTATTATACGCAGACCATGCGAAACAGTCTTGATCTTCTGGAAAGATATTTTTTCACCAGTGAGGCAATTCCCATCGCCCCGGTCTGGGAGTATACCAAGCGGGAGCTCTACCGCCATTTCACCCGTTTTTTGGCAATCGAGGCGGAAACCTATCCCGGTTATCGGATATACGGCCTTGAACAAACCCTGGAGCTTGACTGGGAGAATCCCGCCCTGGCGTTACGCGGAAAGATAGACAGGATCTCGGTAAAAAACGACGAGTATGTCATCATCGATTATAAAAAGAAATCCACGCCCTCCGTCCGTGATCTTCTGGTGAACGACGAAACGCTTTCCCGATTCCAAATACCCTTTTACTTTTACCTGCTCGGCGGGCAGGGACTGCGGGTCACCGCGGCCTCGTATTATTCCTTTGAAAAAGGAAGGTATGTACATGTATTAAAGGCCGATGACCCGCATGCCCTGGCCGGACCGGCTGATATTGACCGCATGATAGAGGTAATGAAACAACGAATAACACAAATGGCCTCAAGGCTTAAGCACGGCGACTACAGCCTCCATCCGGAAGAAGCGGACATAAGCTGCCGGAACTGTATGTTTCGTGCCGTATGCAGGCTTAAATACGTTTGTGGGTAGGATTATATTTCATAAAAGGTTGTCTGAAGCGTCAATCCGGCAAATCCGCACTTTTTCACCTTGGCCTCGAGCTGTTCCCAGTTATCTCCGTAGTGGGTGAGATACATCTTCTTTTTGACGGCCGGTGAGAGATTGTTGATTTCGTCCAGCGAGGCATGCACGCCGCCGGTAAAGAACTGGCAGTCGTGAAAGATGGCTTTAAAATTGAACTTTTTTTCGAAATCATGTACCAGTTCCGGATCATACCGTGTATCACTGGTAAACAGAACCTCATCATCGATTACCAGTCCGCAGCTCCAGAACGAGCTTTTCCAACTGTCGGAACTGTCCGGAATATGTTTGGTACGCATCAGTTTAAGGTTGATACCGCCTACCTGAATCCCGAAGGTCTCCCGCGGGAAATTACTCAGGTACAACGGTCTGATGATATTAAAAAAATCATACACCGACAGCACATTCCAGGCATTATCCTCGTTAAACCCCACCCCGCCGCGCAGTGACATATCCCACAAAATATGCTGATAGGTTTCGGTAACGATCAGGTTGGGCTTCTTTTTTGTAACGTAACGGCCGGTCAGCGCTATTTCCTCCATACCCCCGATGTGATCGGCATGCGAATGGGTGATGAGAATGTTTTCAATTTGAGAAACACTCACTCCGATATCATGGAGGGCCTGCGGTCCCTTGGTCCCGAGGTCTACCAGGACGTGGTCGGGTCCTTTTATAATCAAAAGGTTGGTTTGATTGTGCCGCTTGGAAAACGCACTTCCCACCCCGATAAAGAACAGATTGAGTTTGCCGCTGTTATGTAATTTCAGGCTCCCGTTTTTTAAGGGTTTAATCTTCATTACAATCCTTTACTTATACAATCGTACCGATTATATCGGAAATTGACACATTTTTTAGCCGGTTTCCCCCGGCGTCACTCTTTTTTCCCCGCCAAAAGATCAAGTAAGTCCTGCGCCATATGCTTGTTCAGCATACGGTTATACTGGACGGTAAGCCTTTGCGCGTGATACAGATTACCCGAATAATAGCGCATAAAAACATACAGGAACAGAAGACCTGCGTCAAGATAATAACCGTCAATCGCGGTATAAACGGTAAAGGTTCCCGCGGCACCGTTGATAAGCAGAGCGTTTAATCCCTGAACGGGGTCTCCCGCGTATGTTTGGCCGGCCCCCGGGATGACCATCGAAAGAAAATACGCCAGCTCCTTTGACTTGTACGGCAGTTTTTGCGCACGGGCCAAGAGTTTCATTATTTTTTCTTCGGTTCGGGGGTCAAAGGTCTCCGACTCCCGGAAATACTCCGTCAAACACTTGGCCGCATTTTGCCAATCATAGAGGTAGATATACGCCACGGCCTGCAGAAAAAGGGCATGCAGCTTTTCTTTCGTTTCTCCGTTTTGTTCACGCAACCCCTGCAAAACACCGATTGCGGATCCGTAATATTTTGCGGCAATAAGAATTTCCGCGAGAGTAAACCCGTATTCCCGCTTTTTTTCAGGTTGTGTCGAAAACTCAATGGCGCTGCGGATATTTTGCTCGGCCTTGCGCCATTCTTCCATTTCCGCAAAGCAGCGCGCCATTTTCTGATACAACTCCGCCTTATCCGCAAGGTCGGGATGTAAAAAAAGATCCCGCAGGTATTCGGTGATCGCCTGATCATAAAACCCTTGCTCATAATAATAATCAGCCATATCCGAAGTATCCTGCTCCGCCCAAAAAAGCGGACAGACAACCGAAAAAAACAGCAGCAGAAATAATATAACCTTAGGGAAGTCCCGCACCGACGGTGTGCCTCACTTTCAGAATTATTTTTTCTTCCTGCTCTTTGTTATAAATTTGTGCGGCCGTAACGGACCCGTAAATATTACCCAGATAGAATATCCCTCCCACACCGGTATAAATCCAGCCGCGTACCGATCCTCCTCCCTCATCATAAAAACTATACACCGCCATCCCGCTTAGGATTCCCACGGTCAACAGCGAGAACAATCCATCCATAAAACGTCCGGCATATATTTTCCCGCTGCCGGGAATAACCGCGGACAGAATGCCCGCAAACACCGGGCTTTTTTGCGGGAATGTACTGCCGCTCTGTGCCAGGCTTTGAAATTCAAGTGCGATCTGCCCGTATTCGTTCCCGGGCTTTTCAAGATAACTGTTGCTCAGTAAGAGCGCGCTTTGCCATTGCTTTAAACAAAGTGAACCCGCCGTTTCCAATAACAAGAGCAGCCCGGGATTCTGGACGCCGTCCTCTTTTGCCCGGTCAATCACCGCAAGGGATTCCTGGTACAGCTCCAGGCTGAAATAACAGTACGCCAGCTCATACGATAATTGACCGCGCAGCGCTGCGTTATCCGCCGTCTTCAGTACATCGGTAAATGTAGCCGCGGCCTTGTGATAATCCCCTTCATACCGGTAACAGAGACCGATTTTATACCACACAGCCGGGTCGGAACGATTTTCACTTAAGAACAGGTATCTCAGGTATTCTCCTGCCGCCCTGGAATACTCACCGCGGGCAAAAAGCCATTCTGCGAACGAGTACACGGATTCTCTGTCCGTAATCTGCTGCTGTGACCAGGCTGCAATCGCGCCAAGACAAATGAAAATAATGCAAAGTACAATACGCTTTTTCAAAACACCCCGCCTCTCCGTAATTATATGTTGAATATACCGGTTCGGCAATATTACTATTGCTAAATTCAGTCGAATCATTACAATGATAAGAAAGCAGAGGAGCTCGAATACATATGAATTTGCACATGCGCTGTTTATTGTCTGTTCTTTTTTTCAGTATATTTTCCTGCCTCGGACTTTCCGCCCAGTCAACCCCACAGGAACCGCTGGTCTTTGATCCCGGCCTGCGGATTTGGGGGGCCGACCTGGGCATTGGATACAGAGGGGTACATATTATCCCGGACCTGGATACAATTTTCTGGTTGTACATCGGCGGTGGCTATGAAAACATCGGTTATTTTCTTACCCCGGACGGACACAGTTACAATGGAAGTCAGGCGGGGTATGATCCCGAAACCAGCCCTTACTACTGGCGAGTGGGCGGGCGTTTTGACCTGGGAATAGCCCAGGGAATAACATGGAATGAGGCCATACAGAAAAACGCGCTGGAATTCTTTCTGTTTTACCGGGTACGCCTGGATATGCAGCTGCATGATGATGCCGCTGCACCGCAGTTGTTGTTTCAAAGTGATCAGGCGGACAAAGACGGTCTGCTGCAAAACTCACTCTTCGGCGGCATCACCTGGAATGATATCCGTACCAACGATCCACACCGTGTGCTTTCCGGAAGTTATGCCGAAGCATCCATTGAGTGGGGACCTGAATTCTTTTTTAACAATACCTACGGTACGGCGGATTTTATCCGCTTCAATCTGTCAGCAAAAGGGTTTCTTCCCCTCTTTGACCTTGATCCCGCGTCTCCCGTAAATGTCTTAAGTATGTACCTGGGAGTTAATCTGCGAGTGGACTATGCCGCCGGGAACAACATCCCATTGAATATCCTAAACAGCTTCGGCGGCCGTGAGGGATTTCCCGCGCTTGGCCACGCGCTGCGCGGGTATGAAGACTATCGGTTTGCCGCGCCCTTTAAAGCGGTCTGTAATATCGAGCTGCGCACCAATCTCCCCGCGGTCATCCGGCCTGATATCGTTCCGGGTATCGTCGTGTATTTTGACGCCGGATATTACAATCTCATTAATGTAGATGAGGACGGTATATTATTGTCCACCGGGATAGGAATCTACGTCTACGTTTTTGACTTCACAAGTATTGTGGTCTATACCCATTTCCCGCTCAGCCGGGAACTGGTCACCGGGGGGAACTGGGTGCCGTTTGCCCTGGACCTTGGGTTCCAGTTTTAAAAGGTCATGGTCAGGGTCAACAGCGACCCGAAAACAGAACCCTGGTAGGTATACTCCCTGTCATCATTCCCAAAAAACCCAATCAGGTCAAAACTCAGGGTAAAATTATAGACCGGGGAATAGCTGATACCGGTAAATACCTCAAAAGAAAGATCACTGAAATTAGCCAGGGCCTTGATGTTCAGATTCATATCACTGAGGATAAAGCGTGAAAGGCTGAAAAATAATGCCCCGTAAAACTGCCCGTAGTCGTTAACACTGTAATAATTGCTTAAAAAGCTTGTGAGGTCCACGGTACTCAGCTTAGCGAACATATTCTGATCATACCCCGTCTGGTTGTAGTAGAACTCGCCCAGCAGCATGATCCGGTCCGGAACGTCTAGAAAATCAAAGAATTTACGCGCTCCCACGCAGATCCGCGTGACCAGCTGATCGGTTATGGTGTAGGTACTGCCGTCCGGACGCATCTTGGTGCCGTTGTCGCCATAAGAGAGGCTGGCCTCGCCCCAGAAGTCCATATCAAAAAAACTGGTGGAAATATCGAATCCGAATACCGGCACCTTGTTGTTTTTTCCCCAGGCCGAAAGCCCCAGCTCTACGTTCCCTACCGTAAACTCTACCTTGCCGGCAGCGGCAAAATCCGACGGATCTTCCGCGCCCGTGGCGTCAAGAAAGCCATAGAGGGTAAGCGCCGTCCCGAAGGGAACCTGCACCTTGAGTCCGTAAATACCCTCACGCCGTGCTTCCAGGTCCGCTATATTCTTTCTGTCCCGGTTCAGCAGGTCCGTAGGGTTCCAGAAATAACCGCTGCCCCAGACCAGCACCTGCTTGCCCAGGCGAAAATAAACGCTCCCCCCGATGTTCATATCCAGGAAGAACTCTTTTAAGATCAGGACCAGGTCTGTGTTTTCACTCAGTGTATAATCACCGTACCCGTTTACCCCCAACCCGGCAGGCCCCGTCCCGGTAAAATTATGGACCACCGGGGTGCCCTGGGGCAGGTAACCGATACCAAGATCGGCAAAGGCCTTGAACCCCTGGCGCAGGCGGATGTCCAGCAGCAGGTCTGCGGTTAACAGCGTGGTATACATGTTTTTATCAAAATCCGGCGGTGCGGAATCCAGAAAATCCCGTGTCAGCGTATATCCCAACTGCCCCTGCAGTTCACCGGTAAGTGTAACCGACTCCTCATCAAGCACTTTGGTGACATCGTCCGACTCGACCTTCTCTTTGGGGACCACAATATCAGAAGAATCGGAAAACGGGTCCTCATCGGTGATGGCCGGTTCGGAGGCGGGTTGTTGGGCAAACCCTCCCCCTGCAGCCAGGAAAAGCAGGAGAACCGCCCAAAGCAATTTTCTCATCCGCATGCCGTCCCCCCTATTTACTCAGGTTTTCGAGATAGGGTTTGGTAAACACCGTATTCTCTATCCGCTTCAGGGAGATCCCCGAAAGCTCGACCACAGACATGTTCCCCACCTCAAAACGGTCGATGAACTTCTGCCACAGGGGGATATATCTGCCCTGGATGACCGTGTACTTGGTAAAATAGGCCGTTTCCATCAGCGTACCGGAGAGCGAGTATGAATCGGTCTTCAATACCAGGAAATTATCACGGGTGACCCAGATTACCTGCTTGGGATACTTCACATCGCTGACCTTGGCCGTTACCTCCACCCGATATACCGGGATTTTTGCGTTGCCCAGGGTCTCCTCCACAATAATCTCTTTTCCCGCGGAATCCTTGGCCACCCGGTATAGTTCCGAGTACTTGCGGCTCTCCATGTCTCCCATACTGGCGTTCGAGTCGCCGATCTTTTCATCCCGTCCCACATGTTGAAAGGTCCGTGTATTGCGCCGGTACATGTACATGTTGTCTCCGTCGCTCAGGTAACCATTGCCCTTTTCCGAGTCCGGCGCGGTCATAACGATCAAAAAGGCGTCATCCTTGTCCCTACGGTAAAATACGCATTCCAGTACGCGCACGCCCTGGTCGGTTCGCTGCTGGGTGATTTTGACCTTGGCAGTAATATCGGTATTCATCGACTGCTGCCGGTCCATGGCCGCCAGGATCTCGTTGCCCGTAGGCACGGCCCAGAGGGTGCTGCCGAACAGAAAACCGAATATCAGTTTTATAGCAATTCGTTTATACAGTTTTTTCATTTATCCTCTCCTTCCTTATTCAAAATGCCGAAGCGCACCGGCTACAGACATTCGCGAAGCTCTGCGTGACGGGAAAAAGGCCACACAAAAACAGATAGCACTGATCACGTAAAAACTCAATAAAATGAGGCTGATCCGGGGAACAAAATGCAGCCGTCCTTCGATAAACAGAATGCTTAAGGGGTTGTCCGACAGATCAAACTTGATCAGGTGCAAGAGCTGCATCAGTCCGAAAGCAGCCAGCAGCCCCACGGCGCAGGAGATGATCGCCAACAGCAGGATCTCACCCACAAATGAGTTGATGAGGTCGTTGCGCTGCATGCCGATGGCACGGTTGGTACCGATCTCCCGGGTACGCTCCCTGATGGTCATACGCAGGGTATTGACGATGCCGATCAGGATAACGATGAACAGGATCAATATTGCAGCCATTCCGATAAAATTCAGCACATACTGCAGGTTGATGATCATGCTGGCGGTCTCATACATGGTCGCCACGTCCACCACCGCGCCCTTCCAGTCGCCCTTACGCACCTCCTGCATTTTCTTCATACTGGAATCCGTGTCCGGGGTGCGGTCAAGCAGCTTATACTGCATTACCAGGGCCGGCGCCAGGGGATTTGTTTGGGCAAAGGCCGGCTCCTTCATGGGCAGGTCTTTAAAATAGTGCTTATAGAAGACCTCTTGGTTCACAAAAGCTGTATTTTGCATATTGTCTGCGGCAGGCTCGAAAAGCGCCACCACGGTAAGTGTATCGTCCCTCGCCTGGTCCTCGAACCTGGTGTGATAGTCGAAACCGATGATGTCCCCGGGCTTTACCTTCAGGTCTGCGGCGGTCTTTTCGCTTAAGAGTACCCCGTCTTCGGTATCCTTAAAAGCCGACATATCACCGGCCGTTATCTTGAGTTGTGCAGTATACAACTGCTCATCTTTGGTATCGGTTTTCAGGGCGAACAAATCCGCCTGCAGCGTCCGCTCTCCGGCGGCACCGGCGCTGTTCTTTGCTCCGGCGGCACCGTTACCCCCCGCGGTAAGCCGGGCGGTTATACCCGCAATCCCCGGTTTTAATACATCATGCAGCTTGTTGGCCTTTTCGATCACTACCGCCGGGTTTTCCAGGTTTTTCATGTTGATGATAAGTCCCGTTGCTTCCTGTTTGCGCATACCCAGAAGCGCACGCAGTTTATCCTGGCGCATAAAAGCGGCCATGGCCATAAAAGCGTTGTCGGCCTTGGCGATTACCCGTACTACCAGCTGGGCGCTCTGCACCTGACCGGAAACCGTATTCAGGCGAACCCGAACCACATCACCCACGTGCACATCCAGCTTGTCCGCGGCCTGCTTGTACAGGGCCAGGGCGTCCTCATCCGGATTAAGGAACACGTCCTTGGGGTCCCCCTCAACGACCTTCAACTGCTTGGCAAAATCCTCATATTCGTTTTCAAGATCCAGGCCTACCAGGGTCAGGCTGGTACTTTTACCGTTTCCCAGGCAGCGGGCAAAGGCGTTCACCTCACCGTACATCTCACCGATACCGGGAATTACCTCCCGCGCCTTTTCCTTAAAACGGTCTATATCCCTGATCACCTGCCTCATCTGGCTGGTGTTCTCCGTCATTTCAACCCGGATGTGACCGAAGGCATACGTCATTACTTTATTGAACAGAATGTCCGTGATCCCGCTGGTATAGGCAAAAACTACAATCAGAATACACATACTCAGGGCGATACAGATTCCCAGCGGGATATTACGCTTCCGCTGCCGAACCAGGTTTCTTAAGCTGATTTTCGTTATAATTCCCATTATTCCTACCTCGCTTTAATTTCTGTTGATGGCGTCCAACGGCTTTATCCGTGTAACCACAATGATCGGATAGATCATGGCAAAGCTGGCCAGAATAGCCAACTGCAAAATTCCGCCCAGGGTCCCGGCAATACCCAATACCGGTTTGAATGAGTCGCCGCCGAAAAGAATATGCAGCATCTCGTTGGCGCCCGCGCGGATGTCGGCCAGGCGCAGGGCAAGTACGCCGATACTGCCCGCAATAATGCCCAAGGCACTGAAAACCGCAGAGAGCAGAAACGTCTCCAGAATAAACATATGGCTGATAAAATATCCCTTAAGCGCGCCGATGGCCCGCATCATGCCCAGCTCTTCGGTCCGTTCCAGGGCGGCCATGCTCAGGGTGTTGGAAATGATGATCGCTGCCACAAAAAAGAGCAGCCAGACAAAGATGCCCACCGCACCCTGCATGGCTCCGGCCATCTGGGCCACCTGGCCGGAGGCGGTCTTCCAGTCGATGATCCGGGCGTCCGCCCCGCCGGCCGCAAGAGCCTGCTCCAACTTTTTCTTACCCTGTTCAAAAGGAACATCACTTTTAAAACGCACCGAAATGAAATTATAGGCACCTTCGTCCAGGTTCACCTGTCCTGATTTTTTTTCGGTCTGGGCCTGCAGTGATTTTACATCGTAACCGGCATTGGTGGTTGCGGTATCGGCAAAGATATCCTGGTTGCCGAAGATCTCATCGTCATTCATCATGTCCAGACTGGTTTTCTCTTCCTTGG
>Ga0307445_10001787_pt1 | contig 12017 bp, 11 predicted proteins | sample SalMarSW160330MG_FD_202147 | JGI IMG/M metagenome (GOLD analysis project Ga0307445, IMG submission 202147) | Salt marsh sediment microbial communities from the Plum Island Ecosystem LTER, Massachusetts, United States - SW1603-30 | ecosystem: Environmental > Aquatic > Marine > Intertidal zone >...
AAAGCACGATTTTTGCTGTTGAAGGTGAACTGACTGTTCGGAGGCCACGAATGGCATTGAAGAAGAAGGGAAAAAACAGTGGATTCACTCTGATCGAGCTGATGATCGTGGTGGTCATCATCGGCATTCTGGCCGCCATGGCCATTCCCCGTTTCATGCGGGCCTCGGTTAAAACCAAGCAGTCCGAGGCCAAAACCATACTGAAACAGATTTACACCATGCAGCGGGCCTATCGTCAGGAGAAAAACAGCTATTTCCCTGGCGATGGAAGCACGGTGGTGGCTCATGCCGGTGAGACCTTTGCACCGCTGTTAGTCGAGATCATGACCCCGGCCTACTACAGCTACACGGTGACGGGGGATATCACCAGCTTCACGGCCACCGCGGGCTCCAGTCGTCCCACCGGGCTGGACGATGACGTCACTTTGGACGTGTGGATGATAGATCACAATGGCACTCTTACCTGCGTCACGGATGATTCGCAGGACTGAAGTGAATCCAGCCTGGTTCCAAACCAGGATCGTCCCCTTAAGATCGTTCCCATCAGAAACGCCGTATTGAACGAGGAATTCTCTCCGGTTGAACCGGAGACCGGCAGAACAGAATCGCCCACCGGCTAAAGGCATACGCCTCAAACATCAGGGGGACGGAGGAATGGAGTCGTCGGGAAGACTTCCTAAGGCGCAGAGGAGCGTGACCCTGCTTGAGCTGGTAATCGTCTCGGCCATCATTGCAATCCTGGCCAGCCAGGCCATCCTCTACTTCTTCGGGATCACCACCAGAGCGAAGCAGTCCGAGGCGAAACTGATCTTAAAGCAGATATACGAGATGCAGAGAGCCTACTATATCGAATACGACACCTACTGGCGCACGGACAAGCAGGCCTTCGCTGCCCAACCCGACAACTTCGCCCGCATCGGAGTAATCGTGTCGCCTCAAGCGCTCTATACATACCAAATCAAGGCCCAGAAGAGGGAATTCACGGCAACCGCCACATCAACCGAGCTGGATCAGGACGAGAAGGAGGACGTCTGGACCATAGACCAGAAGGGAGTTTTGAGTTGTATTTCGGACGATGCCCAGGAGTGAGCAGGAGCTCCTCCGGACTGCTTTTTGCAAAAGGCGAAGCAGAATACGACGACCCGCCCGTTGCGAAAGGAAATATCAGGTTTTGAGCAGTTAAGGCAACCAATGCGCCGACAAGAGGTTGCAGGGTGGAAAAACGAACCGTGTCCGGACGGCACACATTTTGCGGTAACCGTTAACGACATGAGAATAAGATGATAACAGACTGAACATGTAAACCTATAGCGAAGGAGGGGGTGAGAGAAGATGCTGAGCAAGTTTCACCGGAACCGGAAAGGTTTCACCTTGATCGAGTTGATGATCGTGGTGGTGATCATCGGTATTCTGGCAGCCCTGGCTATCCCTCGGTTCATGAGGGCCACCACCAAGTCCAAACAGTCCGAGGCCAAGAACATCCTGAAGCAGATCTACGCCATGGAGCGAGCCTACAGACAGGAAAAGGACGTGTACTGGATCACCGCGAATGCAGCCAGTGCCGCAGCCCAGAATGCGTTCTCGGGAATCGGAGTGGAGGTAATGGCCAGCGCCAGGTACACCTACACGATAGCCAGCACGGATGCCGGAGCGACCAACTTCACTGCTACGGCCACTTCGGGAATCCTGGATGACGACGCAGCCGTGGATACCTGGACCATCAACGATCAAGGTGTTCTGACGTGCACCAGCGATGACGCGCTGTAAGGGCTTACCTTACTGCGCAGGCGGAAGGGGGACTCGAAAAGCCCGAGTCCCCTTTTTCATTTCCTTTCCTGCCCAGCAACGTCTTGGGCCCTGTCGGCATCGATCATATCAAGTCGTGGGCCCTGCTTCCGAAGATATAACTATGCGAAGGGATTATCTGATCGGCGGAGGAATTCTCGTACTGTCATTCGCGGTCTACGCGGCGACCCTCTGCCCTACCATCTACTGGGAGGACTCGGCCGCCTTCTGCGCGGTGCATTCGCTGCTGGGCATACCCCACTCCCCCGGTTTTCCGGTGTATGTCCTGCTGGGCCGGGTTTTCACCTTGCTGCCCTTTGCCGGCTCCGCCTTTTGCTCCAACCTGATGTCCGCCTTCTGGGGAAGCGCGGCTCTGACCGTCTTGTTCTTCTTGATCCTCGAAATATATAGTCAGGCAAGCATACGGCAGTGGCTCTCCCGTCTGACCGGCAGCATGGCCGTGCTGCTTTTTGCCTTCTCCTCATCTTTCTGGCTGCAGACCGTCCGGGCGGAAGTCTACACTTTGAACCTCTTTCTCAGCCTGACATCCATACTGCTTGTTTTGAGATGGCGGAGGGCGGGATCGACTCGAACAGGTTTCCGGTGGCTCCTGTTGTTTGCGTTCGTCCAAGGACTGTCGCTGACTAATCATCCACTTTTGGCCCTGACGCTGGCGCCGGCGTTTCTGCTGTTCATTTTGTGCACCGATTTCAAGATCACTTTAAGCGCCAGAAGACTGGGACTGCTGGCGATCTTTGTTCTCCTGGGGCTTTCCGTGTATCTCTATCTGCCCATCAGATCGAGCCTCGGTCCTGCAGTGAACTGGGGAAAGCCGGACTCCTGGCCTAACCTGTTAGCTTATTTGCTGCGCACCAGTCAGGCGTCAACCGGATCATCTGTCGCGGCTGTACCTTTTTTGAACAGGCTCTGGTTCGATCTCTCCTTCCCGGTGGATCAATTCGGCTTGCCGCTTTTTTGGCTGAGCGTAGTGGGGATCGCATCCCTATTCAGGTCCTCTCGATTGATGGGATTCCTGACGCTGTCGGTTTTCGCCCTGAACCTGGGCACTGCCACCTGGGCGGCCGACTTCTCCGCCCGCAACTATGATCTTCTGGGTTACCTTCTACCCTCGCTTTCCATGTTCACCATCTGGTTCGCCTTGGGAACGAGGAACGTCCTGCTCTGGATTCTGAAGGAGGTCAGGGCCGTCAACGGCAATCCTCAGAAGGAAGCCCATAAGGTGCTTGGCTACCTGACGGTCTATGTCTTGCTTTTGACGGTCATACTCCTGCCGGTTTTGCAGTTGAGCAGAAATCTCAAGCAGTGCGACAAGAGCTCGCAAATCTGGGCGCAGGTCTATGCCCGTCAGATCCTAAGTTCGGTGGAAAAAGACGCCTTGATCCTGGCAGGTGACGACAACACCTTGACTTCGCTCTGGTATGTGAACCTTGCGGAGAACGAGCGGCCGGACGTCAAGATCGTAAGCATTACCGCTTTGACCGGTCAGGGGAATCGTGAACAGATAGAGCAGCAGTACCCGGAAATCAAACTTCCGGATGCCGCCATTCGGGACCCCGGCGCGCTGGTTTATGAGCTGGGCCGACTGAATGCCGGCAGATTTCCGGTTTACTCGACCTACTTTTCCGGCAATCCCCTGTTGGTGCAACATCTGCGCCCGTCAGGATATGTTTACCGGCTCTCTACCGAAACGGTGGCTCTTACCGATAGTGATATTGAGAAGCAAAGAGACCGCCTGAGACGAGATATCCCTACCGGTGGATGCGACATTCTGAGCCGGGAGCATTTCGGAAACCTGATTTTCAACCTGGGAGCTTTCTACGACAAGATCGGCGGCTCGCATCTGTCCGTGGAGTATCTGTTGTGGGCCTTGGAAGTCGACCCCTCCAATTCAAGAATCTATTTCAAGCTGGGGGAGGCCTTCTTGAAAAAGGGGGACAAGGTTACGGCCTCCAAGTTCCTTCAGGCAGGGCTGGAGCTGGAGCCATACAATGCCGAGGCCAGAAGGCTTTTGGAGCAAACTTGAGGAGAAACATGAGAAGAACAAAAGACATCAACATCTCCGTGGTGGTGCCCATGTTCAACGAGGAGGCCAACGCCGTAGGCACGCTGGAACGGCTCACTCGCGCGCTGGATTCCATGCCCAAGAGATGGGAGATAATCGTGGTGGACGACGGTTCCACCGACGAAACCAAAAGAAGGGTACAGGAGTATGCCCGTCTCAATCGTTGGGTCAGGCTGGTCTCCTATCCGGTCAATCAAGGACGAGGCAAAGCACTCAGGACGGGATTCGAACATGCCAGAGGTGGAATCATCTGCACCACGGATGCGGATTTGAGCTATGACGAGAAGTACATATTGAAAATGGTGCAAGCACTGGATAGCCACCCGGATGTCGATCTGGTCGTGGGTTCTCCTTACGCTGACGGCGGCGCCGCCGAGGGGGTTCCTCTTTCCCGGCTGCTGCCCAGCAAATGGGGCAACAGAATTTTGGGTTTTGCCATGAAGGGCGGGCTGACCACGGTCACCGGAGTATTGAGAGCTTATCGCCGGGAATGCATTCGCTCGCTGGAGTTGGAATCCGACGGCAAGGAGATCCATTTGGAGATTCTTTCCAAAGCTCTGGCCATGGGCTACAAGGTCATGGAAGTGCCGGCGGTATTGAAGACCAGGACCAAGGGGAAGTCCAAGTTCAGATTCAGGGCGACGGCCGTTTCGCATCTGGTCTTCTCGTTTTTCGAGAAACCCATGATTCTCTTTGGTGCAGTGGGTCTTTTCATGCTTCTGTTGGGATTCTTTGCGGGAACCTACATTGTCTATTTGTGGCAGAAGGGGGCGCTCAATCCCAATCGTCCTCTCATGACTTTGATGGCGTTGCTGATAATAGGCGGGATACAGGTTCTTTTGTTCGGCTTTCTGGGAACCCAGTTGGTTCAACTTCGCAAGGAGATATACAAGGTGCAGCGGGAGAATTCCCGGTTGGAGAGAGCAGTTGCCGGGCTTGGCCGCCGGGCACCCAGAGGTAAAGCCCACTCTTGGTCCAAGCCTGTCGCCAAAAAAGACGCGGTTCCTGCTGGAAAATCAATGGTGAGGTCAACTGCGGCCACGGCAACAAAGGAATCCGCAAAATCTGTCTAAACCCACATTGTCAAATATGCCTCCCACAAAAAGAATCTGTCTGATAACCAATCGCTATCCCGCGCATGCGGACGACGTGGCGTCGCCGTTCGTGCGCGACTTTCATTTGGGTCTGCAGAAGCGAGGCGTGGAGGTGTCCGTCTTCACCCCCTACTACGAGACATCGGAAGATGATTGGACGGAAGGAGTCACGCGCTTCCGCTGGGCCGGAGGGCGGAAAGTCGTAGGTGCACTCAGTCCGTTCAATCCCAGAGAGCTGCTGCACATTTTGTCTTTCTTGAAACAAGGAAAGCGTCAGTTTTTTGAACACCTGGAGAAAACCCAGCCGGATGCCTGCCTGGCTCTGTGGGCGCTGCCGTCGGGCTGGTTCGCTCTGCAGGCAAAAAGGCGGCTGGGCATTCCCTATTCGGTCTGGTGCCTGGGCTCGGACATTTACGTCTGGGCGCAGAAGCCCATACTTAAAGGCCTGACCAGGAAAGTACTTCAGGAGGCGGATTGTTTGTTTGCTGACGGGTTCGACTTGTGTGAAAGGGTTCGCAAGCTTTCGGGCAAACACTGTTCTTTCCTCCCCAGCGTGCGGAAACTACCGTCTGGCAGCAGACAAAAGAAGGTGATGGATTCATCGAAGTTCAACTTCCTGTATGTGGGCCGCTGGGATGCAAAAAAAGGGTTGGACGATCTGATCCAGGCATTCTCGCAGGCGACAGGCAGAATCGACTCGGCCAATCTGCATGTAGTGGGATGGGGTGAATTTGGAGACAGAATGAGAAGTCTGATTGCAGAGCTCAAGCTGACCGACCGCGTGCGAATCGTCGGTCGGGTGCCGACTCGTCTGCTTGCAGACTACATCCGACAGGCCGACTGTCTGGTAATTCCATCCAAAAGCGACAGCATACCTCTGGTTTTCTCCGAGGCGCTACAGATGGGAACTCCCATGATCGTGAGCGACGTGGGAGACATGGGAAAGCTGGTCAGAGAATTCCAACTGGGAAAAGCATTCCCTGCCGGTGACGTGGATAAGCTGGCTCAGGCCATGCTCGAGTTTGTGAGAGAAGAAAGAGGCTACTCTCGAAGAATCCCCGAAGCTCTGAAGCTGCTGGATTCAGACCGGGCAGTCGACGACTACCTGAAGGCTACAAACACTGCAAAGCATAGCCACACACCAGCAGTGAGCCTATCTACTTGATGACCGACGGGACTCTGAAGATCCGACACGGCAGTCCCACAGACCAATTTGACTTGCGCTCGCAAATGGAATTGATTATCTATTAGCTCGAATCGAAAACAAGGAGATATTCGACTTGAAGATAAAGGGAAAAAGGGTTCTGGTCACCGGAGCCGGGGGCTTTGTGGGCAGTCATCTGGTGGAGGCGCTGGTGAAGCGCGGAGCCAGGGTGCGGGCTTTGGTGCACTACAACTCCCGAAACGACTGGGGAATGCTGGAGGATGCTCCGAGAAACGCAGTCTCCAAAGTCGAAGTTGTTACCGGAGACTTGAAGGACGCAGATTGCGTCAGGGAGGCGGTCAAAGACCGGCAGGTGGTATTTCATCTGGGGGCTTTGATCGGTATCCCCTACTCCTATGTCAATCCCAGAGACGTGGTGGATACCAACGTCAACGGTACGCTCAACGTGTTGGCCGCAGCGCTGGATTGCGAGGTGGAAAAGCTGGTGCACACCTCCACCAGCGAGATATACGGCACGGCCCAGTACGTTCCCATGGACGAAAACCATCCGGTGAATCCTCAATCCCCGTATGCTGCCAGCAAATCATCAGCGGACCTGTTGGCCTTGAGCTTCCACCGTTCTTTCGACCTGCCGGTGGGCATCATTCGGCCGTTCAACGTGTATGGGCCCAGGCAATCGGCCCGGGCGGTGATTCCCTCGGTGATAACCCAGGCGCTGTCGAAAAGCAGCATCAACTTAGGTTCGGTATTTCCCACCCGGGACTTGACCTTTGTTCAGGATACGGTGAGAGGGTTTATCGATTTCGCCGAGTGCGACAAAACCGTGGGCCAGGTGGTGAATCTCGGATCGGGCTGCGAGGTGTCCATTGAGCAGGTGGTGGCGGTTGTCTCCAAGTGCCTAAAGAAGAGGATTAGAGTTCAGTCGGACAAAAGCAGAATCCGGCCGAGAAAAAGCGAGGTGGAAAGGCTATTTTCTGATTCGAACAAGGCCCGCATGCTTTTCGGATGGCAGCCCCGGGTCAAACTCGACGACGGCACAGAGAGAACTATAGATTGGTACAGGAAGAACCTGAACAGGTACAAGACCCATCTATACAATATCTGAACCAGATCGTGGCTGGAATCTTTTGCATTGTGGCAAAAGCCGCTTCGCAGGCACAAAACTGGTAAAATTGCAAAACCCGGTTGAAGCCTGGTTACAGGCCATGCAGGTGTTGCTTTGTTGAACCCTAACTCATAGGGGCGGGAATTCATCCCGCCCCAAAAGCAGTCTCGCAAGAAACCAGAACGTAGACTGATTTAACGGATTTTATTATGAACGTGATCATACTGGCGGGCGGCAAGGGAAGAAGGCTCTATCCCTATACCGTCAGCTTGCCCAAGCCCCTGATGCCGGTGGGGGATTTTCCCATACTGGAGGTGATCCTGAGGCAGCTTAAGGCCCATCGGTTCAGCCAGGTGACTCTCGCCGTGGGCCATCTGGGCAATCTGATTCAGGCCTACTGCGGCGATGGGAGCAAGTGGGGCCTGAAGATTGGTTACAGCTTCGAAGATGAACCTCTGGGGACGGTCGGGCCGCTCACCCGCCTGCCGAATTTGACGCAAACCTTCATGGTGATGAACGGAGATTTGCTCACCACCCTGGATTACCTGGATCTGGCCAAGTATCATAAGAAACAGAACGCTTTAGCCACCGTGGCCGCCCAAAAGAGGTGGGTGGACATCGACTTCGGTGTGATCCAGAAGAGCAAAGACGAGCAGGGCATGCTCAAGTATGTGGAGAAACCCCGGCTCTCCTATTTGGTGAGCATGGGAGTCTACATTTTCGAGCCGCAGATACTCAAGTTCATACCACCGGGCAGGAAATTCGACTTTCCCGATTTGATGCACGTCCTCCTGGAGAAGGAGAAGAAGGTAGCCATCTATCATTCCGAGGACTTCTGGCTGGACATCGGAAGGCCGGACGACTATCAGAAAGCCGTTGAGGAGTTCGAGAAAAACCCCAAGCGTTTCTTGGCCAAGAGATGAGATAGATGCTCTATATGGGCTAGAACCCAGGCGCTCAGCGGAATCGTCTTGGCTCCATCGGCCCAAGAAACCTCGGTTGTGCAACACATTCACGAATCACCGACATGAAGTGGAAAGTAACTCTATCCGATCTGAATTTCGACCAGGGCGAGCAGCGAGCGGTCGACCGGGTGATCCGAAGCAAATGGCTCACCATGGGCGAGACGGTACAAAAGCTGGAGAGGAATTTCGCCAGGTTCGTGGGAGCCAAACATGCCGTTGCCGTGTCCAGCGGCACCGCGGCTCTGCATCTGGCCATGATCGCTTTGGATTTGAAGCCCAAGGACGAGGTTCTGGTTCCTTCTTTAAGCTTTGTGGCTTCCTCCAATGCTGTTCTTTACGTGGGAGCCAAACCGGTGTTCGTGGACATCAGCTCGCTGAACGATCTGAATCTCTCGCCTGACGACGTTGAGAAGAAGATTACCTCCAGGACCAAGGCCATAATCATGGTGCACTATGGCGGCTATTTGGCAGACGTTGAACGCATCCGTAAGATCGCCCGGAAGCATGATCTCTGGGTGGTGGAGGATTCGGCCCATGCCATTGGGGCGAGCATGAATTCGCACATGGCGGGAACCTTCGGCCGAATCGGCTGCTTTTCTTTTTTCTCCAATAAGAACATGGCCACCGGCGAAGGGGGCATGTTGGCCACGAACGATGATCGACTCGGCCGCAGGCTGAAACTTCTCCGATCTCACGGCATGACCAGTATGACCCTAATCCGGCACCAGGGACACGTTCATTCTTATGACGTGGTGGATCTGGGATACAACTACCGGATGACCGAAATCTCCGCTGCGCTGGGAATTCTCCAGCTCAAAAAACTTCGAGATGGGAATCGAAAGAGAAAGGCCTTAACCGAGCTGTATTGGTCGCGGCTGGAAGGGACCAGCGGTTTATCCCTCCCGTTTAGGGACTACCCCCGCGGTTCCGCCTATCATCTTCTTCCGATTATCCTGGATAGAGGAGTAAACAGGAAGAAATTCATGCAGCTTCTCCGGGAAAGGGGAATTCAGACCAGCATCCATTACCCTCCCATTCACACTTTTTCCTACTATCGCCGAACCCAAAAGGGGCGCAGCGTGCGACTCCCTTTGACCGAACAGGTGGGCCGACGCGAGGTCACGCTTCCTCTTCACCCTTTGCTCACCAAGCGGGATGTGATGCTGGTGTGCGATACCGTCAAGAAGGTCCTTCCCCGAGCCAAAAGATGAGTCTCATCGTCTTAGAAGAACCGGATGAGAAGTGGGATCAGTTTGTGGGTCAATATTCCGGCCTGTTGTTTCATACTTCCAAGTGGCGGAAAGTCCTCAAACAAGGATATGACTGCTCCACCAGATATTTAATACTGGAGAAGGAGGGAGAATGGTCCTGCGCGCTGCCCGGCATGATCGTGGGAAACCGGTTCTTCCGGGTGTTCTACTCGCTTATTCCTTTGGGCGGGTTCGTAGGAGATCGCAGGCAAATCCCGGAATTTCTCACACTGCTGAACCAATGGGCCAAAAACCAGAAAATCCATCGCGTTCAGATCGTGGACCCAACCATTAAGGAAAGACGGGAGTTGCCCGATTTCAATTGTGTGGAGTCGTTCCGACACCTGCTCAAGTTGAAAGGCAAATCACCGGATCGGATAGCCGCTGATTATGACGAAAGCGTCAGGAGGAACATCAGGAAAGCCACGAAATCCGGGCTTTACATAGAGGCCATCAGGCAGCGGGAAGAAATAGAGGAATTCTATCGGCTGTACTTGGAATCGATGCGGAGGAATAGGGCCTTGGCCAAGTATCCTCTTCAACTCTTTTATGGTATTTACGATTTTCTTGTCCGCGAACGGGCCGAGATACTCTTTGCCAAATCTCAGGGCAGGGCTGTGGCCGGGATGGTGCTGGTTCACTCCCAGGACACAACCCATTACTTTCACGGCGGGTCGGAAACCCGCTCCCTGCATCTGAGACCTAATGATCTGTTGTTTCATCATGCCATCGAATCGGCCAGGGAAACGGGGAAAGAATTCTTCGACTTCTTCGGTTCTGCCAAGAGCCTGGTTTCTCTGATCCGATTCAAGGACAAGTGGGGCACGCACAGGGAGGAGCTGCTCAATTTTCACCGGGACCTAGGGACGTTGCGGCCGTTGGCATTCAGACTGGGCCTGAAACTGGCGCAAACGTCGTTTGGCTCCGCCATCCACCGCGCCTTCAGGCCGGGCCGCCCGCATGGGTCGGCGGGAAACAAGGGGGAAAAGTGAAGGTAGAATCCTCACAAGAACGCTGCTTATCCCAGGCCGGAATCGCCGATCCTGTAATTACCGCAGGAGCGGAGCCGGTTCCGGGCCCGCCGCGACCTTCGGGCTACCGTTGGCTCAGAAGGATCGCGGCTCTCCTCGTGATCTCAGCCTGCTTTTTCTTCTTGGGAAGAACACTGCTCGGCAACCTGACGCAGATCGGCTCCTATCAGTGGCAGCTGAAACCCGCACTGCTTTTGCTCTCTTTTCTTTTACTGGGAGCGAATCTGGCTGTCTCCGTGTTGGTTTGGAAGATGATCCTGGCGCTTTTTGGAATTCAGCTGCCTTTCAGCCAAAGCTACAAGATAATGTTCGTCTCCGCGCCCGGCAAATACGTCCCGGGGAAGATCTGGATGTACTTAAGCCAGGTTTATCTCTCCCAGAAGGCAGGTATTCCCAAAGGCGTCGCTCTTGTGAGCATGCTTCTGTTGTTCTCCGGATACGTCCTGGCCGGTGCCATGGTCTTTGCCTTCTCGCTTTTCTTCTGGGAGGGCTTTTCCCCTTGGTTGATTGCCGGTTTTCTCTTGGTATCGCTGTGGATATTCTGGAGTCTATTCTCCGGACGAATTCAGAACCTGATGTCGAAGTTGCTGGGCTTCGTCTCCAAACGATTCAGCCGGGCTCTGACCCGCGAGAGATTCAGCTTCAAAGGAGGAACCGTTGATATCGCCCGCATACTTCTGGTCCTGCTGGCGGACTGGGCGATTTTCGCGGCAGCAGCCTGTTTTCTGATAAACTCGTTCTATCAAATGGACATTCAGCATGTCATCATATTATGCGGCATCTTTGCCGTTTCGGTTTTGGCGGGAATAGCCAGCTTCTTTGTGCCGGCAGGACTGGGGGTCAGAGAAGGGGTACAGAGTTACCTCTTGAGCCTGTTTATCCCCATCTCCGCAGCCGTCCTCATATCTCTGGCTATGAGGGTTTGGATGATTCTGGGGGAGACCGGTTGTTTTCTTGCCGCGCTGAAGATCAAAAAGCCCAGATTGTGGTGACCATACAAGTCCGGGAACCCAGCCTTGACCGTTTCGCTTCTCTAATCCGAGAGCACGACAGATGAAAGCCCAAGAGCTCAAACACTTCCAAACCGACGGTGAAACCTGGGAGAGACGAGCACAAAAGGGGAGCCTGCCCGCGGTCATAGATCCCGGCGATCTGCGGGGAAGGAAAAACTTCTACATCGACCAGCTTCAAAAGATGGTAATTCGAAGAGCGCTGGGCAAAGCCGGAAACGGATTCATCCTCGACTTCGGCTGCGGAAGCGGTCGATTCTCCGATCTTCTGGCTGGAAATTGCGACTTCTTAGTAGGGGTGGAGATCACCCGCGAAATGCTGGATATGGCCCGGCATGATTGCCGATCCGCCAACGTCGGCTTTGTCCTGTTCGACGGGCTGCACCTGCCTGTCAAGGACCGAGAGCTTGATTTGGCGGTTTCGGTGAACGTGCTGCAATATGTCACCGATGACTCCGAGCTGGACCGGGTTCTCTCCGAGGTGCGAAAAAGCCTTAAACCGGGCGGCAGGTTCCTGTGCATCGAGCAG
>Ga0307445_10001790_pt1 | contig 12014 bp, 5 predicted proteins | sample SalMarSW160330MG_FD_202147 | JGI IMG/M metagenome (GOLD analysis project Ga0307445, IMG submission 202147) | Salt marsh sediment microbial communities from the Plum Island Ecosystem LTER, Massachusetts, United States - SW1603-30 | ecosystem: Environmental > Aquatic > Marine > Intertidal zone >...
CCCTATGTAATGCCCTGGCAATCAGTTCTTTACCTGTTCCGTTCTCCCCCAGGATAAGCACATTGGCATCGGTCCCCGCAACCTTGTTCACCGTATCCATGACCGCTTTCATCCGGGGGGAGTTCCCGATGATATCCGAGAATTCCTGGTCTATGTCGTGATACAGGAGTTCCTGTTTCTGCCGCAGTTCCATGATCTCCCGGTTGGACTGGTGGAGCCGCCAGGCGTTGATGATGGTGGCCAGCAGCTTCTGGTTGTCCCATGGCTTCACGATGAAATCGGAAGCCCCTTCCTGCATGGCCTTTACCGCGAGATCTATATCCCCGTATGCCGTCATCATGACCACATGTGCCGAGGGGGAGACCTTCATAATCTCGCGAAGCCACCTGAGTCCCTCTTTACCACTCGTAGCCCCGGCACTGAAGTTCATGTCCAGCAGGATCACATCGAAAGAATTCTCCTGGATCAGGGGTATGATCCTGCCGGGATCGGTCTCGGTGTGAATGTTGCTGAACTGTTTTTTCAGCACGATCCTGGCGGTCAGCAGGATGTCACGGTCATCATCAATGATCAGTATACTGCCCAGATTCCGGTTCATTGATTTTTCCAGTTTTTACGGTCCTCATCTGAGCTGAAATTATGAATTGTTTCAGAATGAAACAAAAAAATGTTTCAATTTGCAACAAACCGGGTTTCTTGACATGTCCCGTGATATAAGTAAACAGTAAGATTATCAGCAAGATAATCTGCGTGGTATGCATCTTGCGGAATGAGTTTAAAAAGCAGGATCATGATACAGACAAAGGAACTTGTCAAGGTATTCCGCACCGATGAAGTGGAAACCACAGCCCTGAACAAAGTCAACCTCGAAGTGAATTCCGGTGAGTTTGTCGCCATAATGGGACCATCCGGGTGCGGGAAATCAACCCTCCTGAACATCATCGGACTCCTGGATAATCCGACGGACGGGGAGTTATACTTCGACGGCACGGAAGTGTCCAGGTTCAAGGAACGCCAGCGTACAAACCTCCGGAAGGGGAACATCGGGTTTGTATTCCAGAGCTTCAACCTGATCGATGAGCTGACCGTTTACGAGAATGTCGAGCTGCCCCTGCTCTATATGAATGTGTCCTCTTCCGAACGGAAACAGAAGGTAAACGAGGTGCTCGACCGGATGAAGATCGCTCACAGGAAAAAGCATTTCCCCCAGCAGCTTTCGGGAGGCCAGCAGCAGAGGGTCGCCATCTCCCGTGCCGTTGTCACGAGGCCGAAGCTTATCCTGGCGGACGAGCCAACGGGTAACCTCGACTCGGCGAACGGCGACGAGGTAATGGAACTGCTTGCCGAGCTGAACCAGGAAGGCACGACAATCATTATGGTCACCCACTCACCGAGCGATGCGGAGAGGGCCCACCGGATCGTTCAGCTCTTTGACGGCCACATCGTGACCGAGAACATCAAGAAGATCCTTTAGGATCCGGAAATCCCTGCACGGGTTCGGGGAAACGGAAAATCATTCATGGCATAAATCAGGAATCAACGATGGGCATGCTGCGAAATTATATTAACACGGCCATCCGTTACCTGCTCCGGAATCCCATCTATGCGGCGATCAACGTATTCGGGTTGTCGATCGGGATCACCTGTGCCCTGCTTATCCTCCTGTTCATCAAGAACGAGTTCAGTTACGACCGGTTTAACGTGAAGAGGGACCACCTGTACCGCCTGGTATTCGAATTCTCGGACCCGGAAGGGGAGACCAGGTCTCCCCAGATGACAGCCCCGGTGGGACCCGACATGGTTGCCGAATTCCCGGAAGTCGTCCGTGCCGTGCGCTTCACGCATCCTGAGGATGGTTTTTTTACATTTGAAGGATCGACTTACCCGGTAGAGGGGATCATGTATGCCGATTCCACGCTTTTCCACATGTTCTCCTTTGAACTGCTGCGCGGCGACCCCGACCGGGCCCTTGCCACTCCGTATTCCCTGGTGATAGGCCAGGAGCTGGCCCGAGTCATGTTCGGGGAGGAGGATCCCGTCGGGAAAACGGTCCGCTGGAACAATCGTGACGAGCTCATGATCACGGGAATTGTGAAGTCCCCGCCTGCTAATTCCCATATCCGGTTTTCTTCCCTGATTTCCTTTTCCAGCCGTTACCGTGACCCCCGCAATTATATGGACTGGAACGGGGGAATGCAGTATTACCACTACCTGGAACTGCTGCCCGGAGCCGACCCGGCGGAGCTGGAGAAAAAATTCCCGGATTTCATGTACCGGAACATCAATTATATCTACGAGAAGGCCGGGTCTTCCATCAGGGCATTCCTGCAGCCGCTCACCGACATCCACCTTCATTCAGGCTATGTGGGTGAGATCGGTCCCACCGGCAGCATGGGGACCATATACATCTATACCTCCATCGCCCTCTTCATCCTTTTCATAGCCTGCATCAATTTCATGAACCTGACCACGGCGATGGCCACCAAAAGGGCAAGGGAGGTCGGAATGAGGAAGGTTTTCGGAGCAGACCGGCCCGCACTGATAAGGCAGTTCCTTGGCGAATCGGTCATCATGAGCCTGATCGCGCTGGTGATCGCGATGATCCTGGTAGAGATCCTCCTACCTTCCTTTGGAAGGATCGTGCAAAGGGAACTTGACCTTTATCAGTGGGGAAACCTTGACCTGATCATCGGGATACCGGTGTTTATTCTTGGAGTGGGACTCCTGGCCGGGTGGTATCCGGCCCTTTATCTGTCCGCATACAAACCCGTAGCCGTGCTCAAGGGGATCTTCAGGGGGGTGAAGGGATACGCGGGACTGAGGAACAGCCTGGTTTTTTTCCAGTTCGCCATCAGTATTGTCCTGATCATCTGTACCCTGGTAATCTACGCCCAGCTCGGATACATACGATCCATGGATGTGGGGTACCGGAAGGACAACATCATGATCCTTCCGTTCACATCCGATTCATTCAAGCAGCGGTATCCAGAACTGAAGGAAAAGCTGGCAGCGCTTCCCGATGTTGTCAGCAGCACCGCCACTTCGGAGGTGCCCGGAGCCGGGTTTACCTCGAACGGTTACCGCCCGGAGGGATACGACCGCTGGATCATGTTCAATGTAGTGGATGTGGACTGCGATTACGTCAGCACCCTCGGGCTGCAGGTGCTCCGGGGAAGGTCGTTCTCGGAGGAATTCCCGACGGACAGGGAGGCCTGCATGGTCAATGAAACCCTGGCAAGGCAGCTGAACTGGGAAGATCCCACAGGGAAGTTCCTGTTCAGGGACGGTGAGCATAAAATCATCGGGGTGGTCAGGGATTTCCAGTTTGCCTCGGTACACCAGGAGATCGGTCCCCTTGTCTTCACCATGAACCCATATATGGGGTACGACTACCTGCTGGTCCGTTTCAACACGGCCAATCTACCGGGACTCATAGCACAGATCGCATCCATCTGGAAGGAGACCGACCCCAATGAACCCTTCGAATACTCCTTCATGGACGAGATGTTCGACCGGGTTTACAGATCGGAAGAACAGATGAGCAGGATGCTGCTTTACGTCGCCATCCTGGCCATACTGATCGCCTGCATGGGACTTTTCGGGCTTGCCCTGTACAACACGGAACAGCGCACCCGGGAGATCGGTGTCCGCAAGGTGTTCGGCTCTACGATTTCAGGCGTGGTGCGGCTCCTGACCGGCCGGTTTACGCGCTACGTGGTCCTGGCAAACCTGCTGGCATGGCCGGTGGCCTATGTGATCATACGCAGGTACATGCAGATGTACGCCTACCGGATCAGTTTTCCGGTCTGGGTTTTCGTGGCCACCGCACTGGGCGTTTACCTGGTCGCCCTTCTGACAATTGCCTGGCAGAGCTACCGGGCCGGAATCACCAACCCGGGGGATTCGCTCCGGTACGAGTGAGGACAAAGGATACAATAACCGGTCCCCCGCCAACGTTTTTCCCAAAACCCCATAATCCCGAAGTCATGGAAGTCCCCGTACCAAAGCGCAATCCCTTCTGGCACTCTCTCAGTTTCAAATTAATGGTTGTCGGCATCCTGATCCTGGCCATGCTGATCCCCGGGGCCCTGATCCGTGATCTCATCAGGGAAAGGGAACAGACCCAGGCCGACGTGGTTGCCGAAATCGGATCGAAATGGGGCGGCAGCCAGACCCTGAACGGTCCCGTTCTCAGCATCCCCTACTACAAAACCATTGAAACGGACGAAAAGACCTACCGGGAGATACGCTATGCCCATTTCCTGCCCGAGGAGCTGAACATCAGCGCCAGGGTGGAACCGGAGATCCGTTACAGGGGGATCTATAAAACCGTGGTTTACCGTTCCCGGCTCCTGGTCGACGGGAGTTTCCTGTCCCCCGATCCGGGTGTCCTGAAGCTTGAGGACGGGGATGTCCTGTTCCGGGATGCCTTCCTGCAGGTCGGGGTATCCGACATGAGGGGCATACGTGACAGCCTCCGTCTTCAGTGGAACGGGGAAACGCTCGGGGTCGAGTCCGGGATCCCGGCGAGGGACATCGATGCATCCGGCTTCCATGCCAGGGTACCCCTCGGCCAGGGGGACAAATATGATTTCCGGTTTGAAATGGTCCTTAACGGAAGCTCATCCCTGTTCTTTACCCCGGTCGGCAGGGTCACCGGCGTCAGGATGGAATCATCCTGGGGACACCCGAAATTTGACGGGGCATTCCTGCCAGATGAAAGGGAGGTTTCTCCTTCGGGTTTCACGGCCGGCTGGAAGGTGCTCCACCTGAACCGGAATTTTCCGCAAGCCTGGAAAGACAGCGAATACAGGACGGGTGAGGCTGCTTTCGGGGTGGACCTGATACTGCCGGTGGACCAGTACCGGAAGACGATGCGTTCGGCCAAGTACGCCATCATGTTCATCGCCCTGACCTTCATGATCTTTTTCTTCACAGAGGTGCTGAACAGGAAGAGGATACATCCCATCCAGTATCTCCTGGTGGGACTCAGCATCAGCATTTTCTACGTGCTTCTGCTTTCCCTCGCCGAACAGATCGGTTTCAACCTGGCCTACCTGGTGTCTGCCGCAGCGGTAGTGGGACTCATAAGTGGCTATTCGGTCAGCGTTTTCAGGAATACCAGACTGACCCTGGTCCTGGCCTTCTGCCTGGTGGTCCTGTATGCCTTCCTGTACTGCCTGATCCAGCTCCAGGATTATGCCCTGCTCATGGGCAGTGTCGGCCTTTTTGCAGCCATGGCCCTGATCATGTACGCTTCCAGGAATGTGGACTGGTACGGCGCAGCCTCGGGCAGGGACAGGGAAAAGCCGATCGGCTTCTGAACAGCCGGAATCTCAAGGTGACCCTTTCTTTTCGCGGATCCAGAGGACCGGGGAGAAAACCAGCATGAACACGGATACGGAAAGCAATGCGGTGCCGGGTCCCCAGCGGTCGGCCAGGAAGCCCATGGCAAGGACGATGACCGCCGTGAAAAGCGATTTTCCCTGTGATTCAACCGAAAGGACCGTGGCCAGGATCCCGGGATCAAGCTTCTCCGTGAACCATGAGATCCCGGCAGGCAGCCTGAGGTTTTCCACCAGGTATACCAGTACAAAAAATACCACAGACATCAGCATCAGGTCCCGCGTGTAAAAGAAACCCGACAGTGCACCGGCGGAGAAACCTGCCGCCAGGGTCAGGTTCAGCGGGGTTGCGAGTGCCCCGAACCTCCCTGCAAAAGACCCGGAATACCTGCTGCTGGCCGCGGACAGAAGGTAGATCATAAAGTAGATCAGGCCGATCAGCAGGGCTGATTTTCGCTCGGTGTCAAGGTTCACCAGGAAGGGCAGGCCGAGGGCGAGGGTCTGGATCACGGGCTGAAGGTAATCCTTCACGGCGCGGTAATAACCTCCGTGCGAGGAGACGTTCATCATGCCCCTGAGAATGCCGGGGGTCCGGACCGACAGCCAGAAACCCTTGAGGGTCTCCCGGGTGGTTTTGCGGATGTCGAGGGTTTTCAGTGACTCGGCTTTCCCGTCGAGCCAGGCAGGATAGCTCATTATCAGCAGTAATCCAAGAATGTAGGGCACCGTGGAATAGAGAAAAATATTGATATAGCGGCCCGAGTGAAAAACCATGGCCGCGGCCAGCAGGGCGGAAAGGGCTGAACCGGCCTGGGACCATGAACGGGTGTTGCCGTAGTAATGCACTTTCTGGTCCTCCCAGCCGTGCCTTTGCAGGTAATCGAAGATCATGGCCTTGTGGGTGCCCGTCCGGAACGCCTCTCCCAGTCCGAATACAACCGTGGCGGCGGAAAGGACCAGCAGGGACCGGGAAACGGAGTAAATCAGGAACGAGACGATATAAAGTGAAAAGGAACTGATCATGGTCCGCCTCCGGCCAAGGACGTCGGCCGCCACTCCCGCCGGGATCTCGAACAGGTTCCGGGTCACTTCCCTCAGGGTGTAGAGAATCCCGATCTGGAAGTAGCTGAGGTTCTTTTCAAGGAAGAAAAGGATCAGGAAGGGCTCGAAGAAGCGCAGGTTCTTCAGGAACCCGTAGGCACTGAACTTGTAGTATTGAATATCTTTTCTGAATGCTGCCATGGATCAGCTTCCGGTTCCGGCCAGTCCAGCAAGTTCAACAAGTATTTTCCTCACGTCACGGACCCCCTCCACGTAATAATCGGCTTTGGTCGTTTTAGTGCCGACCTTTATGGTGTAAGCCTTATCCGGCAGTGAATCGAAGGTGTATTCGTCCGTCCAGTCGTCCCCGATCGCCAGCATGTAATCGTATTCGATATCGCCGATCTTGATCAAGGAGGCGCGGCCCTTGTTGATCCCTGAATTTTTGATCTCGATGACCTTGTCCCCGTCCATGATCTCCAGGTTGAGGTTGGCAACCAGCGCTTTCAGCTCGTCCTTAAGTTCCCATGAGCGCTGGCTGCCAAGGTCGGGATCTGTATCGCGGTAATGCCAGACCAGCGAATAATTCTTGGTCTCGATGAAGGAACGCGGTGTGCGGTCGACGTAGAACTCCAGGATGGGCCGGATGCTCTCCATCCATTCTTTATTTATCTGTTCGATCATGTTCCAGTCCCCTCCCGGTTCCCTGAACCATACTCCGTGTTCGGCCACGATATCTATGTTCCATTCCTCTGCAGGGAACCACCGGCCCAGGGTCTCCTTGTCCCTCCCCGAAATGATCACAAGTTTATTTTCTTTGACCCCTGCAAGTTTCCGGAGGGTTTCATAAAGTTCCCCGTCCGGGTTGACCTTCTGGGGGTCCTTGTTGAATCCCATGAGGGTCCCGTCATAATCCAGGAACAGGATGCGCCTGCTTGCTTCCGAGTAGCTCCGGCTGAGGTTCTGCATCGTCTTGGGAGTGAACTTGCGGGCGAGTTTGATTTCCTGGATCTCCTTCACCTGTTTCAGGCTCTGGAAGAAGTCATTGGCCCATCGCTCCACGTCATGATTTTTCAGCCGCTCGCAGAGCACCCGGTTTCCCTGCACCTGCTCTTCTTTGGGCATGAGCAGTGCGCTGCGAATGGATGTGCTGATCTCAAGCTGGTTGTTCGGGTTGACGATGAGCGCCTCCGAGAGTTCCTTAGAGGCACCGGCCATCTCGGAAATGATCAGCACCCCGCTGCGGCCTTCCCGGGTGGCCAGGTATTCCTTGGCGATCAGGTTCATCCCGTCCCGGATCGGCGTGATCAGGGCGATGTCGGACTGGCAGTACAGCTCCATCCTTTCCTCAAAATCGAGCTGCCTGTAGAAATACAAGACCGGCATCCAGGAAAGCGATCCGTAAGTCGAATTGATCCGGCCGACCAGCTCATCCAGGTCCCGTTTCAGTATCTTGTACTGCTCCATCGATTCCCGCGAGGGCATGACAAAAAAGAGCAGGCTGACCTTTTCGTGGAATTCCGGGCAGGTCTGAAGGAAATGCTCAAATGCCCTGAGGCGGACCGCTATTCCCTTGGTATAGTCCAGCCGGTCGATGGAAAGGATGATTTTTTTATCCCCGCCTGCCAGCCGCCGGTCCATCAGTTCCCGCGTCAGTCCCTTGGCATTTTCCTCCCGGCAGATTTTTTTCCCGCCTTCCGAAAATTTTTTGTAATCAATGCCAAGGGGGAAGAAATCCACCTTCACGATCCTTTCCTCGAGGTGGATCCGGTTAAAAACGGAGTCGTACCCGAGCAGGCGGCGGACACAGCTCATGAAGTGCCTCTCGTAGTCATAGGTATGGAATCCCACCAGGTCTGCACCGAGGAGTCCCTCCAGTATCTCCTTCCTCCAGGGCAGGAGCCGGAAGATCTCGTAGGAAGGGAAGGGGATGTGCATGAAGAACCCGATGGATACCGAGGGGATCTTTTCCCTTATCATACGGGGCAGCAGCAGCAGGTGGTAATCGTGTATCCAGATCCTGTCCCCCGGCTCCAGGTGGGGAATGGCTTCTTCCGCGTAGGCCCGGTTTACCTTGACATAGGCCTTCCACATATCCTCCCGGTAAATGGCGTTCTGGGTAAAGTAATGGAACAGGGGCCAGATGGTCCGGTTGCTGAATCCGTCAAGGAACTGTTCATGCTCCTTCTTCCCGAGGAAGACCGGGTAGCAGTTTTTTTCTATGTAGGCTTCCTTCTGCCGGTCCCGCTCCGCCGGCGCGAGATCACCCCGGTTCTGTCCCGGCCTGCCGAACCAGATCGTCTTCTGTTCCCTGTAGAAGGCTTCCAGTCCGCTTGTGCGTGCATGCCATTTTGGTGTCATAAAGTAGGGATGGTCCCCTGAGGGCTCCATGATCATTGGAAGTTCGTATGAAATGATGACCAGTTTGCTCATCCCTGCCCGGCTGCTGATTATTTTTTATTTTTGGGGTATCGTCAAGATAAGCCCTTTCGTCCGATAATCAAAAAAAAAGATCGTTATGGCCAAACATTTATTCTCAGCCGTTGTATTTGACCTGGACGGGGTCATTACCCGGACCGCCCTGGTCCATTCAACCGCATGGAAGGAAATGTTCGACACCTACCTGGAGTCGCGTGCGGACCGGTTCGGGGAACCGTTCAGGGAATTCGACCACAACGGGGACTACCTTCCCTATGTCGACGGCAAACCGCGCTACAAAGGCGTGGCCTCCTTCCTCGAATCCAGGGGGATCGAAATCCCTTTCGGCGATCCTTCCGATCCGCCGGATGCGGAGACGGTATGCGGACTTGGAAACAGGAAGAATGTGATGTTCAACCAGATCCTCGAAAGAGACGGGGTGCAGCTTTACGATTCCACGGTGGAGCTGATCCATGAACTCAGGCGGGAAGGCATCCGGATCGGGGTGGCTTCCTCGAGCAAGAACTGCCAGCAGGTGCTGGAGGTAGCGGGACTGCTGGACCTGTTCGAAACCCGCGTCGACGGGGTTGTTTCGGCTGAAATGGGACTCCACGGCAAGCCGGAACCCGATATCTTCACCACGGCATGCGATAACCTGGGTGCGGACTACAACCGCACGGTCATCGTGGAAGATGCCGTGAGCGGGGTGGAGGCCGGCAGGAAGGGGAATTTCGGGCTGGTGCTCGGGATCGCCCGGGAGGAGAACACAAGCGAACTGCTGACCGGAGGGGCAGACATCGTCGTGGGGGACATGGCGGAGCTGGGTGGCATTGAAGGCATTGACCGCTGGTTTGAAAGGGGACTCGACGAGGATTGCTGGTCAGTCGTTTACCATGACTATGACCCGGCAAAGGAAAAATCCAGGGAAGCCCTTCTGGCAGTCGGGAATGGTTATTTCGGGACCCGCGGTGCCCTGGAGGAATGCGCGGCCGGGGAGCATAATTACCCTGGCACCTACCTGGCAGGCATGTTCAATCGCAGGATTTCGAAGGTAGGCGGACGGGACATTGAAAACGAGGATTTTGTGAACTGTCCCAACTGGCTCCCGGTGACTTTCCGCATCGGGGAAGGGGAATGGATGGACCCGGACAAAATGAAGATCCTGTCCATCGACCGCAAGCTATGCTTAAGGGACGGGCTCCTGTCAAGGGAAATGCTGGTCGAGGATGATTCCGGGAACCGTACCCGCATCCTTTCCCGGCGGATCGCCAGCATGGAGGACATGCATACCGCGGCCCTCAGCTATACCGTCGAACCCCTGAACTATTCGGGCAGGATCGGTATCCGGGCAAGCCTGGACGGGGACCTGGTCAACGACGGCGTGGAACGCTACCGCATGCTTGACCAGAAGCACCTGGAACCGCTGGAACAGGGGGGAGATGCGCAATCGCAGTACCTGCTGGTCCGGACGAACCAGTCCGGCGTCGAGATCGCAGTTGCCGCCCGGCTCATCCTGTCCCTCGACCGGGTGAAGAAGAAAGCCGGGTTCCTGCAACTGACCCGGGATGGCCGGGTGGACTCCGAAACGGAGATTGAAATGAAAGCAGGACAGCGCCTTACCCTGGAAAAACTGGTGCAGATCCATACCTCACGCGAAACGGGACCGGGACTTTGCCTGCAACGGGCACGCGACGGGCTCTCCGGGATCAGCAACTTCGATAGGATCCATTTCAGGAGCTCGGGCAAATGGGAAGAGATCTGGAAGGAGTCTGACATTAGGGTGGAAGGTGACCGATTTGCACAGAAGCTGCTGCGGATGCATATCTACCACCTGATGGTCACCGCCTCCCCGCATAATGTGAACCTCGATGCGGGGATCCCGGCAAGGGGACTGCACGGGGAGGCTTACAGGGGACATGTCTTCTGGGATGAGCTGTACATCCTGAACTTCTTCAGCCTGCATTTCCCGGAGATCGTGAAATCCGTCCTGATGTACCGGTACAGGCGGATAGGGGAAGCACGCAAATACGCAAAACAGCACGGGTACCAGGGGGCTATGTACCCCTGGCAGAGCGGAAGCGACGGGCGGGAGGAAACCCAGGTTGTCCACCTGAACCCGGTTTCGGGGGAATGGGGACCGGACCACAGTTCCCTGCAGCGGCACGTATCCCTTGCCATCGCCTATAACATCTGGTACTACTACTGGATCACCATGGATGGGGAATTCCTTACAAGGGAAGGAGGGGAAATGCTTTTCGAGATCTGCCGGTTCTGGGCCGGCAAATGCGAAAAGGACCCGGGATCGGGCAGGTATTCCATCGGGAAGGTCATGGGTCCCGATGAGTTCCACGAACACCTGCCGGGGTCGGAGGAAGGGGGACTGAAAAACAATGCCTATACCAACCTGATGGTGGCATGGCTGTTCGGTAAGGCCACCGGTTTCCTGCACGGCGTTGCGGATGAGAAGATCAGGGGGCTCAAAAACAAAATCGGCCTGGGGAAGGAGGAAATTGCATCCTGGGATGAGATCCGCCAAAACCTTGCCCTGCCGCTGAACAAGGAGGGGATACTTGCCCAGTTCGACGGATATTTCGGCCTGAAGGAACTGGACTGGGATGCCTACAGGGAGAAGTACGGCAACATTCACCGCATGGACAGGATCCTGAAGGCAGAGGGGAAATCACCCGACGATTATAAGGTCGCCAAGCAGGCCGATGCCCTGATGACCTGGTTCAACCTGGGCCAGGATGAGATCGAAGCGATGCTGAAGGGAATGGGATATGATCCCGGCACCCGCATGCTTGAAAAGAATTTCGACTATTACATCCGGCGAACCTCACACGGGTCCACCCTCAGCCGGATTGTCCATGCATACCTTGCCAACGAGCTGGGGCGAAGGGAACTGGCCTGGGAGTTGTACATGGAAGCCCTGTCCAGCGATTATATTGATATCCAGGGAGGTACAACTGCAGAAGGGATCCATGCCGGGGTAATGGGGTCAACTGTTCTTTTCGTGATCCAGTCCCTCGCAGGGATCCGTTTCCGCGAAGAAAGATTATCCGTGGATCCGGTGCTGCCAGAAGGATGGAAAAAACTGGAATTCAATTTTGCATTTCGGAAAAAATATTACATTTTTGCAATCTTCCAGGGCCGTATGGTTGTGAAGGTGGAATCAATTGAAAATCAACCAGTAGAGATCGAGATTCAGGG
>Ga0307445_10001791_pt1 | contig 12013 bp, 13 predicted proteins | sample SalMarSW160330MG_FD_202147 | JGI IMG/M metagenome (GOLD analysis project Ga0307445, IMG submission 202147) | Salt marsh sediment microbial communities from the Plum Island Ecosystem LTER, Massachusetts, United States - SW1603-30 | ecosystem: Environmental > Aquatic > Marine > Intertidal zone >...
CCGTCGAAGTTTTCTGAAGCGGAGTTCATAGTAATATCCGCGGATGGGCGAACACCGTGTAAGGCGGGTTTTTTATTCAATTTTATTCTTCGGTCTTCGCTAAACTCGAGATGATAGTCCCCAGGCGCTATAAAAGCCTTTCCCTTTTTGAGAGAAACCCCTTCTTTCCCTTCCATAACCGAGATAGAGGAATGTTCGTCCAGTCTTTTCGCAAAAGCTTTAGTAAAAGTCTTCGGCATGTGCTGAACGACAACTATTGGGGCACCAAAATCAGGTGGAAAATTTTTAAAAATAGAAGTGATTATTCTAGGACCACCCGTCGATGCGGCTATGATAACTAAACTATCATGTAACTTTTTTTTATGAGAATTAAATTTTATGTTTTTTTTTGTGGTTTTAATATTTGCTTTCGCGGCAACTTTAATTTTCTTGATTATTTCTTCCTTTGCTTCTTTAATATTCAGGGAAATTGGCCCTCCCGGTTTTTCCACAAAATCCACGGCTCCGGCTATGAGGGCATCTATAGTTTTTTGCGCTCCTTTTTTTGTATAAGCGGATAACATTATTATTGATGTCGGGCTCTCTTTCATTATGTTTTTTACAGCCTCTATTCCATCCATACCCGGCATTTCTATATCCATTGTAATTACATCGGGTTTTAGAAGAAGAGCTTTGCGCACCCCTTCGATACCGTTAGATGCAGTATCCACTACGTTGATTTCCGGATCTTCATTTAAGATTTCAGAAAGAACCTTTCTCATGAATGCTGAATCTTCAACAATTAAAACATCGATCAAATTATTTTAACTCCGGTTTTATATGAAGTTATATAGATTTTCCCATCGGTCAACTGAAATTTTACAGATCTTCCGTAATTACCACCGGTGTCTTCCGACAAAAGTTTCAATCCGAGATTCTTTAAAACTTCTTTTCCTTTTATTATGTTTCTTTTTCCTATGGCGTTTTCGACATCATCCATGAAATCTTCAAACATTATTGCCCCACCTATCATTTTTGCCACTAGATTTTCCCTTTGGGCGTTTGATTCTAAAATTTTCCCCAAAAGAAGATTAATTCCTGTATCCGCGTATTTTTCTTCCTTCTTTCCTCCGGGATTTTCGGGCAAAATATAATGTATCATCCCTCCGATTTTTTGAACTTTATCGTAGAGAGTTAAAGCTACACAAGAACCCAGCGATCTTGTTATAATGTTAGAAGAATCGTTAGCAATTTTAAGATTACCGGTTTCTAAAATTATTTCATTAATTTTTTGCATAGATTCTATCTCTTATATTTATTGGTTTGAAGATTTTTTTTACATTGTTGGGTATGGATTCAACTTTTCCGAGTACAAGAAAGCCATTTTCTTTCAAAGCCGCGGAGAAAGATTTTAAAATGTTTTCCTGAAATTCCTTGTTCATATATATAAGAACATTTCTACATACGATTAAATCGAATTTGTTTTTATAGTTAATATGCTTTAAATCCATATTACGGAAGTCTACTGAATTTCTGATTTCCTGTATTAATCTATACCCCGCCTCTACTTTCTCGAAATATTTGAGCTTATAGTAAGATGGGAGCTCCACAACAGCTGCTTCGTCGTATAACCCCTTACATGCTTCTTTTATTGATTCCTTATCTATGTCGGTTCCGAGAATTGAGCAATTTAGATTTAGTTCTTCACATAAAATTGCTATAGCGTAAGGCTCGGCTCCGTTTGCACAGCCAGCGCTCCATATTACGGGATCTTTCATATACGGAAGAACTTCGGTTCTTAAAGTTTCAAAAACGGTTTTGTTCCTGAAAAAACTCGTAAGGTTAATAGTAAGCGCGTCTTTAAGTTTATCTTTTTCTTCTTTGCTTCTCTTTAACAGCCCGGCATACTCATTAAAATCTTCTATTCCCACTCTTCTCATTCTTGAGTGTACTCTTCTCGCTAAAGGCTTTACCTTGTAATTTTCGGGATGAAAATCCATGAAATCTTTAATAACCTCTACAACTTTTTCGAAATCTTCACTGTTAAATCTCTTCATGTCCCTTTGCCAGTTCAATCGTTCTTTTAATTAATTTATTTCCGGGATTCAGCTCTAAAGCTTTCTTCCATAACTCTATTGCTTCTTTTGTTATACCCCTTTGGAAAAGAATATTGCCTTTTTTAAAAAACAAGTCCCAATCCCTAATACCTTGAGATATCAGAGTTTCGATTCGAACCTCACAAAGATCGAAAAGTTTGTTTTTGTAATAGTAATCTATTAAAGCTTTTGATAGTATTACACATCCGGGATCCGATTTTAATCCCTGCTGGTAAGTTTCCGTTGCCTTCTTTTCTTCTCCGAAAGTTTCGTAAAGTTTTCCTAAATTAAAGAAATATTCACCAAACTCAGGCGCTAAAGACAGTCCTTCTTCCATGCACTCTATGGCTTTTGTGACTCTTCCTTTTCTTGCCATAATATAAGCATAATAAAATTCAGTATACGCTGTTTTTACTTTAATGTTTTCCAAAATTTCTAAAGCTTCTGTGTTTTTTCTCATTTTCAGAAAAATAATTGCTTTGTTTAAAAGAAGTTTTTCGTTGTCTTCTTCTTTCTTTAGAGCTTGAGCCAAATAGTCAAGCGCTTTCTCAGTGTTACCTTTGAGTTCATTCACCAAGTAAATGTTGTTTAACGTCGAGGTCCTTTTGACAATTTTGAAGCTTTCTTTAAAACATTTTTCGGCTTCATCGAGGTCATCCATCTTAAAACAAATAATACCCTTATAAAAAAGAGCTTCGGGGTCATTGGGTTTTAATTCGAGTATTCTATGAAATTCCCTTAGGGCTTCATTTAGCATACCTATTTTCACAAAAGCAATACCTAAATTCCTATGTTCATCGATTCTGTCTTTATCCTGTACTAGTGTTTCCCTTTTTATTTCTAATTCTTTTAAAATCCCTTTCTTTATCAGTTCTGAAAGTAATTTTAAAGCTTTAAATTCTTCTATTGGAAGTACGTTAATTAGAGACGATAAAGTTTTTTCTCCATCGACTTTATTCAATATCATCTGTTCCTCTTCCGTTAATTCCGCAGTATCCTTTGCTTCAGGCGCGAGTATGAGTATGGAATCTTTATCCGGCAAAGAAGATGCCGCCAATTCATCTTTTAGTGCCGCGGATTCGAGTAAAACATCATCGATTTTAATAGAAACAGGCAATCCTTCCGGTTGATAAATTTCTCTCGACTCAAAAACAAAGTAGCCTTTTTCCCAACCGGACAACTCTATTATCGCGTCTCTCATTTGTTTTTTTATCTGTTCCCTTAGAGTTTTCTTATCAACCAATTCAAGCTCGAGGAAAAGTTCTCCCATAGGAGCGTTTTCTCTTTCCTGTTGAAGTTCTAAAACCTCCTTTAGCTCTTGTTCCTCTATAAGTCCATTTTCTACGAGCATAGAACCCAATCTATCTTTTCTGTTCATCCAGTGAACATGTGTCAATTCTCCTGAATTCAAATATAGATATACTAAATTTTCTTCATTGGTTATTGCCAGTTCTCCTGTTTTGCTTCCGATTTGCAGCATTTGAAGGATATCTGTGATAGAAAGATCTGAAAGAGAACCTTTTATAGGCATTTTAGAAATCCTCTATAAGTCTGAAACTTTTCTCGTGTAAGTTCATCGTAATGGTTTTATGTAAATTTTTTATTCTTTCTTTTGAAATTTCTTCTTCGGGTATTAATTTTTTCTCTTTGACTTCAAGTTTCTTCCTTGCTTGTTCAGCCATTTTATCTTCTTCTTCTTCCAATTTACCGATTGTTTTCGCAAGCCATTCAACTTTATCCGGATTAAAAAGGGCTTCTTCCATTTCCTGGTTTTCCTCTTTAGATATTATCGAATTCTTTATCAAATTTTCTATAGCTAACATTCCGTATCGTTTTTGCAGTTCTATAAGTCTTTGTATATCCGTTGTATATGATACAAATTCTCCGGTTAGCAAATCCAGGTTTTTATCTATTACCTTTTTTATTCTATCCGTATTAAAACCTTTCATTTTCCACACAAACATCTTGGCGCGATACTCATCACGAAGCGTTTCGGCTCTTTCTGTTTCAACAAATTTTTCCGGAAAACCTCTTTTTACATCTTGAATAAATTTTTCAAATTCGCCCGCCTGTATTTTTCCTTCTTCTTTTTGCTTTTCTTCTTCTTCTTTTCTTTTTTCTTCTTCTTCCAAACGGTCCTTTTCATCGGGCACATATCCAAGTACTCGTACTCTTTTGATTGCTCCGATCGCTTGACTCATCGTTCTTATATCTAATCTCTCGAGTTTTTTTAAGAATTTGTCGGATAACCCATGCCCTAATATCTCTAAAACTTTCCTTTTTGAAACCTCATCAAAATCTTTTATTGGAACTATAACTCCGCTCTCAATCCGCGAAATAATTCTGTCAGGAAGGTTTATACCCTTTGGATGTCGATCGGCTGTTAAAATTATTTTTTTATAATTTGTTTTCGTATAATGTTCGAGTATTTCGAATAGAGTATCCATCGAATTCTTTGAAGTTTTTAATAATTGAATATCTTCGATAAGTATAAGGTCTTTATTTAAATAATCTTTTAATAGAGAAGAATCTATCTCTTTAGCATTAACAATATCAGAAATACCTGTAAATTCTTCCAGCATATTTTTAACCAGAAAACTTTTTCCCGAACCGGACGGTCCGTATATTAGAAGAGGGGTAACTTCTCCTGAAGTAATTGCTTTCTTTAATGATTTAATAGCTTCCGCATTAAAATTCGAATATATTATTTTATCCAAGATTAATTCCCTAATTTAGCTTTTACATGTTTCAATACTTCTGTTCCTATCGTTTTGAAAACTTTTATAACACCTTCACCCGTAGTTGCAGTGGAAGAAAAGGAAGGATAATGATCCGGGTTTATATCTTTTTCCAACTCTTCTACAGTCATTATATCGTCTAAATCTCTTTTGTTGTATTCTATAATTATTGGTATTTCTTCAATGTTAAGATTATTCTTTTCTAAGTTTTCAATCAGGTTTTCCCAACTCCAGACGTTATCCTCAGCTCTGCTTTTAAGAGAGTCGGCGACAAAGACAACTCCATCCGCCCCCTTTAAAACTAATTTTCTGGTAGAATCATAAATAACTTGCCCGGGAACCGTATAAATCTGCAGTTTTGTATGAAAACCCCTAAAAGCACCCAACTCTACGGGCATAAAATCAAAGAAAAGCGTTCTGTCTTGTTTTGTAGCCATTGAAACGATATCCGATTTTCTTTGTTCTGGTATCTGGGAAAAAAGATATTTGACATTGGTGGTTTTTCCTGCTCTCCCCGGCCCGTAATAAACAATTTTACAAATAATTTCTCTCGATGCATATTTTATTACAGCCATGTTTTTATTTTAGTATCCAAGTCTATTCAGAAAATTTGTGTTAATGTTTCCCTCAATAAAATCTGGATGATTTAAAATTTCTTTGTGCAAAGGTATGGTTGTTGGGACACCCCTTATAACGATTTCGTCCAGAGCTCTAAGCATTCTTGTTCTACTCTGTTCTCTGTCTTCTCCGTAGGCAATTATTTTAATAAGAAGTGAATCGTAATTGGGGGGGATTTTATAACCCTGATAAAGATGAGAGTCTATTCTTATTCCCGCTCCGCCAGGGAGATGTAAAGCATTTATAGTACCGGGCCTCGGAGCAAATCCCGCAGCTGGATCTTCGGCATTGATACGAACTTCTATAGCATGTCCCTGTATATTTATCTTGTCTTGCGTAATAGCCTTCAGAGAACACCCGTTTGCTATTTTAATCTGTTTTGTTAGAATATCTATGCCCGTTGTCATTTCTGTTACGGGATGCTCTACCTGTATACGTGTATTCATTTCCATGAAATAAAACTTACTATTTTCATCCAATATATATTCGATAGTCCCCGCGGATTTGTATCCCAACCTCTTTACACCTTTTTTGGCTGCTTCACCCATTTTTTCCCGGAGTTTTTGATTTACAGCCGTAGAAGGGGCTTCTTCTATTAATTTTTGATGCCTTCTTTGTATTGAGCATTCTCTCTCTCCTAGATGAACGACATTCCCGGAAGAATCCGCGAGAATCTGTATTTCTATATGACGCGCGTTTTCGATGGCTTTTTCGATGTATAATCTATTGTCGCCAAAGTTGGCCTGAGACTCGGATTGAGCCATTACGAAACCAGTTTTAAGCTCAAGATCGTTCTTTGCCAGCCTCATTCCTTTTCCGCCCCCTCCTGAAACGGCTTTCACCAAAACCGGGTAGCCTATAGTTTTCGCAACTTTAATCGCTTCTTCTTCATTTTCGATAATTCCGTCACTACCGGGTGTTACCGGAACATCCGCTTCTCTCATAAATTTTTTGGCCTCTGCCTTATCCCCCATTCTTTTTATATTTTCAGAAGAAGGTCCGATGAAAGTAAAATTATTATCCTCACAGGCCTCCGCAAAAGAGGGGTTTTCCGCCAAGAATCCGTATCCCGGATGAATGGCATCAGCTCCTGTAATTTCCGCAGCCGCGATAATGCGGGGGATATTAAGATAACTTTCGGAAGGAGAAGCTTTTCCTATGCAAACCGACTCATCCGCAAAATTCACATGCAAAGAATCCCTGTCTACTTCCGAAAAAACTGCCACGGTTTTAAGTCTTAAATCTTTTGCTGCTCTAATTATCCTGAGGGCTATTTCTCCCCGGTTTGCTATAAGGATTTTTTTCATTATATTACCAGCGTTTAGCGGATTGTTCGATGCCTTTAAGCCTCATCTTAAATTCATCCGGATTGTTGACATTCTCGAGTGCAGTTTCAAGATCGACAACCCTATCTTTGTAAAGTTTCATAACACTTTGATCAAAAGAGTGCATTTTATATTTTTCTCCTTCCCTGATTGCGTCTAAAATTGCTCTTGTTTTTTCCTCATCTATAAGATATTCCCTTATAGTAGGTGTGGAAACCAGAACTTCTGTGGCGGGAATACGGCCTGTCCCATCCGTTTTTGCCAGAAGACGCAGAGAAACAATTCCTTTTAATACACTGGACAGCAAAACTCTAATATGATGATGTTGGTAGGGAGGAAAAAAGGTTATTATTCTGTTTATTGTCTCAGGCGCGTTTAAAGTATGAAGCGTTGAAAACACTAAATGCCCTGTGTCCGCGGCTTTGATTGCCGTTTCCATTGTTTCGGCATCACGTATTTCACCGATCATTACAATATCAGGGTCCTGACGGAGTATGTATCGGAGAGAATTCGCGAAGCTTTTTGTATCTGTCCCTATTTCTCTTTGAGATATTATCGACTTTTTATCGCTTAAAAGATATTCTATAGGATCTTCAATGGTAATAATATGTTTTCTTTTATTTTCGTTTATATAATCTATCATTGAAGCCAGGGTAGTCGATTTTCCCGATCCGGTTGTTCCCGTTACTAAAACGAGGCCTCTCGTTGAAAAAGCTATTTCGTTTAACACGGTGGGAAGAGCTAACTCCTGGATAGTTTTTATCTCTCTTGATATAGGCCTTATCGCAAGAGCTATACTGCCTCTCTGGATGTATATATTTACTCTGAATCTGGATATACCAGGTATTCCGATACCGAAATCGGCTTCTTTTTCTTTTAAGAAGGTTTCCTGTTGCTTTTTTGTCATAAGAGAAGACGCGGCTATTCGCACATCTTCTTTGCTAAGTTTATTCATTTCCAGAGGTTTTAGTTCTCCGTTTATTCTTATAACTGGAGGGGTGCCAACTTTTAAATGTAAATCCGAAGCATCCGAATCTACCATTTTCTTTAAAATTGGTTTAAGGTCCATAATTTACAACTTCCTTACCAGGAATAAAGGCTGGTTATATTCAACTGGATCTTCATTAGAAATTAAAACTTCTTCTATTTCACCTTTTACGTCGGATTCGATTTCGTTCATTATTTTCATCGCCTCGATAATACAGACCACATCTCCTTTTTTTATCTTATCACCCATTTCGACGTATGGAGGAGCATCGGGAGACGGAGCCCTGTAAAATGTTCCGACCATTGGGGACTTAATTGTATGTAAATCAGACTCTGCTTTTGTCTCCTGTCCTACCAAACTTAATTCTTCCGTTTCTCCGGTTTTTAAGTTGCTTACCGATACTTTTGGAGTAGAGCCTTTTTTGTTTTTCGATATTTTTACCCTTGTCCAAAAACGCTGAATTTCAATTTCTTCTAAATTACTTTCTTCGAGCACCTTTATCATTTTTTTGATAAATCCAATATTCATTGTTTCCCCTCCGTTATCATTTCCTAAAATATATGGATTTGACAACGATAAGTCAAGAGGGGAATCCCCATCCTCTCAACACTTGACATCTAAAGGTTGTTTTATAAATTTTCTATATTAAAGGAGGTACAATGGACGTCGAATATCAAGATATGGATCTATTAGGAAAGACTATTCATCCTTCCTGGTTAAATTATATCGGTCAGTACTTTTTTGCCTCAATTTTCTTTGCGGTTACGGTTGTAATGTATGTTAAGGAAATTACATTATGGCCTATTGTCGCGGTATCACTTGGAATTATAGTTTTTTTAAGCGTTATATTCAAACGGGCTTCCCTGGCATACACTATAACAAAAAATAGTGTTCGAAGCAGAAATGGTCTTATCGCAAGGGATGAAAGCGAGATAAGGATAATAGATGTAAGGGAAGTAGGAGTTCTTCAAAGTATCGGACAAAGAGTTCTTGGAATTGGGAATGTGTCTTTCGCGTCCGCGGGTACCGGCGGAGTTGAAGTTGTTTTTGAAGGTATTAATAAACCGCATAAGATAAAAGATTTCGTTAATAAATTAAGAAATTCTCCCGAAGCTTTAGATAAGAAGCGATGCCCGCAATGCGGAGAATTTATCTGGATAAACGCGAAGATTTGCCCTCATTGTAAATATAAGTTTGAAGACGAATAAAAAAGGAGAAAAAATGTACAGGATTAAATTATCAGTATTTGTATTTGTTTTAGTTCTTGCTATTGTGTTTTCCGGGTGCAAGAAAAAAGAATCGGACCAAGTAAGCGCGGGGACAATAGAAAATAGTGTATATAGTAATAAATATTTCGGCTTAACTTTAAAATTACCGGAGGATTGGAGTATACAGGACGAAGAATCCAGCAAGGAATTAACAAAGTCTGGGTATAAAATGCTTGCCGGTGGAGATGAAAATCTGGAAAGATCTTTGAATGCCGCGGCTGAAAATCAACAATTAACGTTTTTTCTCGCTTCCAAGTATCCCATTGGGACTCCGGCGGCGGATAACCCTAGTATTATAGGTACTGCAGAGTTGGTTAAATCGAAACCCGGGATTAAAAGAGGAAGCGACTATCTTTTTCATGTAAAAAATATGCTTGAAATGAGTGGTATAAAACTTACTATTGAAGAAACGGCTAAATCGGAGAAAATCGGCGGCGTTGAGTTCGATGTGATAGAGGTAGTTTTACCATTTGGAAACATTTCAGTACAACAAAAGTATTGTACTACTATTATGAAAGATTATGCTATTTCTTTTATTCTGACATACACGAGCAAAGAGGGGAAAAACTCCCTGAAGGAAATTCTTAAAACAGCGAAATTTGAGTAAATACATTATTTGTGTAATATAAAGGCTTTCTAAATTTTCACCGATTATCTGATTGCCGAATTGCCGACTCACCGGTGTAGAGTGTATGCCCTTGACTAATTAGTTGTAAAATCATATAGTATAAAAAACAATTATTTTACGGAAAGGAAAAAGGAGAGTAGAATGGAAAAATTCAAAAGGATTTGTGCCAGTGTATTTATAGTCTTTACGGTATTTATTTGTTCTAATTGCTTTTTACTTAATGAAAAATACCATGAAAATCTATTGATCGACGGGAAAATCGGTTCCGGACCGGGTGAAATAAGATGGGAAACAATTGATTACTTACCTACAGGTCCCACCAGTTTTGGGATTAATAATAGGGGTGAAATTTTTATCCTGGATTATCTGAATCATCGTGTAGTAAAATTTGACATTAAAGGAAATTATAACGATGAAATCCTGCAGGGCGCACACCAAAATCTGATGGATATAGCTTTCAACAGCAAAGGTGATGTATTTGTTGAATATACCTCCGGTGATGTTTCAATTTACGATAGGGGCCTTAGTTTTATACGAACACTGGATCTTAAACCTCCAGTACCACCTATAACGCCTGAAATGACCCATTTGGAAGCAACCGACCATAGTACGGTTTTTCTTGTTGATCCAAATCGTGATCAGACCGATCAGATAATAGAGGTAGATACTACCGGAAATATCGTTCAGACTAAGGATAATTTCAAGGGTTATATAGAAACAAAAGGACAGTATTACGTTAAGGCTGAATCGTCCGGAAACATGATACTTTACAACGCTTCTAGCGGTAAAGCTATATTCTCTCTTGAAAAATTAAACGCGGGGAAAGAGGAACCCAGGGTTATTGGTGTTGATTCACTGAAAAATGTATATTTTCTTATACCGATGGAAACATCCATGCAGGATCGTATTGTCAAGGTAAATCACCGGGGATGGAGAAGAGCGGATTTTACTGTAAAAACCAGTCCCGGTCATGCCGATGTTTGCCGTACCGTACGAGTTTCTCCCGGCGGAAAAGTTTTTGTTTTGGATGATGACAATGAGAAATTTCATTTATGGGAATATTCACCGTGAAAATTGTTAATAGTAAATAGAGAGCAAAAAAGTAATAGGTTAATATGGTGAGATATCAATTAACCAATATACTTGATTAACTAATCCGGAGGATTTCATGAGTGTCGAATTAGAAAACTATTCTTTTGAAGGTTACTTTTCCTCAACATTTTATCTGGAAGATAAACCGGGAATTTATGCTGTATTATGCCGTTTTCTTGAAAAAAATAAGGTTGTCGATATCGGCGAAGCTGAGAACATCAAGACTGGAATCGAAAATAATGCAAGTTCAAACTGTTGGAGACGCAACTGCCAGAGCAGTTTGGTTTATGCCGCTTTGTACACTCCCGATTTAAACCAAAAAGCAAGGGAAAATATTGTCGATGAACTTAGAGACGAATACGAACCGGTCTGTGGGCAAAATTAACAAGAAAATAGCATTTACAACGAAAATACAGTAGGCTTCTAACTTTTATTTGAAACAAACCAATCGATGAGTTCCCCCGCTATACTCGGTTTTTCGGGCACATCAGGTAATTCATTCGCTTTAAACCAATCGGCATCGAGGATTTCTTCCCTATCTACAGATATTTTACCCTTCTTATATTCGGCAGTAAACGCTATCATTAAAGAATTGGGGAACGGCCAGGGCTGACTGCCAAAATATTTAATATTTTTAATCTCTATTCCTACTTCTTCTTTCACTTCTCTTTTTATACAATGTTCCAAATCCTCTCCCACTTCAACAAAACCAGCTAAAACGCTGTATAGATTTTTATTAAAACGTTTCGCTCTAGCCAGTAAAATCATATTATCTTTTATTATTGCGACGATTATAGCCGGAGAAATAGTAGGATATCTTACCAGCTTACATCTTGGACAAATTTTTGCCCGTTCTTCTTCCATATCTTCCACACTGCTACCGCATCGCTCACAGTACCGGGAGTTTTTATTCCAGGTTATTATCTGGAAAGCATAGCACGCTATTTGAAAAAACTCGAGAGGTAACAAACTATAAGTCTTTCGAAGCTGAAAAGGAATCATATTCTTTGTAAGTTCTTCTTTCTCGTCGAGTTCTCCCGAGAAACAATCTTTTTCCCTATATCTTCCTAAATACATTAACTCTTTAGGCTTTAATTTGAGTTCTTGAAAATCCTTTGCTGAAGGTATAAAGTATTTGTCTTTGCTCTCTTTATAAATAAGCAGTTTATAGTTCTCAAAAACAAAATATAGAGAATCACTGTTTTCCTTCTCAGGTATTTTAATACCCTTTGAAAACTTCTCAAAGGACATATATTTTATTTAATTATTAGTACCTTTTTG
>Ga0307445_10001796_pt1 | contig 12004 bp, 9 predicted proteins | sample SalMarSW160330MG_FD_202147 | JGI IMG/M metagenome (GOLD analysis project Ga0307445, IMG submission 202147) | Salt marsh sediment microbial communities from the Plum Island Ecosystem LTER, Massachusetts, United States - SW1603-30 | ecosystem: Environmental > Aquatic > Marine > Intertidal zone >...
CAGAGCATCGCACTCATATGTGACGACCCGGACGCGCCCGTGGGCACTTGGGTGCACTGGGTTGTATTTAACATGCCCGCAACCGCGAATGGGCTGCCTGAAGGGACCACCGGGGTGAAGGGGCTCCCGGCGGGGGCGAGGCAGGGCATCAACGATTTCCGCAAGAGGGATTACGGCGGCCCGTGTCCGCCGAGCGGCATTCACCGCTACTTTTTCAAGGTTTACGCGCTTGATACCATGCTCGATCTCAAGGAGGGGGCGTCCAAGGCCGATCTCCTCAATGCGATGGAGGGGCATATTCTGGGCCAGGGTCGGCTCATGGGCAGATACTCGCGGTCGTGACCGCTGATGCCGTAAGCACAGCGATGAACTCCCGCGCATGCGGAGAGTTTTAATTGCATTATTCCTGCGGACGCATCGTGGGGAAGAAAAGCACGTCCCTGATCGAGGCTTCCCCCGTGAGGAGCATCACGAGCCGGTCGATCCCGATTCCAAGACCGCCGGCCGGAGGCATGCCGGCCTCGATCGCCTGGACGAAATTCTCATCCATCGGAGGCGTCTCGTCTCCCAGGTCGCGCCGTATAGACTGCTCGTACAATGTTTTTCTCTGGAGGACCGGATCGTTCGATTCGCTGTAGGCGTTGGCGATCTCGGTCCCGTTGATGAAAAGCTCGAATCTCTGGAGAAACCGCTCGTCGCCGTAATCCGGCTTGCACAGGGGCGTGGTCTCCGCCGGATAGTGCGTGATGAATATCGGCTGGATAAGCTTTTCCTCCACCAGGAGCTTGAACAGCTCGTTGATTGCGATCCCGCGGCTGAAATCACCCGCTGTCTGGACTCCGCGCCTCTCGAGCTCGGCCTTGAGCTCCCGGTCGTCCATTGCTTCGACGTCGAGTCCCGCGTATTCCGCAAGGGCATCCAGCACCTTGAGCCTTCTCCACGGGGGTGCAAGCTCGATGTCCTTTCCCTCGTATCTGATTTTCGTGCCTCCGTTCACCGCGCGCGCCGTGTCCGAGACGATCTCCTCGGTGAGCGACATCATGTCCATGAAGTCGGCGTACGCCTGGTAGAGCTCGAGCATCGTGAATTCGGGGTTGTGCGAGCGGTCGATCCCCTCGTTCCTGAAGCACTTGCCCATCTCATACACGCGGTCGAATCCGCCCACGATGAGGCGCTTGAGATACGGCTCGAGCGATATTCTTAAATAGAGCCTGATATCGAGCGCGTTGTGGTGCGTGGTGAAAGGGGACGCGGCCGCTCCGCCGTATACCGGCTGCAGAATCGGCGTCTCCACTTCGTAAAAATTTCTGTCGTCCAGCATTTTTTTTATATGCCTGATTATGGCGATCCGCTTGATGAAGGTCTCCTTCACGCCGGGGCTGACGATCAGGTCGATGTGCCTGTTGCGGTACCGGAGCTCCTTGTCGGCGAATGCGTCGAAGACCTCGCCGTCCTTTGCCTTGACCACGGGCAGGGGGCGGATGCTTTTCGCGAGCAGGACCAGCTCCGTGGCATATATCGTGATCTCACCGACCCTCGTCTTTCGTACCGTTCCCTTTACCCCGATGATGTCTCCGATATCGAGCTTGTTGAAGAGAAGATAGTCCGCCTCTCCGATGTTTTTTTCCGCCACGTACACCTGGATCCTCCCCTCGGCGTCCTGTATGGTGCAGAAGCTCGCCTTTCCCATTACGCGCAGGGCCATGATGCGGCCGGCGGCGCTCACGGTTTTTCCGGACGAGGAATATTCCTCGAAGTCGCGGATTATGCGGGCCGAATGGCCGGTGACCTCATAGTGGTAAGGGAATGGGTTGATCTTCAACTCCTCCCTGATTTCCCTGAGCTTTTCCTTCCTGATGGTTATCAAACCGCTTTCGTCTTCCATGGCGTCTCCTCACGTGGGTTGATGGATCATTTTTCATGAAGACGGAAGTGTCAAATTGTTTTTTCGGCACATGATCTCTTCAACCATGGAGTAATTTGTTATTCGAGAAATATTTAAGTACTCGTTTTTTATCACAGCGCGCCCGTTCTTTCCGGTTGCCGAGCTTGTCGAGGCACTGTGTTCATCGGCGGTTCCGTTATCACGGATAGAGAAGAATTTCAAGAAATGTAATTCACACCCATAGTGATCGGGCGCATGAAGGCCTATGATGTGAGCCGGAAGGGGCTTGTGAGAACGGATTTTTTTTCATTCCATGCGTGTTAGAGTCTACATCTCGAACGCCTTCACATAGTCGCGGAGCGATTTCGCCAGCGTTGCAAGCTCTTCCGCTTTAGCGGTGACCTCTTCCGTGCCGGAGGCGGTTGACTGGGACGCTTCGTTTATCCCGGTTATTGCGCCGACGATCTCGGTGACCGCGTTCTTCTGCTCGCGTGTGCTGAAGCGTATTTCCTCCGCATGGCTCATGACATCCTTGGACTCCTTGGAGATGACGGCGTTCATCTCCGCCTGCTTCTGAAGGAAGGAAGACAGGTTCGACATTTTCTGGCTGATGCCGGTGACTCCTTCGATGATTTTTTTAAATGTCGATACCGCGCCGGTCACCTTGCTCATTCCGGTCTTGATCTCGTCGTTGTTGATCTTGATCAGGGAGTCGATGTCCTTGATGCTCGCGGACGTCCTGTCCGCGAGCTTGGATACCTCGTCCGCGACCACGGCGAAGCCGCGGCCCGCGTTGCCCGCCCGCGCCGCCTCGATGGCCGCGTTCAGGCTGAGCAGGTTGATCATCTCCGATATGTCGTTGATGATCCCGATGATGCTGAGCATCTCGTCGGAGCTCTCCGTGATCTTCGTCATGCTGTTGGTCATTTCGAGGAGCGTAGATTCGCCTGATTTCACGTCGCTCGAAATAGAGTTCGTCAGCCTCGCGATTTCGGTCATGTCCGTCCGTATCTTTTCGGTCGCGGAGGAGAGCTCGTCCACGGTTTTGATGAGTTCGCTGAACAATTTGTATTGGCTCTCCGCAAGGTTGGATACGTTTTCCACGCCGGCGGATATTTCTTCGATGGTCGCGCTCACCTCCTCGGTGGAGGTCGCCTGGCTCTGCGTATTTTCGGAGAAGAGGCTCATGGTGTTCGCAAAAATCGTCGAAGACTCATCCACGTCCCTGATCGTCTCATACATTCTATGTATCAAATCCTTCATCGAGTTGATGGCGATGTTGATGCTGTCGGCTATTTCCGCCATCTCGCTGTTGGTAATGATCGGCGCAGTGACGTTTAGCTTCCCGTTTTTAAAATCGTTCATGACCTCGATGTTTTTTTTCACCGATACCTTGATCAGGCGCGAGGCGCTGTAGCACTCGTATATGATGGCCAGCGTGAGGCCCCCTATTATCACCGATACGTGCAGGACGATGTTGGTGTATTCCCTTATCTTGAGGCTCGAGATGACGAGAAAGCTGCCGAACACGCAGGTTGGGATCGATGCCACGGCAAATACGAGGAACAATATCCTCTGCGGCAGGGAAAGCTCCCTGTATGATTTCCTGTCGACGCTGGTGCTGATCAGCCTCGGGTCCTCCAGTACCTTTGCCACAAAATTTTCCCCCATGGAGAAGTAATGGACCATCGCGATCGGAATGATGATGAGGATCGAGGCAACGACATCAACGGTGCGGAGAGCTTTCATGCCGAACACCATGACGTTGATGGTGTAGATGGTGGCATCGGCTATTAAGAAACGAAGGCCTATGATGAGCGCCTCGCTGAAGGGATAGCTTAAGAGCTTGCTTTTTATCCTTTTCAGCTCATCCGCGGAGAGGGGCCGATCCTCCCGGGTCAGGGCCTTGAGTTTGGGCCTGAGTATCGCCCTCCTGATTAAGACATGTATGATCAGGTTGACGACGACAAAAAATAGTCCCACCAGGTTGATAACGGTGCCGGCTGCTTTTTCCTCAGCGGAGTAAACGGTCAGCATCTGAGCATAGTAAATCGAAAGCGGCACCAGGATAAAGTTGGTAAACCATTCAACATTCCATGTCAGCTTACCGATTGAGGGGTATTTTGACTTCATGTTATAGTTCCTCGATGTATGCAAACATTTGTGGTTATTTATATTTCCCGAAATGAATAAATTCAGAAAATCCACATAAAAATATAAGGAAACTTCTAAAAACCTTTTATGGATGTTTCCTTTTGGGCACATTCAAGGATAAAACTGCTTTTTTTTCGTTGTTTTAATATTGAAAAAAGCAGTTTTTAGAGGTACCCATAAATAATTACATGCCCATAATTTATATTATGGTTTAGAGAATCAATATTAATTATACTTATATTAATAAAAAATCAATTATTTTTTGTTCTGTATTATCGCTTTTTACGGACTGAATGTTTATAGCATCAGGGACTATTGTTATATTATGTCTTATAAATCGGTTAATGGATTTTAAATCAAGTGGCAGTACGCGAATCTTCATGCAGCCGGTAAAAAGGGGGAATTCATGATACATCATCCGGATTACGAAGACCTTATCCGTAAGGTGTATGAGCACCACCAGGAGCACATGTTCGAGTACTGGGGTGAGCTTAATGACGCGGAAAAGAGGCATCTTCTCGATGATCTTTCTGAAATTGATTTCGGCCTGATCGAGAGGCTTTATTCATTACAAGAAGGGGTCCCTGATGCGGATTTTGCTCCCGCGCCCTATATTCCGATACCCGTATCTCAAAAAGAGAAAGACGAGCTCCGGCGCGCACAAGATGCGGGAATGGACCATATCCGTGAGGGAAGGGTAGCTGCTTTTGTGGTCGCGGGGGGGCAGGGCTCGCGGCTCGGATTCGAGGGCCCCAAAGGGATGTTCCCCATAGGGCCGGTGTCTGACAAAACGCTTTTCCAGATACACGCCGAAAAAATTCTAAAGACTTCCCGAAAGTATAATACCGCGATTCCTTTTCTTATAATGACCTCCCGGGCCAACCATGAAGATACGACCCGCTATTTCAGGGAGCATAAATTTTTCGGCCTGCCGTCCGGCGATGTCTACATATTTCCACAGAACATGATTCCGTCGCTCGATGAAGAGGGAAGGCTCATCCTGGCGACCAGGAGCAGCGTGTTTAAAAATCCTGACGGCCACGGCGGGAGCCTCACCGCGCTTGAAACCTCGGGGGTTTTGGCGGAGATGAAAAAGCGCGGGGTTGAGACGATCTCGTATTTTCAGGTGGACAATCCCCTGGTGAGGGTTATCGATCCCGTGTTCATAGGCTTCCATGCGGCGGCTCGGGCGGAGGTATCGAGCAAGGCGGTGAAAAAGGCCTCTCCCGAGGAAAAGGTCGGGGTGTTCGTCCGGTTCGGCGGCGGGAAGATCGGGGTCATCGAGTATTCCGACCTTCCCCCGGACAAGGCCGGTGAAAGGGACGAGGGCGGGCGCCTGCGCTACTCATCCGGGAACATCGCCATACACCTGTTCGACAGGGATTTCGTCGGGCGGGTCGCGTCGGAAACCGGGATATCGCTTCCCTATCACAGGGCGCAAAAAAAGATCGAGGCCTTGCGGGGAGGCGCGATGAGGGAGATCGAGGGGATCAAATTCGAAAAGTTCGTGTTTGACGCCATTCCCCTGGCTGAGAAGAGCCTCGTGCTCGAGGTGGCGCGGGAGGACGAATTCGCGCCGGTCAAAAACGCCTCGGGCGCCGATTCCGTGGAATCGGCGCGGAAGCTTATGGCGGACCAGCACCGCAAGTGGCTTACACGCAGGGGCATACGGATACCCGAAAGGACAAGGGTTATTGAGATTTCTCCGCTCGCGGCGATCGAGCCTGAGGATATCAATGCCGATCTGGTCGTGCCTGACAAGGAGAGGGTGTATATATCATGAAATCTATCATTGGTTCAAAATGTATTTATTCACAAGAAACTCGGTCTGATTCGGATTAAGATCGAACTTCTGGCTCGCCTCGTCGATCAATTTGGACTTTTTCGCGGCCGGATTTGCCTTGAGCTCCTCGCTTATGAACCTGATCGCGTCTTCCATTGATTTGTCCATTGCGAACCTTCCCGGTCTTGATTATTATTATCTATAATGCGCGTAAATATTCGGGCTTCAGAAGCCTCTCGTCCTTCAGCCTCAGGACCTCGTCGAGCAGGGCCAGCGTCTTTTCTTTTTCATCCGGCAGATATGCGCGCAGGGGCAGATAGTTCGACGCGTGGTTCGAGGTGAACAGGCACCGGCTCCGGACATGCATGTTCTCGATCATTGTCCTGAGCTCCTGGAGCAGGCCGAATTTGTCCGGCAGGTTGAATTTCCCGGCCCTCCAGTCCCGGTAGAGCTCGGTGTTTGGAAGGAGCATCACCGTGAGCGCGGAGGCGAAATCCGGGGACATCCTGCCGAGCAGCCTTCCCGTGTCCTCGGCATGAACCCTGCTTGACTCCACCCCGCCGATTCCCAGGAGCACGGTCTGGGAAAGAAGTATTCCCGCTGCCTTGACCTTTTCGGCCGATTCGGCCATCCTGTCAGGAAACGCACCCTTCTTGATTTTTCGCAGGATCTCCTTGTTTCCGCTCTCTATGCCCTGATACACGATGCCCAGGCCGGCCTCCCTGAGCTCCCTCAGCTCATCAACGGTTTTTCTTATTATCGATTTGGTGTTCGCATATACGCCCACCCTTTCCAGGCTCGGGTTTTTCTTGTACGCGTACTCGATGATCTCGCGCAGCGTGTGGTTGGGCAGGATCAGGACATCGCCGTCCGCCAGAAAGGCGCGGGTATGGCCCCGACGGGAAGCCTCATCGATGTCCCGCTTAATGGTCGCGATGTCCTTGACTCTGAATTTTTCGTCCTTGTACGTGCCGCAGAAGGTGCACATATTGTGCGAGCATCCCACCGTGACCTGAACGATCATGCTGTATGCCTCACTCGGCGGCCGTATGATGTTTCCTATGTAATCCATTTAAATGCCTGCCGGAATCATGTCATAAAAAAGCGGTTTATTTTTCAATTAAAAATTTTTTGTCATTCAGCTATAACCTTCTCAGAAATGCATTCATCGTAAAGGGTAAATAGTACTTGGGTGACTTTTGAAAAAGCCCCCCAACCCCCCGGAGGGGGGCTGGCCCCCACCTTCCTATGGGTACAGGGACGTCCGAAGAAAGGGTGTTCATAAGTCCCCCTTTGGGGGATTTGGGGGGTTATTAAACAGCCATTCAATAAGAGAGTACTCAGATTAAAAATAATCTCAGCGTATCCACGTCTCTATGAGATATAACAGCGAGATCTTATCTCCCCTGCTGGTCCTGTCCCCAGATAATCGTATGCAGCTGGAGATTCAGCCGGACCGGCAGGTGGTCCGCCAGGATTTTCTCCGCCAATACCGCGAATGGGATCGTATCGTGGGCCGGGGAAAAATTGACGGTGCTTCCCTTTTTCAGGTATTTATGAATGAAATCTTTTGAATACTCATAATCCTCGTCGGTTGCAATGACGAATTTTATCTCGTCCCCCGCTGCCAGATATTTGAGGTTGCGCATTTCAAACGAGTCTGCCTCTCCGCTCGACGGTGTTTTTACGTCTATTATCTTTCTCGCCTTCTCGGGCACATCTTTCAGAAGAATGCTCCCGTTTGTTTCGATCTGAAGCCTCCATCCTCTGTCTATAATGTCCCGTGCAAGGACCAGGGTATTGTTCTGGAGAAGCGGCTCTCCTCCGGTAATGGTGACGTGGTCCGCGCACGGGTATCGTTCTATCGCGCTGATTATAGCGTCCGTTTCCATGGCGGTTCCTTCTGATCTGGCGCGCCGTGAGTCGCAGTAGGTGCAGTTCAGGTTGCATCCGGTGAGCCTCACGAACACCGAAGGCAAGCCCGCGGTCGTGGTTTCACCCTGTATCGAGTAAAATATCTCGTTTACAATCAGAGCCATGATGACGTTATACAAATGAGCGGACGTATCTGCAATCAATTATCGGTGATTTTGAAGAGTCCGGGCGCCCGTTCCTTGACCTTATTCAAACTTGATAATAATTTTCTCATGCTGGCCACATACCAGGCATCCCGATACTTTAACAGAATCATGTCGCGATACGTTCCCGCCAGCTCATAGCGGAACGGTATAACGGTCTTTTTCCCGCCGTATTCCGAGGCATACAAACCATCCTTGCATGCATACATATAGCCTTCAGGCGCAAGCCCGATGTCCATGAGGTCATTGAATGAATCGATTGTTTTTTTCTTTTTCTGTCCCAGGGAATATTCGACCAGCTCCCAGCTTCCTGTTTTACCGGTAATGTAATACATGTACATGCCGTTCATCTGAATCCTCGACGAGGAGAGGGACATGTTGTCCACCAGGACGGCCTCGTTGGCAAGGTCGATTATGCTGAAATTATACGATCCCGCCATGCCGGCGTTCACCCCGAGCAGCTTGCCGGCCTTATAGAGGGTCACCGTAAAGTATTTATCATAAGGCGGCGGGAAGGTGTCCTTGATGAACTGTTGGCTTGTTTTCAGCACCATATTGTAGGTGTATAATTTTTTGTCTCTGTAATAAACGACATTGTCTCCCAATATGATTATCGCCCGTATCGGATGTACATTGTCCCCTATGGCGTTGTCTATGATATGGCCGCCGCCCGCGTCGAATATGCTGAGCTGCGTATTGCCGGCAATGGCGCAGTATTCTCCGGTGAGATACGCCATTTTGACTTCATCGCCCTCAAGCAGTGACAGGGTAAGCCTGGAGGGATACAGAATATTGATGCGGTTTCCCTTAAGTGTATACAGGACATTCCCGTTCGTCTGCACGCCCGGTATCTCGACAGAATCAACCGAAACGTTCTTGATGAACTCGCGTTCCAAAACCTGCAAGCCTCCGGTATTGTCTGAGAGGTATTGCTCGATCGCCTCGTTCAATTTCTTGTCCGGGCCGGCCGCGCACCTGCTTAAAAACAGAGCGCATAGCAGTATGATGATTTTTTTTGAAGCACGTTGATTCATGGCCGCAGTTTTTTTCGTCTCCGGCGTTATTTTTTCCGCAGTTATTTTGCCCTTCTTCTCGATTTGATTTTTTCCACTAATTTTATTATGAAATCGGAGTCGTACAGCTCGATCATTTTCGTCTGGGCAGTGGATTTCGCCCGTATGCTGAAGCGGGACGTCGCGATGTATATGCCGGATTTGCATTTTTCCTGTCCGATGTTTTTCATGAAATCGTTGATATTGTTTTCCGTAACTTCACGCGTTGTGCGGAGGAAATAGATAAGGATCGGCGGATCGCTTATCCGTTTGATATTATAGGCTTTATACTGATACTCGTTCGGGCCCAGCCTTTCCTTGGTGATTATATTGTAATTGAGGCTTGAAATCATCTCGACGATGGTCGGCTGCAGGGCCTCCAGGGACGAGGAAAACATGATACTTAGGCTTTCGTTATTGAGAATTTCCTTGTACGACTCCAGTTTGATTCTGGTGCCCCGGAATCCGGGGTTGTCCTCCGAGATTTTCTGCCAGTGGTGTATCGCCTCCTTTATCATGTTCTGATGCTCGTAGCACTCGGCGAGAAGATATCGATATTCATGTGACTCTTCGTTTGTTTCCTTCAGGCTGTTCAGCCCCGACTCCATCGCTTCAATGGCGTTTTCATATTCCTCGTCCTGGAAGTATATCTCGCCGATCTTATACAGGCTTTTCAGGTAATATTTTTGGTTTCGCTTGGCGTTTTGCAGCATGGTGATCGCGCTTTTATGGTCCTTCTTCATCTGATATATAGACCCCAGGTAAAATTCGGCTTCGCTGTTGTCGCCCGCGATTTTTAACGATTTAGTGAGGCATTCTTCCGCTTTTTCGTACTCCGAGAGATTGTAGCAGGATATGCCGAGGGGGAGCAAAATGTCGGTGAGGCCCGGGTCTATGGTGATCGCCCTGAGAAGGTGCTCTTTCGCCCGTTTGTAATCCTCTTTTTTGTACAGGGCGTGTCCGATCCTGTGGTTTGCCACGAGGTCGTCAGGGTTAAAGGTGAGTATTATCCGGTACTCTTCTATCTCCTTGCGGAAATTCTGGGTCATATTATACAGCCGGGCAAGATGGTAGTGGACGTCGATCTCGTTGATAAACGAGCCGATGTTCGGAAGGCTCAACACGTTGTTCAGTTCCGATACCGCCAGGAGGAATTGGTTCTGCCTCATCAGGATGAGCGCCCTGAGATACCGCGCGGGAACGTAATCCCTTTTTTTGTCGAGGATTTTTTTTACAATTTCACTGGCGCTGTTGATCGAGCCTTCTTCAAGGTATTCCTCCGCTTTTCTGAGCCTCGCGGGAAAAGAGGTTGATTTTAATATGAAGAATACGATTATGATGACTGCGATGCCGGCTGCAATGACGACGTAATTTAGCATTCGATTCTTTTTTACAACGTTTAAAGATATTGGATTGTAGAATTTGCCGACGTTAATCAATTAGTCAAGTATATTATAGATGTATTTATAAAACCATCCATCTATCTTTTTTATCCTCATATTTCCATATTGCATGGAGATGTGAATAAAAGAATGTGAATAAAAGTCAGGAAATGAGGAAAGAGAAAGGGATTCGTGTGAGACTAAAAACAAGGGGCAAGTCATGCTTGAAGTCGGAATAATACTGGGGAGCGAATCGGACCTGCCGAAGGTGAAAAGGTGCCTTGAGTTATTCGAGCTTTTCGATATCGGCTTTGAGATCGTCATTTCTTCGGCGCACCGGAGCCCTGACGCGACATCGGGATGGGCGGCCGCGGCATCCGAGAGGGGGATCAAGGTGATCATCGCGGTGGCCGGGGGCGCGGCCCATCTCCCCGGCGTGGTCGCGTCTCATACGACCCTCCCGGTGATAGGCGTGCCGGTTGAAACGAACATCGCCGGGGGGCTTGACTCACTCCTCTCTATGGTGCAGATGCCGGAAGGGGTTCCGGTTGCCGCCATGGCGGTGGGTAAGGCGGGCGGGGGCAATGCCGCCCTCTACGCCGTCAGCATCCTGGCGCTTTCGAACAGCGTGCATGCGGAAAGGCTTGTGGAATACAGAAAGGAAATGGCGAATTCGGTCAGGAGGAAAAACGAGAATTTGAACAAGACGGGGTATAAAAAGTACATCAGGAAATTAGAGGGGTGACGAATGGTGGAACACTCTTCCCATATCCCGAAGGAGAGGGTGGTGATCCTGGATTTCGGCTCTCAATACACCCAGCTCATAGCACGGCGGATCAGGGAGCTTCATGTGTATGCCGAGATACTGCCCTATTACTATTCTATCGATGAAATGATAAAGGAGCAGCCGTCCGCCATCATTTTATCGGGCGGCCCTTCGTCCACGTACGAAAAAAACGCGCCGCGCTCGTCCCCTGAAATTTTCCGCCTTGGCGTTCCCGTTCTGGGAATCTGCTACGGTCTCTACCAGATAATCGAGGCCTTTCACGGAAAAACGGTGAGCGCACAATCCAAGGAATATGGCAGGTCCTTCATCGAGATACGGAAGGATTCACCCTTGTTCAAGGGATTGTCCGGCAGGGAGCAGGTATGGATGAGCCACGGGGACATGGTGGTGGAGACGCCTCCTGAATTCACGGTGACCGCCTCGTCGGACAATGCGGAGGTCGCCGCCATCGAGTCCAGGGAGAAGAAAATCTTCGGGGTGCAGTTTCATCCCGAGGTGCACCATACCCTGCAGGGCACAAGGATTCTTGAAAATTTTTTGTTCGAGGTGTGCGGGGTGAGCCCCACCTGGCGCATGGAATCTTTTATTGAATCATCGATTGAATCCGTCAGGGCGCAGGTGGGGGACGGTACCGTCCTTCTCGGTCTCTCCGGCGGTGTGGATTCATCCGTGACCGCGGTTCTCCTCCAGCGCGCCGTCGGCAACCGGCTCCACTGCGTGTTCGTCAACAACGGGGTGCTTCGGAAAAACGAACATATACAGATAATGGAGCGCTTCACGAAGCACATGAATCTCAGCCTCGTATATGCGGACGCGGCAGAGCGTTTTTTGAAAAAGCTCAAGGGGGTCGAAGATCCCGAGAAGAAGAGGCGGATCATAGGAC
>Ga0307445_10001797_pt1 | contig 11997 bp, 9 predicted proteins | sample SalMarSW160330MG_FD_202147 | JGI IMG/M metagenome (GOLD analysis project Ga0307445, IMG submission 202147) | Salt marsh sediment microbial communities from the Plum Island Ecosystem LTER, Massachusetts, United States - SW1603-30 | ecosystem: Environmental > Aquatic > Marine > Intertidal zone >...
ATTCAACCGATGGGACCGGATCCAAGCACAAAAAAAGCACATATTGGAAGTTCTAGGCGGTAAAGAGGCAGACTGGGAAAATTATCGATGGCATTTTCAAAATGCCATCTGTGATATCGAGATTCTGAGCCGCATCATGCACCTTTCCGTTAAAGAGCTGGATGATATAAAAAAGACCGCTACCCAGTACCGCTGGCAAATCTCACCCTCCTATGCAAGTCTCATCGACCCGGAGGATCGCAATTGCCCCATCTTCAAACAATCTGTGCCTACGATTGCCGAGTACCTGGATGAGGAAGAAATGCAAGATCCATACGCACTCGTATTCAATTCACCCGCCCCCCTCATCACCCGTCTATATCCCGACCGTCTGATAATAAACGTCACCAACATGTGCGCCATGTTCTGCCGCCACTGCTTGAGAAAAAAGGATATCGTCTTCAAAGATATGATCTATCCGAGGGAAGACATCGAATCTGCCTTGTCCTATATCGCAGGTTGCCCGGAAATCCGCGATGTGCTGATCACGGGCGGTGATGCGCTGATGCTTTCCGATGAAAGCATCGATTGGATTTTGACGGAACTCGACAAGATCCCTCACATCGAAATCAAGCGGCTGGGATCCCGGATGCTGGCTACCCTTCCCCAGAGGATTACCCCTCAACTTTGCCAGATTTTCGAGAAGCATAAACCCCTCTATCTCAATACCCAGTTCAATCATCCGGTGGAGATAAACCAGGATTCCGAGGCAGCGGTCGACCGATTGATCAGGGCAGGCGTGCTGGTCGGAAACCAATCTGTTCTTCTGAGGGGTATCAACAGCGACAAGAATGTGATGAAAAAATTGGTCCACGAGTTGTTGCGCATTAGGGTGAGGCCTTATTACATTTTCAATTGCAAGAAACTCCAGGGAATTCAACATTTCCGTGTTTCGGTGGGAGAAGGCTTGAACATCATGGAAAACCTGAGGGGTTACACTTCAGGACTGGGTGTTCCCACATTCATCATCACTGCACCGGAAGGTAAAGGGAAAACTCCGATGGCTCCCACTTACCTTCTCAATCACAACCGCAACGGTAAATTGCTTTTCCGTACTTGGGCAGGCCAGGTTTGCGAGTATGAGGACGAGGGATTGTAGCCGAAAAAAGGAAGAAATCGCATGGATGGGGTTTGCAAGGAAAAAGTCCTCGAACTGATCTCCGGACGGGAAGAAGAACAAATGGATTTTTTGACCACCCTCTGCGAACAGAACTCGTATTCTTACAACAAACAGGGCAGCGATCGCGTGAGTGCACTGGTCTGCGAAAAGCTCGAAGACATATTGCCCATACGCAGGGTCGTGCATCAAAAAGAAGTGGGAAACCTCCATATTTTAAAAACCAGGAAAAAGGGAAAGTCCGTGTATCTTCTCGGCCACACGGATACCGTTTTCCCCCCGGATCATCCGTTTCAAAAATGCCGGAGAGAAGGAGAATGGCTTTACGGACCAGGAACAGCAGATATGAAGGGAGGGCTTGCCGTGATGGTCTACGCACTCAGAGCCCTGAAAGATGCGGGCGGCTATGTGTTCCCGAACATAACCATGATCCTCGGAGCAGACGAAGAGATCGGATCTGCCTCCTCGAGCCTGATTTATGAGCAAGAATCCAAAAAAGCATGGCTCTGCCTTGTCGGCGAATGCGCTGGCAAAAAAGGAGAAATCGTCGTGTCACGCAATGGAAAGGTTGGAGGCCGAATGGAAACCCTAGGCCACGATTCTCATGTGGGATCTGCCACGCTGGAAAAAAGCAGCGCCATCCTGGAACTTGCCCACAAAGTGGTGGCCTTCGAATCTCTTGATGGTCTATTTCCTGGCGTTCGTGCCAATGTGGGGCGCATCGAAGGAGGACTAGGGCCTGGAACGATCCCGGCTCGAGCCTTTTTCCTTTTCGATCTCCGTTGGCAAAAAGAAGAACACCACACCCTACTCACCGATAAAGTCCAAAAAATAGCATCCACCCGAAAAAATCCGCTCTGCACATCCCAAGCGATTATTCTCAACCATCGCCCGGCCATGCCTCCGAACCAGGAAACGGATAAGTTCATGTTCAGACTGGCCGGGATTGCGGAAGAATTGGGTCAAAATGTCCCCACTGAGCACAGATACGGGACATCCGATGGAAATTTCTTCGGTGCAGAAGGCGTACCCACTCTTGACGGTTTTGGTCCTATCGGACTTTATGACCACACAACAAAAGAACGAATCTTGATCGCCAGCCTGAAGGCCCGCACAGCTCTTCTGGCGCTCTTTTTGCTCGATTTGCACGAAACTGAAAAATAAGATATTATTTGGATACAATTAGCTCTTTTTTCGATTAAGAAGGAAAATCGATTCCAAAAGAGAGCAAGTTCCTCCAAAAAAATGGAAGAAAAAGCCAGAAAAAGACTCCTCACAATCCTGGAACCCATCCCTCCTCTTAAAAAGATCTTGGTCTCCAAGGATCCTCTCGAAAAAAAGCGAAAAAAGATCCGAAGTCTGCTGAATGCCATGTTGATAAATACCTATGATGACAATCCCGACCTCCCTTCTCTTGCATGGATGTTGACTCGAGACGCTATTCTTGTCTTCCGTAATATCATTTCACGCCGCAGTGCAAAAGTTGCCGGATTCAATTTCCTCAGCTATCTGAATGACTTGATTCATAATGACAAAATCTTCTCCACGAATCCGCCATCTCCGGATTTTTTTGCTGAACTCAGCCATCTCATTTACGGGATTTCTGGTCAAGCCGACGTATATCCTAAGGTTCCCCCTGCATTCAGCAAACATCAGGGCGAAAAAGCGGCAAAACTCCGCTCGATCGATCTTTCCCGAATGGCCAGAAAAGTGGAAAAATTCAGCAACCGTTATCCCAGTGGATTAGACGATTCTGCAAAAAGGCGCCGGTACAACAACAAGCTGAGAATCCTTCGTCACTTCAAGGTCACGGGCTTTGAATGGAGCAATTGGCGATGGCACATGCAACATATCATAAGAGATGCCAAGACTTTGAAAAAACTGATCAAGCTAACCGATGAAGAATACGAAGCGGTCAAGCTGGCCAAGAGATATAAAATCCCATTCGGCATCACCCCATACTATCTGTCTTTGATGGACTTCGAAGCTGGGCAAGGAAGGGATGATGCCATCCGTGCGCAGGTCATTCCTTCTCTGAAGTACATCCAAAAAATGAAGGAATTCAAAGCCCATGATGAGAGTTCCATGGATTTTATGCTGGAACGGGACACCTCTCCGATGGAAGGAATCACCCGACGATATCCTCAGATCGTCATCCTGAAACCGGTTTTGACTTGTCCCCAGATCTGCGTGTACTGCCAGCGAAATTGGGAGATCGAAGATGTTTACTCGGGTGCAGCCATCCTCCCAAAACCAAAACTGGAAAAGGCTATCGGATGGATCGCTCAGACTCCTGAGATCAACGAAGTTCTGATTACGGGAGGAGATCCGTTCATTTTATCCACTGACAGGATAGAAAGCCTCCTTTATAAGCTTTCCCGAATAAAACACATCCAAAGGATCCGGATCGGGACACGAACACTCGTGACGCTGCCTCAAAGGATCACCGATGCGCTGGTCAGAGATATCAATCACTTTCATATCCCAGGAAAACGAGAGATCTTGATTGTCACCCACGTAGAACACCCTTACGAGATTACACATAATTCCATGGAAGCGGTGCAAAGATTTCGACAGTATGGGATAGGGGTTTACAATCAGATGGTGTACACCTTTTTCAATTCGCGTAAATTCGAAGCCGCTGCGCTGCGAAACAAGCTGCGCCTGATCGGAGTCACACCCTATTACACATTTGCCACCAAAGGAAAAGAAGAAACAGATGACTTTCGCGTGCCGATTCCCCGAATGCTCCAAGAACAGAAAGAAGAGGCCAGGCTCATGCCCGGCACGGTCAGAACCGATGAAATCGTATTCAATGTCCCAAAGTTAGGAAAAAATTACCTTCGGGCCATTCAAAATCATGATGTCATATCCATCCTACCCGATGGCCGGCGCGTCTATGAATTTCATCCCTGGGAAAAAAAACTAGCTCTGGCTGATACGTATGTTTACACGGATGTATCCATTTTCAAATATCTGCAAAGATTGAAAGCTATCGGTGAAAATATTACGGATTACAAAAGCATCTGGTATTATTACTGAATACTCTCTCCTATGCCTTCAAGCGTTTCACCTTCCAAGCGGGCGACAATGACGGCCCCACAACTATCGCTCAATACATTCACCGTGGTTCGAAACATATCCAGAATCCGGTCAACAGCTAAAATAATGGCCACGCCCTCCAATGGAAGACCGACGGCTTTCAATATGATCGACATCATGACCATCCCGCTCATGGGAACACTCGCCGCCCCGATAGAAGCCAGAAGCGCCGTGACGACAATGATGAGCTGAGCACCAAAAGACAGCTCGAATCCGTAGACCTGGGCAATGAATATGGTCGCCACACACTCGTAAAGCGCGGTTCCGTCCATGTTGACAGTGGCTCCGATGGGGAGGACAAAGTTGGATACTTTTTCGGATACCCTGGAATTTTCTGTGACAGCTTTCATCGTGAGGGGAAGGGTCACGATGGTCGAACAGGTGGAAAAGGCCATCACGAGAGCGGATGGCATGCCCTTGTAGTGCTTCATCGGATTCACACGCCCCACTAAAGATAAAAGCAAGGGCAAATTGATTGTCGCGTGTATAACCAAACCCATCAGTACGACCAGAAAATAAAAACCGAGAGATCTGAAAGCCTCAAATCCGCTTTGAGCAACGATCCGGGAGATAATCCCGAAAACACCGAACGGCGCGCTCCAGACGACAAAAAGGGTTAGTTTCATCATGCTCTCGAATGCGGCATGGAAAAAATCAGAAAGTTGTGTTTTCGGTTTTTGAGCAAGTTTGGTGATAAAAAAACCGAATAGGAGCGAAAAAAAAATGACAGGGAGGACCTCGCCTCTGGCCATTGCTGCGAAGGGATTTTCGGGAATGAGGCTTATCAGGATATCCCCTATTCCCTTTCCAGCAGCAGCGATATTTTGGGGATTCATCTCCAAGCCGATCTCTGAACCGACTCCGGGTTTAAAAACATTCACCAGCAAAAGACCGGTAAATATCGCGATCAGACTGCTAAGAATATAGTAGGAAAACGTCTTGATTCCCAATCGGCCCAAACCCGTGGCGCTTCCCACACTCACAACCCCAGAAATGATGGATGTGATAATGAGCGGCATGATGGCCATGCGAAGCAGGCGCAAAAATATTTCGGCCAAGGGTTCGGCAATGGGTGTGATGCCCTCGCCGAATACCCAGCCTGCTATGATTCCCAGAAAAAATCCGACAAAAATATAGTGAGTGAGGGTGAGGGTCAACCTCTTCAAGAGATGCCTCGCTTAAAATTCATTAAATCGGATTACATCTGCCAGCTTTCGCTTGGGCACATGCAAACAGCCCTTTTCATCCTTCCAATATTTGATAGAATCATCCAGGTCCTCGATCACGGGAGTTTCGGCTGGATATCCTAGGGCTAAAACGGAATCGATCTGATGGGAATCAGGAATGCCGAGCGATTCTTTGACTCGTTCCTTGTCCACCGAAATGATCCAGCAGCTACCGATATCTTTCTCCCAAGCGGCCAGGATCATGTTTTCGATAGCGGCGCCTGAGTCCCACTCAAATCCTTTTTCTCTTATTTCTGTATTCACGAGAACCACGATATAGGCTTGTGGTTCCTGACCGGGTTTAGGATTTCCTTCAGGAGCGATGTAGCCGGCCCATTTCAAGCAAGGAAAGATTTGCTCCTTTTTGCCTTCCTCATCCACGACGATAAACTCTAAAGGCTGGCGATTGGCAGCAGAAGGGGCCAGCCTGCCGGCATTAACGACATCTCTGAGAACATCCCGTGGAATGGTTTTGGGTTTGAACTGCCTGATGGACCTTCTCGATAGGATTAAATCATACAAACTCATTTTGAACTCTCCTCAACCTTTAGAAAGGATCGATTTTAGCTTATCTGCATGCAACTTGCTGGGCCTATCAGGAGTGATAAATTCGATTTGTTCTGGACTCCCCGCTCCCAAATTCAATTCGACCGCCCGCTTAATCTGTTCCTGTTCGAAGATTTTCGTCCCCATGATGGCATCGTTCGATCCCAAATCCTTCAACACGGCAACACCCGCTGCATCCAGGGCTACACGATCCGTGCTGGCTAGAAACAAATTCCCCTCTTTTTTAGTGCCGGTCATCGGTCCCCCATCGACAAAAGCCTCCACTCCATCCATCACGATCAAATCCGGTTTGTAGCTTGCGTTGATCTCTGCGATCATTTTCCTCATGTCCGTTGTCCTTTTGCCATGGAGCTCCTTCATCAAGTTTCTGGGTGTCAGCCCGACAGACAGTTTTAAGGACATGGTGAAAACCCCACCGTATTGATGGGTTTTCAAGCAGCATGTGGAGATGAAATATTCCGCTTCAGCAGCAGACCGAGGAATAGAGAACCCATTGTCCCAGTGATTGCCCTCAGGATTAAAATGCATCCAATCAGCCTCTGGCATTGTATCGAAGTTGATGATCTTGAAATCCAAATCCCTGGACATCTGAAAAACATCCTTTTTCAGAATCACTTCCTCTGTTTCCTGGGGGCCGCTCCTTTCCCCGATGACGATCTCTTTGGCTCCCCTCTTCTGAATCTCTTTCACCAATCGACTCAATGTATCGTTGTGTGTGGAACCCGGACAAGTATCGGCCGTGTTGAAATTAGGCTTAAGCAACACATTTTTCCCCTTCATCGGGGGAAATTCCAAAAGACTCAAGCTTTCACGAACACCGATGTTTCTGTCCGACGTTTTGACGAGCGCGACTTTCGACATGCCTCCCTTTTCTTTACCTATAGGTGAAGAAAATCGAAGAGCCGGAAGACAAGCAAGGCCTGCTACGGTTCCCTTTAAAAAATCTCTCCTCTTCCACGTTTTTATTCCCATGCAATTCATCTCTATCCTCCATCGTCATATTTTGCTGGCTACCCAAAGCGAAAAATCTGTTTCAGACATGGCACCAGAGTTTCGCGCCCTTTCAAATCCCTTCGAGAAGATTATAAAGGTCGGAACTCCCTGAACACCAAAAGCAGCCCCCAACTCTGCATATCTATTCGTATTGACTTGCAGCACCATCAGTTCCCCTGCTCTTCTTTCAGCCAGCTCGAGGACGATCGGATGCATCATCAGACAGGGTGCACAGGTGGGGGAGAAAAAATCTATGAGGACCGGAATCGAAGAATTTTGGATAAGCTTGTAAACCTGCTCAGGAATGGCCTCGACGACTTTCCCAGGCTGGGAGAGAGGGCGTTTACACTTTCCGCAGATCACTCTTTTCCCGAGAGCATCCATCGGATAATTATTCGTTTTACCGCACGCAAGACAGCTCACTTTCACTTTATCTGCCAATTTCGTTATTCCTTTCTCATGTTTATGTTACACAAGAAATTATATACACCTTGTGTTTGCCTTGTCTACTTTCTTCGGTACTTTTATCATTTCTTTCTTATAGTCGGAATATGCACTTCTACATTCGGCTGATAATTGTGCAAGTCCTTTATCCCCTTGACTGAAGCTTTTTTATAGAGTAAAAAGTCTATCTGGTATCTTTATGCAATTTGCTCGACCAATATAGTGGAAAAGAACAGTGAAAAAAAATATGAACGATCTTGAAGATAGCAGCAATAATGAAAACACGAGCCCAGCTGTCGACGAGCGGGAACTCAAAGAAGTTGTGGAAATAATCCGACTTCTTTCCAAGACCATCTCCACGATCAAAATATTCCATGAGGACCACACCACTGTCAAAAATCAAATCGTTGATTTATGGACCAAACTGGACGTTTTTCTGAAAAATAATCAGAAAATGGAGATCGACATTCAGGAGTACTCCTTCACCTACAAGAATAAGCCCGTGTTCCAGGATAAAAAAACGATAAAAAGCCTTCCTTTTCTTCTGTATAAGGACGGTATGCAGACACTTTCTTTCTACGACGGACTAAATAAAGAAGAACTGCAAGGATTTATGGAAATCATAAAAAATGTCTATGAACTGCCGTCTGAAGAAAGCGATATCGTCAACTTGTTATGGGAAAAAGATTTTGCAAACATCAGGTATTTCGCTCCCGATGAGTTCCTCGAAACAAAAATCGGGGTCGGCAAAGATCCGGCCGAAATTTCAGTCGATAAGGAGGCGTTGTTTTCTGGCTCCATAGAACTCCTTCCCGAGGATCGAACGGAACTCCAAACCGCCATGGACGAACCAGACATCCAGGAGCATACGATTACCGATGACCAAGGAATGTGGGAAGACACAGAATTCATGGACCAAACTCAGACCTTGACTGAACAAGAAAATCGCATATTGGATGCCATGCTCACAGCCAACCGACAGGTCACTCCGGAAGACGAGCTCGTGCTTTTGATAACCGAGATTCTGAATCTCGAAGAAGATCCTGAAAGATTTAAGGCAATCTTGGATGCCATCACTCACTTGCACAAAGATCTTGTTCAAAACGGGGATTTTACCAGGGCATATCAGCTATTGAGCAATGCAATGGAAATAAAAGTCATCGGTTCTTTTGAATCCGGATACAAAGAATCTCATATCCAGGGCTTTCTCAATAAACTAAAAACCACAGAGATCGAGGAACTCATCAAAAAACCATTGCTCGAAAATAAAGTGAAAGATTATCATCTTTTCTTCGCGCACTTGGATCTTTTGCTGGGCCCCGACGCGATGCCCCTCCTCGCTGAACTGTATGAAAAAATGGAAAACGAGGAGTTCCGGAAAGGCAGTTTGGGTTATTTCAAGGAAAAAGCCACAAAAAATCCAGAGATCCTAACAAGGATCGTCGATGATAACAAGACAAAATTGACCAGAGAAATAATCGAAATTCTAAGCTCTATTCCCGAAAAAAGAGCGATACAGGGTTTTGCCGTTTTTACCCAATCTAAGAACAAACCAATTAAATCGGAGGCGATAAAAAAACTTGCAAAAATGAAGGACGTAACATCAAACAAGATCCTGTTTGGATTCCTTAATGACAAAGATGAAAGCATAAGAATTTTGGCTGCTGACCAGATTCCTGTGATCAAGGATAACTTCGTGGCCGAACAGGTCGCTCTATTTAGCCTGAGCAGAAACTTCAAAAGTAAAAGCAAAAAAGAAAAACAAGCCGTCCTAAATATTTTAGGCCGGGACAAAACCAAAAACGCTTATGAAAGTCTTGAAAAAATCATCGGAAATCTTTCATTATTAAGTGGGCCAAAAAATGTGGGAACGGGATTGTGCGCAATCCAAACCTTAAAGGAGATTAATAGTCCAGAATCCAGAAGAATATTGAAAGACGCCACACAGTCAAAAAACAGAAAAATTAAAGAAGCGAGTGGATCGGTTCTCAAGAATCTATCCCAGCCTCAAGATCGATAAAAATATGCTTATGACGGACAACAAAGAAAGAGAAAAAAAGATTGGAAGAAAAGCCGTAGATATTCTCCAAGGAATGCATATGGCTCATAAAAATATCAGGATCTATGATCTGAATAACCTTCTTCTCCGTTCGCAAATATCCTCTTTATACGATGAAATCCAGGATCTGCTGAAATTTGAAGAAGAAGCGAAATTCACGCTCCGGCTCAGCACACTCTACTTAAACGGAGTCAAGGTTCTCTTCAGTTTTTCCAACTATTATCTTTTCAAATTTCTGAATTTCTATCTCTCGAAAAAGGAAATAGGCCTTCTCAAATTCCAAGCGAACCTGGATAAAGATGAACTCAAACAATTCTTGTTTTTGTTGGGAAAAAAGGAAGCAGAATCAGAAAAACCATTCGAGACTTTTTTTGAAACTTTGCAGGAAAATCAAATCCATAATATTCAGATCGAAAAAGCACAAACTCTGGAAGATTTGCAAACAGACGAAAAAATCGCAAAAAAGGTTTTTTTTCTCGGAATCACCCATCTGAAAGAAATGTTCGACTCGTTCAAAAAAAAAGAAGCCCTTCCCCTATCGACCACCCGACGGTTGATGCAATCTCTTTTCAACAATATCGTCCAAAATGAATCATTTACTTATGGTTTGACGACCATAAAGAACTTCGATGAGTACACCTTGAATCATTCTATCAATGTATGCATTCTATCGCTTTCCTTGGGAAGAAAATTGGGTCTGGACAGAAATGAACTGACAGAGTTGGGAATAGGCGCCTTTTTCCATGACTTTGGAAAAACAGACATACCCAAAGAAATTCTGGACAAACCAGGGAAACTGGACAAACAGGAAAGAGATATCATCGAAAAACATCCGCATCTTGGAGCGGAAAAACTCATCAAACTCAAGGAGACAAGTCGTTTGCCTGTCAGGGCCATCAATGTGGCCATGGAACATCATGTCAAGGAAGATCTTACGGGCTATCCCCGGTACCAAAAAAAAAGACACATCAACCTATACAGCAAGATCGTGAAAATCTGTGATGTCTATGATGCTTTAACCACAAAAAGGCCATATCGGGACAAGGTCTTTACCCGGGATGAGACTCTGAGCATGATGAAAAAGAACATCGGCACAGAATTCCACCCGATCATCTTCAAGGTCTTCACGAACATGATGGGGCAATATCCTGTCGGCACTCTTGTTTTATTGAATTCCGGCGAGATCGGGCTTGTTACCGAAGCCAATCCCGATCTTACCCAATTGCTGCAGCCCAAGGTCAAAATAATCGCAGACGAAAATGGGAATAAAATAGATGGCGACATCATCGATCTGGTCGAACGGGACCCGCATACCGACAAGCCAAAAAAAACGATCGTCAAATCGCTAGATCCCGAAAAATACCATATCCAAGTTTCAGATTATTTTTTAGTCATGGCCCAATAATCCCGCCCTCCATAATCTCGGCAATTGCATTTTGGGTTGTATAAAACTACAATACCTTTGACTGGCAATGGAGATGAGCTAATGGAATTTCTTACCAAAGAAGTGCGAGAGGCGACAGAACAAAGATTTTCAGAAGCCCTGCTAAACAAGGTTAAGGTTGTCCATTTCACCCAAGAACCCAAACGCTTGATCCATCCTGACTATCTTCAAGGTCAAGAATGCATGTTCTGCAAGGAAACAAAATCGCTGCTGCGGGAAGTCTGTTCTTTATCGGAAAAAATCGAGCTTCTGTTGTATGACTTTTTAGGGGATGCGGAAAAGGCCAAAGAGCTCAACGTCGACAAGATCCCAGCGACCATCATCTCTGGAAACGAAACGAACAATGTCAGAATTTTCGGGATTCCCTCTGGATATGAGTACGCTAGCCTCATCGAAGCCATCGTCGATGCCTCTAAAGGAAGCACAAACCTCATGCCTAAAACGATCGATGCTTTGAAAGCGGTGGACAAGCCCATCCATATCCAAACCTTCGTTACCCCCACTTGTCCTTACTGCACCACCTCCGTCCGCTTCGGCCATCAGTTTGCCCTCGAATCTTCCCTCATCGTGGCCGACATGGTGGAAGCCACCGAATTTCCTCACCTCGCCCAAAAATATAACGTCGTCGGAGTTCCTCGGACGGTCATAAACGACTCTATTACGGTCGAGGGAGCGGTCCCTGAAGAAACTTTTCTGGAGCAGGTCCTGAAAGCGACCGGCCTTGAAGATAATAAGTAGACAACCTTCCCCTTCCGGAGAAGATAAATGTGGCCATACACAATATTTCAGTTCTGAGAGAAAATCATGAGTAATATCGATTCTATCTTTTATCCAAAATCTATTGCCATTGTCGGAGCCTCGAGACAACAGGGAAGCGTGGGCCATTCCCTCCTGGCCAATATTATCGATAGCCGATTCCAAGGAGTGGTCTTCCCTGTCAATCCTAAAGCCGAGGCCATTTTGGGGATCAAATGTTATCCGCGGGTTTTGGAAATTCCGGATTATG
>Ga0307445_10001798_pt1 | contig 11995 bp, 13 predicted proteins | sample SalMarSW160330MG_FD_202147 | JGI IMG/M metagenome (GOLD analysis project Ga0307445, IMG submission 202147) | Salt marsh sediment microbial communities from the Plum Island Ecosystem LTER, Massachusetts, United States - SW1603-30 | ecosystem: Environmental > Aquatic > Marine > Intertidal zone >...
ACCAAACTCCACCATGGCCAGACCTACCTCCAGATCGCCAATCTCCTTCTGATACTCTCGATACCTACGCGCTCGGGCGGCCTGTCTTCGCAGTGCATTCATCTGCCTGCGCACCTCAGCGATGATATCCTGAACCCGCAGGAGGTTCTGTTTGGTCCTCTCCATCTTCTGAAGGGTCTCACGCTTTCGCTCTTTGTATTTGGTGACCCCTGCCGCTTCTTCGATGAGGTGCCGTCTGTCGTGCGGTCGGGCGTTGAGCAGCATTTCCACCTCACCCTGCTCGATAATCGAATAGGCATTAACACCCACGCCCGTTCCGAGGAAGAGGTCTCTGATATCCTTGAGTCTACAGGGGAGTTTATTGATCAGGTACTCGCTCTCACCTGAACGAAAGAGGCGTCTGGATACCATAATCTCACTATATTCACCATATCCCTCCACAGGGATGACCCCATCGTTCTCAAATATCAAGGACACCTCAGCCATCCCCAGCGGTTTCAAAGCCTCGGTGCCGTTAAAAATGACATCTTCCAAGGAACGGCTTCTCAGCTGGGTGGGGCGCATCTCACCCATGGCCCACAGTACGGCATCAGCAATATTGGTCTTGCCGCACCCATTGGGACCCACAATGCCAGTGACACGGGAGGGAAAGGTAAAGGTTGTCCGCTCCATAAAAGATTTGAACCCAACGATCTCTATCCGCTTTAATCTCATTACGATGCTTCCCCGTGGCGTCTGGATTCGATATATCCCAGGGCGCGCTCCAACCTCTTGATCACTCGCTCACGCCCAATACCTTCCATAACCTCAAAAAGCCCCGGGCTGGATGTCTTGCCGGTAAGGGCCACCCTTACCCCCTGGGCTGCCTGGCTCATGTTCAGCCCTTGCTGCACGGCCAACTGACGGAAGAGCTTCTCCAGATGGGCCTCAGCAAAATCTTGGCTCCCCCGAAGCTCTTCGAGGAGGGAGACCAAGAAGGGGGTTAACTCAGGGCGGAGGAATTTACGATCACCCTTCTCATCATAGGAAAAGTCATCCCTAAAATAGAACTCGGCCATCTCAGCAATCTCCACCAAGGTCTTGGCGCGGGGCTGAAGGCTCTGGATCACCTTGATGAGCCGTGCGTTCAGCTCCGCCTGTATCCCCCGCCGATGCAAAAAGGGCATCAGCTGCTCGGCAATCTGTTTCGGGTCACCCTCTCTGATATAGTGGGCGTTGAGCCAAAGGAGCTTTTCTTGGTTGAAGATCCCGGCCGCTTTCCCTACTCCCGCGAGGGAGAACTTCTTGATCAGCTCCTCTCGGGAAAAGATCTCCTGGTCTCCATACGACCACCCAAGCCTGGCGAGATAGTTGACCAGGGCGTGGGGCAGATAACCCATCTCCTGGTAGGCGGTGATTGAGGTGGCGCCATGCCTCTTGCTGAGCCTGCTGTGGTCCTGGCCCATAATTAAGGGAAGGTGGGCAAAGACAGGAATGGGATATCCCAGGGCCTCATACAGGTGGATCTGGCGAGGGGTATTGTTGAGGTGGTCATCCCCCCGGATAACGTGCGTAATCCCCATAAGGACATCATCCACCACGACCACAAAGTTGTAGGTGGGGGTGCCGTCGCTGCGCAAGATGATGAGATCGTCGAGTTCTTCATTGTTGAAGGTGACAGTTCCCTTGACCAGGTCTTCCACAATAGTCGTCCCCTCCTGGGGTGCCTTGAACCTGATGACAGGGGGGAGGTCCGTGGGTTGGTCCGAGCGCGCGCGACAGCGCCCATCATATTTAGGTTTGTGTCCCTCGGCCAAGGCACGCTGACGCCGTTCTTCCAGCTCTTCAGGGGTGCAGTAGCAGCGGTAGGCCTTCCCCTCATTCAGGAGCTGTTCGACATGCTCCCGGTACAGCTGTTGCCGCTGGCTCTGGAAATAGGGGCCTTCATCCCAATTGAGACCTAACCATTGCAGGCCGTCTAGAATGGCGTTGAGATATTCCTGGCTGGACCGGGCCACATCGGTGTCCTCGACCCGAAGTATAAAGGCCCCACCATGATGGCGGGCGAAGAGCCAATTAAATAAAGCTGTCCTTACCCCCCCGATGTGCAGATAGCCCGTCGGGCTCGGGGCAAACCGTGTCCTGACTGACATTATCACTTCGCCACTACTAGTGCATGCTGAAAAAAACTCCGCCGGTTATCACAGCGATCAAGATGATGTGAACCGCCAAGGCTATCAAGACGGTGACAATTGCCTGGCCTTGGGTGATCTTGTGGACCTTTTCCACCCCAACAAACTGGAGGTAAAACCCATACAAGAAGGCCAAAAACGCTATGAGGCCCCCTAAAACAGGTATGACGGACAGCCAGTATACAAGACTCACGACACCGGCATAGGCCACTACGCGGTACGTCCCTTCATATGTCCCCTTTCCCTCGAAGAACTGTTGCGCAATGAAATACAGGATCGCTGCCCCGATAAAGGATAAGATCAAACCGAAGATGAGGAAAGAGAAGAATCCACCAACCGACCCCCATCTGATGGCGTAGATCAAAGCGGAGATCCCCAGACAGACCGCCAAAAAGATCAGCGGTGAGGGAAACCCCCCGGTAGTGGGCATGTTTTGATAAAAATCCTTCGGTTTGAAGAATATCGTCTTTACCACCCCGATAAAACTCTTGATGAAGTCCTTGGGGTCAAACTCATAATTGGCACCCGACCCCTTTTGTTCTGTCTTGGTCCCCGTTTCCTTTTGCTCTACCATGGTATACCCTCCTTCTTTGAATTAACCCCTTCCTCCCCTTGAGTACATTGTACCATAAACCTGGAGGCTGAAAACACTCGCTTTTTAAAACAATAATATTACTATATTTTGACCTTTCAGAGGTCAATACCACAACATATAGTATTTGTCAAGAATTTTCCTTCTTACGTAAATGGATAGCAACCGTATAACTTGCCGTAGACTCCTCCTTCAAAAAAAAGAGAGCATCTTCTCCAACGATACATGTTATCTTTATCTTTGTTTCTTATAGCAGTGGGGAAATTCAGCAAGGCAGGAGTATAGTGATAATAATCATCATATAAAATAGTCAATTTATCACTTATTTTACAACTTATAGCAATCAAGAGTTTGTAACACTGCGCTTTTTCAAAGGAGATAAGCGGGTTTATCAAAAAAACATACAAGGTGGTTAGAAGGGTTTGTTAAATAAAGATGTTGAAAAAATGTTTATAACGAAAGAGTATAGGGGTAATTTTACAATTATTTTGTTCAGACACACAAATTTTATGTAATTTATTGTTTTTATTAATCTTTTAAACTGCCTCATTATAAGGCATTGAAATACTTTCCTTGTAATATAAAGATGTTAGGCTCTTTTCCAATGGATTTTCCACAAGTTTTAAAGAAGTATCGTTGATTAATGAGCTGGTTGATTCTCAAAAAAAAGTCCCCTCCACTTTAACCTCCAAGGGTGATCATACCTTCATGAAGTAATCTTATCATTGAGTCTGCCCTGTCGATATCCCTCCAAATCCAGGGTCACCCTTCGGAAACCTATCTCGCCGAGTTGGCGTGCAATCCCCTCACGCAGGTCGAGGATCCTCCTGCCCTCTTCCTTGGCAACCTCGATACAGGCAGTATCTCCGGATAGCAAACGGACTCGGATCAATTCAAGCCCAAGATTGCGCAGAAAGGTCTCGGCCTTCTCAACCATCCTTACCTTTTCCTCAGTAACGGACTCCCCATATGGAATCCTGGTGGCAAAACAAGTGGCTGGAGGGCGCTCAAACCCGGGGATCGCATCAGCCTTCGAAAATTCCCTGATCATATCCTTGGTGAACCCGAGCTCCCGCAGAGGGGTGAGGATACCCATTTCCTCTTCAGCCCTCATCCCAGGCCGAAAATCTGATTCATCACTGGCATTGGTAGCAGTGAGGAGAGGTTGATCTGTAGGACTCTCCTGCAGCATAGCCTCAAGGAGTTTCTTCTTACAATAATAACACCGCTGTGGAGGGTTGGTGACAATACGCTCATCGTCAAGGACAAAAGCACCATCCAGCAGGAGGTGTCTAATTCCCCTCGTGCGGCAGAAATCGTGGGCAAAGTCGAGTTCCCATGGAGGGATCAGCGGAGACTGTATTGTCAGAGCAACTACGTTGTCTTCACCCAAGACACTGGCGCTTATGGCCAGGAGAAAGGTGGAGTCCACCCCTCCTGAATAGGCGACAGCCACCTTCTTACATTGAGCTATATAATCTTCAAGAGCCTTTATGACAGCCTTGTTTGCCACGTGCAATCCTTAGTCATCCAGATTCCTCGTGGCTGCTCGCATCCCTTTTCCTGACGTGGCGGTACTTACCCACCCGCGAGCACCATGAACCGAGGGGCCTCGTAGAGCTTCACTTCCCGGTGGCCAGTGGCGACTTTATACGATAGGACCTTTACGAGCTTGTCCCAGCTGTCGATTTGAATGCCGTCAATTTGTCTCACCGTCTCTAAATCACTCCAATCCCACTGCTTCACTTCTTCAAGGGAGTACGCTCTGTTTTCTCCGGTCTCCACATTGATAACCATAAGCCTGACCTGCAAGTCACTTTCTGGGAGAGGCTTAACATCAGCCCAGGGTTCTATCTGGCTCTCTAAGGCCTGAAAATAGGCCTGAAGATCCCCTGAATGGTTATTAACAGGCGGCTTTGAAGCACTGATATCGCCTCGGTCTTTTCGACAATTGTCTATATAATAGTGCCTGCCCCTGTACAGAACGCACTCATGGCATGACTGATGATCAAATGGGCAGACAAACTCTCCTTTAGTCATTCCGTATACTCCTTTAATGGTATTGTATCTCATGCGGCGGGGGCTAACATGCCCTCACGCCGATTCTTCCTTTGCTTTTAAAATTTTGTAAATACACCTGTCCATGACCACTTTGAGCCCAGCGTTCTTGGCCAATTGGAATGCCTCAGGGCTCTCAATCCCCTCCTGCATCCAAACGGCCTTGGCCCCCTTTGCTATCGCCTCTTCGACGATGGGAGGCACCTCTTCTGAACGGCGGAATATCAGGACGAGGTCTATCGGTCCAGGCACATCCCGTACTGTTGGGTAACACGGTTGGCCGAAAATCTCCTTGACCCCTCGCCGTACCGGTGTTACTGCATACCCTTTGCTCAAGAGAAATTCGCTTATCCAATAACTGGGCCGTGCTGCTTTTGGGGACGCACCGACCACCGCGATCTTCTTGCAGTTTTCCAATATCCACCCTATATCCTCTGCCGATGATGGGGGTTCTTCAACCTTGATTTCATCCCCCACGAGGACGTCACCTCCTTCAAGCACTGCCGCAAAGACCCCCTTTTCCTGCATAATACAGTTGCCTAACTGGTAAAAGATAGAGCAGCGGGCTGGACAGGTCTTCCCCCGCTGGGTTATCTGGATTCGAATGCTATCTCCGATAGTTAACACCGTTCCTTCCGCAAGATCGAGGATATCTATTCCTGTAGTATCGATATTTTCGCCATATCCACCATAGGGAACCCCTCCCAGGGCCTCACGGGGCAAAAGGCTCACATCCCTCCCGGGAGTCCCTGCATGGACATCACCCACAATACCCCATTCAGGCCTGATCTCTACGTTCCCCTGTGCCGGGGTCTTACTCACCCCTTTTGTGTCGCTGATGTTTATGGATGCTATCGAACCTTTCATTGGTTTCGCCCCGTTGCCTTGAGCGTGGGTGCGGCCCTTCCCTGTTCCTCCTCACCCAACCCATCTACTTTTTTTTCAAGCTTCTCAATTCTCCTCATGAGCCTATCCAAGGCCTCTTTAACGGGATCAGGCATCAGGTGATGGTTGAGGTCCACAGGCTCTTTGATCTGGTGTTTCCCTGCCGGCTTGGCGGGAATCCCTATTGCCGTGGTACAGGGGGGGATATCCGTCACCACCACAGATCCCGCTCCTATTTGGCATCCATCACCTATAGTAACGGGGCCGAGCACGATCCCGCCAGCCCCAATGACTACTTTGCTCCCAATAGTAGGGTGTCGTTTCTCTTTTTTCAATGAAACTCCACCGAGGACCACCCCTTGGTAGATCGTCACGTCGTCTCCGATTTCAGAGGTCTCACCGATCACAACACCGGCACCGTGGTCTATAAAAAGCCTTCTTCCGATATCGGCACCAGGATGAATCTCTACCCCCGTAAGGAGGCGATTGATGTGAGACAAAAGGCGAGCGAGAAAACGAAACCCTTTAGTCCAGAGCGCATGGGCGATACGATGGAGCCAGATCGCATGCAGCCCAGGATAGCAGCAGATAATCTCCCCCACGCTCCTGGCCGCTGGATCCCTCTCAAGGACCATCCGGATATCTTCTCTGACCCTTTGGAACATCTCTACGCCTCTGGCTAAACCGGATCTGACCCTTTGGCCAGAGCCACATCCTCCAAGAGCGAGAGGTATCGCTCCCCAGTATCCGGAAAGACGACGACAATGGTCTTGCCTTTTACGTCTTTGTCTACCAGCTGGGCTGCCTGCATGGCAGCCCCTGAGGAGACGCCCACAAAAATCCCCTCTTCCCGCGCCAACCTCCTGGCCATTGCTTTGGCCTCTTCGGTCTTCACCTGGATAATCCGATCAATAAGCCCAGTATCCAAGACAGCGGGGACAAAACCTGCCCCTATCCCCTGAATGCCATGGGCCCCCGAAGAACCCCCGGAAAGCACCGGACTCTCCGCAGGTTCGACAGCGACGATCTCAACCTCCGGTTTACGCTCCTTCAAAATACCCCCTACTCCGGTAATGGTCCCACCGGTGCCGACCCCGGCAATAAAGATATCCACCTGGCCATCAGTTGCCTCCCAGACCTCCTCAGCAGTGCTGCGGCGGTGGACGGCTGGGTTAGCCGGATTCTCAAACTGCTGCGGCATAAAGGCCTTGCGCTCTGTGCTCATTTCCTCTGCCTTCTTCACCGCCCCTTTCATCCCCTCCTGTGCCGGCGTTAATACTATCTCTGCCCCGAGTATGCTCAGGATCTTTCTCCTCTCAATGCTCATGCTCTCAGGCATAGTAAGGATGAGCTTATAACCCCGTGCCGCGCAGACAAAGGCAAGGGCAATACCGGTGTTGCCGCTGGTGGGCTCAACAATGGTATCCCCGGCCTTGAGGATCCCCGTGCGCTCGGCTGCCTCAATCATCGCCAATCCAATCCTGTCCTTCACCGACGAGAGGGGGTTAAACATCTCCAATTTAGCAAGCACGAGATTTGATCCCGTCACAAGACGGTTGATTCGGACCAACGGTGTCGCGCCGATCAAATGGGTTATATCAGAAGCATATCTCATCTTTCTCCTTACGTCTGGAAGGGAAAACGTTTGATCCCTCCATCACATGATCCCGCCCTATGAATGAGGGATGCTCATTACTATTAGCCCCCTGCGCCAAAGACGATAATGCGTATTTCATCTCCATCAATAATCGGATGAGTAAGTGCGTCAGGAAAAGTACTCTTTCCGTTCACAAAAATATCCAGGTAGCCTCTCAACTGGCCTTTCTTTTCAAACAACTTTTTTTCAATAGGGGGATATTGCTTTATCAAGGCGGCAAGGCATTCCCCAACATCCTTCCCCTCTACCTCTATCGCCTCTTTCCCTCTGACGTGTTCAGCAAAAAAGGGATGCATGGCGATCCGTGTGCTCATGATTTCACCCCCCCGCAAACCCTGCATGCCTTGTTCTTCTGAAGGTCTACGGTCATAAAGATCGTCTCTTCTCCCCTCACGTAGAGCATCTTTCCCGCAAGGAGCTCACCAAATCCTGCAAGGAGTTTTGTCGCCTCCATGACCTGCAGGGAGGCGATGAGAGCAGGGGTGAATCCAAAGACAGGAAAAGGTTTTTTCCCTTCGACGTCCCGGGGGAAAATACATTCAAAACAGGGGGTCTGGCCTGGTATGATGGTAGTGATCTCACCCATCATGCCGTAGATACCGCCATGGATGAGCGGAATGCCTGCCTTGACACATCCTTCGTTCAGGATAAACCGCGTCGCCATGTTATCCATACAATCCATGACGAGGTCCACCCCCTCTAATAACCCCGCAAAGTTCTCTGCCGTTATCTTCACAGCACGTGCGTTCATATCAACCGTCGAGTTCAGCTTCTCGAGTTTTTGCGCAGCTGAGACCACCTTCTTTTCCCCGATATCAGCCTCCCAGTGTAAGATCTGGCGATTCAGATTCGAAAGCTCAACAGCGTCTGAATCTACCACTGTCAGTTTCCCTATGCCTGCACAGGCAAGGTAGATGGCGACAGGAGACCCCAGTCCTCCAACCCCGGCGATCAGTACATGAGCCTGTCTGAGTTTCCGCTGTCCCTCCTCACCGAAAGCGGGGTAAAGGATCTGGCGGTCATATCTGACGAGATCCTCTTCTGTGAGAGGTGACGTCGAACTATCCGTGCCGCTCTTTACCATACCTATCTCTTTTCGTGTTACAGACCTTTATGAAAATCCGTATCGCTCACCTATAAAGATACATCACCGTATCCCTAACCAGTTACTACAGTCTCACCTCCATGGCCCCAAAGGGACATGCCTTGACACAAAGCTCACAGGCCACGCATTTATCGGCGATAAATTCCACATGCCAGTCGGCGTGGTCCACAACAAGGGCCTCCGAAGGACATAGAGGCACACAAACCCCACAGTGGACACAAGCATCATCCTTCATCGTGATGTCCCTGCTCAAGTTCTGAATCTCTATCTTGAGCCCCTTCAGGTAACTCAAGGCCTCCTGCACATCCTTTTGCGCACCCAGGAGTTCTACAACGAGCAATCCTCCTTCCGGCGGGGCTATGGAGGCCTTCAGGATATTAAAATCCAGGTTATATCTCCTGACGGTATTGGAGAGGATGGGTTGATCGATCAGCTGTGAAGGAAAATGCAATACTACTCTCCGCGAAATCATCGTTGCCTCCTTGATTGCTCTACCGGCCTCTCGTGAAAGGCCTTAAAGGTTATCCCCGCTTCTTTCCCCGGGAGCCGCTCTACGGGTTGAGTCAGTAAGAACTCCCCCTTCTCGATCCGCTCTTTCAAGACCTGAGCGATCTCCCGTGCCTGAGATAAGCTGGAGATGGCACCGGTGGGTACTTCCTTGTTACCGATCTTTATCTTCCCGTCTCTCAGTTCCTTATAACTTACCTCCCCCAGGACATCTGGTTTTGCCTGGGGATAAGCCTCGCTGTAATCTACAATAGGGGCCAGTATATCTTCATCAGCGACAGAGGTAAAAAAGGCCATCTCCTCATCGAGAATGGGGATGGGGATCCCTATCCCCACGCCTAAACTGGTCCCATAGCCAGTCATGCTCACCCCCCGCAGGTAGCGGGCATCCATCCCCTTCAAGTCCCCGATGACACACAAGGTCCCTGCCCCCCGTGTGGGCACCTCGCGCTCTGTTCGCGGGGCAGCAGGGTTGTGCTGGGTCCCCTGCCATGACACAAAGCCCACGCCACCTCCTAAAAATATCCTCGTTCCGATACCGATGGTTCGATACAAGGGATCATTCAACAAGGGAGAAAGAACCCCGGCACTACAGTAGTTGGCATTCCCCAGTTTCGGCTTCAAAATCCCCAAATAAGTGTAGATGGCTTTATCTGATAGGTTCACGGCTACATTATAGTTCTGATAGGCATTGCGTACGTTAAAGAGCACCGCCTCATTGACATCCTTGATATTGAGCCAGCTCTTGAGCTCTTGGCGGGGATAACAATCCGTACCGTAGGCAGAAGCCTCCAACACGATGTCTTTCCCAGAGACGAATTCCTCGATGACATGTCCCCCACCATAGCGAAACTCACCGGGGTGAATCTTATTGCGAGGATCGTCCGCAGGGAGTTGAGCAGCCCCCAAAAAAATGTCTACGGCGGCAATCCCCGTATAGACAGGCACCCCATTGAGGAGACACGTACCACCCCCCAGCTTTATCCTCGGTTTGGTATGGCCGACATTGAGATACATACCGCTCGAACACATGGGGCCAAAGGTCCCAGTGGTCACCACATCCACCTCCTGGTAGGCCTTTTCCACCCCCTTCTTGCGGACAATGCCGGTCATCTCCTCAGCAGTTACCACCACTGCCTTGCCCGCCTTGAGCTTGTTATTTATCTCCTGAATAGTCCTGGGCATTGCTTAGCTCCTTTCCGTCTCAACAGCTCATAGAGGATTATCGTTCCTCAGTGTATCTTTCGGCCTCGCTTCTCATGTTCTTGTCATCTTTGTTGTTCCCCCAGAAGGGGGACATATTTCTCAACTTTTCCGTTATCATGGGGAGGACCTCCAGGACTGCATCCACATCCTCCTCGGTGTTAAACTTATTGAGGCTCAGGCGCAAGCTCCCATGGGCAACTTCGGGAGAAAGGCCTATTCCCAGCAACACATGCGAAGGATCAGTAGAGCCGGAGCTACACGCGGACCCTGAAGAGGCGCAGATCCCCTCAAAATCAAGGCTGAGCAAGATGCTCTCCCCCTCTATACCCTTCAGGCAGATACTGAGGGTATTGAAGAGTCTTTTTCCAGGATGTCCATTCACAATCACCTCTGGAATTCGCTCCAGAATACCTTTCTCCAGTTTAGCGCAGAGATACCGGATTTTCTGCTCGTTTGCGGATAATTCTGCCTCGCCGATCTCCGCTGCCTTACCCAGCCCTATGATCCCGGGGACATTCTCCGTCCCTGCGCGTCGATTCCTCTCGTGGTGTCCTCCATGCACAAGGGGATCAATCTGCACCCCCTTGCGCACATACAAGGCACCAATGCCCTTGGGGCCATAAAACTTGTGGCCTGAGAGGGAGAGGAGATCAATATCCATGGCCTTGACATCAATCTGTAACTTCCCTACGGTTTGAACGGCATCCGTATGGAAATAGATGTTATGCTCATGGGCAATGCGCGTTATCTCCTCGATGGGTTCGATGGTACCGATCTCGTTGTTGCCGTGCATAATGGTGATCAAGACGGTATCTCTTTTGATAGCCCTTGTGAGGGTCTCGAGATCAACGATCCCATATCTATCCACCGGCAGATAGGTAACCTCGCAACCAATGTTCTCCACATACTCGCAGACATTCAATACGGCGTGGTGTTCTATTTGAGAGGTGATGATATGTCCTCCTTTATTACGGAGGGCACTGACCACTCCCTTTACCGCCGCATTGTCGGCCTCGGTTCCTCCCGAGGTAAAGACGATCTCTTCAGGATCAGCATGTATGAGCCGGGCAACCTGTGCTCTGGCCTCCTCTACCTCCTCCCGCACGTCCCGGGCACAGGCATAGATAGCAGATGGATTGGCAAACCGCTCGGCAAGATAGGGCGCCATCGCCTCCCCTACCCGAGGATCAAGGGGTGTCGTAGCATTGCTGTCTAAATAATGTATTCCGCCCACGCTCTCGCTCCTGTATTGTTATATTTCCCCTTTTCAATGAGCTCTTGTAACGTCATATTTTGTAAAATATCCTTGAGCTCATTGCTCATCTCCTCCCACAGATATCTGCTCGTACAATCAGGGCTCTTGGGACACGAATCGGAATCCTTAATACACTCCAATAAAGAAAAGTCCTCGTCAAAGGCTTTAATGATCTCAAAGAGGCTTACCTCCACTGGATTTACCTTGAGGAGATAACCCCCCTTGGCCCCTCTGATTCCTTGTAATATCCCGGCCCGCTCAAGGGGGGAGGCCAATTGACGCAGATAGAGGGAAGAGACCCCCATCTCCTTGGCCAGTTCTTCGGTATTCATCATCTCACCCTTCTGGGCCAAGGTCACCACCATCCGCACACCATACCGTAACATTGTCGGTATCTTCATGACAGTCCTCGTACTCACTATATATTGTGATTAACTTACTAACATTTGTCAAGGCCTTGTACTCGTTCACTACATATGAGACACCGAGGGGTTTTTGTTAGGTACCATACTGCGCTGTTGGAGGAATTGCAAGGGGGTGAGATATCCCAGTGCTTGGT
>Ga0307445_10001800_pt1 | contig 11985 bp, 9 predicted proteins | sample SalMarSW160330MG_FD_202147 | JGI IMG/M metagenome (GOLD analysis project Ga0307445, IMG submission 202147) | Salt marsh sediment microbial communities from the Plum Island Ecosystem LTER, Massachusetts, United States - SW1603-30 | ecosystem: Environmental > Aquatic > Marine > Intertidal zone >...
GGTTACCTGGGTCTGTATCATGGTCTGATAGCCTATCAGCGAGGCTTCCACGGTGTAGGTTCCCACCGGAACGTTCAGAATGAAATACTCTCCATCCTCATCCGTGGAGGTTCCGATGCTGGTCCCTTTTATGATCACGCTTGCTCCGGGCAGGGGAATTCCGCTTTCCGTGTCTTTGATGACTCCTGCGATCTTCCCGGCGGTTCCCGCCTGGACCACCTGGCTGGCCATCAGCACCAAAAGCCCGGTGGCGATAACCATTCCGACCAACCGCACGGCTGGCAGGAGAAGTCCTCTTTTGGTATTCAATTTTCGCCCTCCTTTTTTAGGAAAGTACTCATTTGAACCTTCGAATGCTCTGTGGTTGCGATGGATCGATGTAAGTTGGAACTCCTAATAGGCTGATTTTTCGCCCATATGAGGGAATACTGTTTATTTGATCGGCCTTCTCATTCAGGACTTTAGGTGACAAATGCTGACATAGGTCAAGGGACGGTCCTGAGAAACGCTGATGTTTTAACCCGGATGCCGTCATCCGACCGTATGCTATTTTTTGTCCTCGGTTCGAGCTCATATCGGTAGTCTTATTCTAAAGCAGGTTCCCTGGTCGGGCTGGCTTTCCACTTCGATCTCCCCTCCGTGAGCCTGGATCAGCCTCTTGCTTATGGATAACCCCATGCCGTGGCCCGACTGTTTGGTAGTGAAACCCCGGTCGAATATCTTTTGCAACTGTTCTTCCGACATACCCCTTCCCGTATCTCTCACCCGGATTTCCACCGCCTGGTTCTCCTTCAGATGAGTAGTTACCAGACTTATGGTGCCTCCCTCGCCCTTTCTCTTTCCCATGGCATCGGCTGCGTTTTTCAGCAGATTGTAGAGCACCTGTTGTATCTGCCCGGCATCCACCATGAGCAGAGGTATTTCCGGGTCCAGTCGGAAGTCAAACGAGATGTTGCGGAATATGCCTTGGGGCTTGATGAAGACGATGGTCTTCCGTATCAGGTCGTTTATGTCGCACTCGGCTTTCTCGGCCTTGAGGCTGGCGAAATCCAGAAGCCCATCTGCAAATACTCTTATCTTCTCCAGGTTGGCCCATATGCCGTCCAGCTGCTGATCTAAGGATACCACCTGTCCCTGGTTGATCTTCATGCGCAGAAGTTCGAAATTGCCCATGATCACCGTCAGAAAGTTGTTCAGCTCATGTCCGATCTCGGAGGAAATTCTCCCCTGGATGGCCATTTTCTCCAGGCCGATTACCTGTTCCTGCAGGTTCTGCAGCTCCTTGTAGGATTTCTGCGTCTCCAACAGCAGGTCCAGATTCTCCATGGAGATGGCCGATTGAATTCCCACGATGGCCAGAAGTTTGATGTCCTCCTCGGAAAGCCCCGGCTCAATGGGCAGTCCCCTCAGCACGATCATGCCGCTGGTGGAGCCGGCCTTGCGTAACGGAATGATTATGGATTCGGTCTCCCATCCCGGGAAACCGTCCATCACCCGGGAATCTCCAAGCAGGTTCTCAAGTTGTGAGAATAAGGGATACTCCTCCGCCGCCTGGATTTGCAGGATGTCCTTCAGCTGGGACCACTCCGAGGTCAGGGTTTCCTGAACATCCACAATAGTTTCCAGAAAGGCGCTTTCCCTTAAGTCCATAACCCGGAGGACCTGAAGTCTTTCTTTGTCCGTTCCCCAATAGAGAATAAGCCCGGTTTTCATTCGGCTCTGCATCAGGGCGAATTCCAGTGACAACTTCAGCAGGCTTTTGCTGTCGCCGGCGGCGTGCAGGATCCGGTTGAGGTCGAATAGCTGGGAGAGACCTTTTTTTCTTCCGTCCGCTAAGCTCTCGGTTTTCTTTTTTATGGCCCGGGTAACGGCGCTTCTGATTTCCTGAAGGTCGAAAGGCTTGAGGATATAATCGTAGGCTCCCTCCTGGATGGCCCTTTTGGCCGTATCCAGGCTGGCGTATCCGGTCATGAAGATGGCGCCCATGGAGGGATCGATCCTATGGGCGGATTGTATGAGTTCCATGCCGTCCATCTCAGGCATCTTGATGTCGGTGAGGATGAAGTCGAATTTATGATGCTTCAACTTATCCAACGCCTCGGCGGGTCGAGAGGTGCCGGTGACATCGTGCCCCTGGCTGCGCAGCGCGTCGCAGGCCAGCTTCAGCATGATCTCCTCGTCATCCACTACCAGGATTCTTATGGGCTCGTTCTTGGACGGCATAAAGTTTTATCTCTCCCTGGGAATCGAAATCCGAACCTTCTCGATGATCTGTCTGATTTCCTTTAAGTCAAACGGTTTGTGCATACAGGTCAGCGCACCTTTGCCTTGCGCCTGCTGCGCCAGTTGATCCGGGTAACTATCCATCATGGCCACCGTCAGATCGGGACACAGGCTGCGGATGGCGATCAGCGCCTCCAAGCCGTTCATCCGAGGCATGTGGACGTCCATGAAGACCAGCTCGAACGGTTGATTCTCCACATTCTTGACCGCCTCGATCCCGTCCCAAGCCAGGGTCACTTGATGCCCGTCGTCGGTCAGCACTTCCGACAGCAGCTTGCGAATGATGGGATCGTCGTCCACCACCAGGATTCTCATATGCCTCTCCTGACAAAAATCCCGCCCAAACCAGAATCCAAAGTAGGCTATCCGCCTGAGGCCAAGTGTGCCTCCCGACCGGACGGCGCCTTGATCTCCTGCGGGCCCACGGGCAAAACCACCGTGAAGACGGTCCCTTCACCTGTCCGGCTGGTCACTTTGATTTCCCCTCCGTGGTTCCTTATCAATCCATAGCTCACCGAAAGTCCCAGGCCGGTTCCTTCTCCCACCTTCTTCGTGGAAAAGAACGGCTCGAATATCTTATCCAGATTCTCTTCGGATATCCCCCCGCCGGTATCCGCGAAACTGACGTGGATTTCGCCCGGCTCCCGATGCACGACCGTGCTTATGATCAGAGTTCCTCCCAGAGGCATGGCCTGGACGGCATTTAAGATCAGATTGGTAAACACCTGCTGCAACTGGCTGGCGTGTCCGGGGATCAACGGAAGATTCTCCTGCAGGTTCAGGATCAGCTTCACCTTGCTCCTCTCCACCTGATGCCGGGTAAAGGTGAGGGTTTCGTTCACCACCTGATTCAAATCCGTCGACTCGAACTCCTCTTTGCGCGAGGAGCGGCTGAACTTCAGCAGGTTCTGAATAATGGCTCGGCATCTTTTGGTTTGCTGTTCTATGTCGTGCAGGTACTGCAGAAAATCGGCCGTATCCTCCGGGCCGAACTGGCCGAGTGGTTTTTGGTTGATCTTCTCCAGGGCGAACTGGGAATAGCCCAGGATCCCTCCCAGGGGATTGTTCAGCTCATGTGCCACGCCTGCAGCCAGCTGTCCCACAGCCGCCATCTTCTCCACCTGAATCAACTGCACCTGGGTTTCCTTGAGGGATTTCAGAGCGTTCTCCAGTTCGCGATTGGTCTTCTCCAAGTTCCGGGTATATTCCTGCACCTGGATCTCCAGCTTCTTCTGCTCGGTGATGTCCCGCATGGTTTCCAGGATGTATTCTTCACCCTTCTCATCCCGGAACAGGCTGGCGGAGAGCTCATAATGATGGCCCAAAGCGTCCTGATCCATGTAAGTATAGGTCTTTTTCCCCTTGACCAGAATCTCATCGATGGGACAGACAGGACACTTCTCCTTACGACCTTTGAACTTCTGATAGCATTTCTCCCCGATCTGATTCCCGTAGGTCTCGATTAAGAACTTGTTCATGAATCTTATGTGGCATTCCCTATCCTCTATCATTATTCCCAGGTTGGGAGAATTGATTATCGCCTCCAGCCGGTTATACTCCACCTGCAGAAGCCGGGTGGTCTTCTCCAGTTCGGCCGTTCTTTCCCTGACCTTCCTTTCTAAGGTTCGGTTGTACTCTTCAATCTTCTGTCTGGATTCCTGCAGGGAGACGATCATCCGATTGAACGAAGACGCCAACGTTCCGATCTCGTCCTCGGAGGTGACTTTCACCATCTGCGACAGGTCTCCGCTGGCCACCCTCTCCGTGGCCTGAACCAATCTCCGGACCGGCCGGACGAAGAGGTCGACTAAAAAGATGGTGAGCAGAATCCCCACGGCCACGACCAAGGCAGTCAACAGAACCACGATCCGCGTCATGTCGGCTATTTCCCGACGCATGTTCTGCAGGGACAATCCCACGCTGGCCGTACCGATGATCTCCTCCGTAGCGGTCAAGTCTCTTTTGTCTTCCAGAATCCCCACCTCTTCCTTTGACCTCTCCACCCGGGTGGTCTTGATGGGGCAGCTGAAGCTATAAAATTCCATGCCGTGAGACACGAAGTATTGTCTGGACACTCCTGAACCGGTGGTGCCTTCCTGAGGCGAGTCGAATCTCTCCCTATAGATGCGACGATATTGGTCCGTTCTTCCCCAGTCCGCCAGCAGATCCCCCTTGCGATTCAGAATGGCCACCTGCACCACCTCTTCCTCCAAGAACAAGCCTTCCATGAGATTGAAGAGCAGTTGCTGGCTTTCCACCAACACGCCGTACTCGCTGTTGTGCGCTAGATTCCGGGCCATGTACTCCCCTCTTTTCACCAGCTCCCTCTGGATCAGCAGACTTTGTTTCTCGATCAAGAAGACGCTTAAGATCACAGAGGTGAGCAAAATCAAAAAGGAGATGGTCAGCACGAACTTGGTCTTAAGTCCCATGGGCAGGTGGCGAAATCTAAAGGTCATTGGTAAACCTCCTTGGCCACGCTGACTATATGCTGAGGAATGTCCAAGTTTATCTGCTCCGCCGTTCTCAGGTTGAGAATCAGGTAGATCATCCGGGGGGTGGTTATGGGTATGTTTTTGGGATCCTCCCCGGCCAGAATCCTCAAGGCCAGCTCTCCCGACTGTCTGCCGATGTCCTTATCGTCCCAGGCTAAGGTGAACAGCGCTCCGGCTTTGACGAACGAGGTAAAGGGCCCCTCAATGGGGATGCCGTTTCGCAGGCTGTAGAGGAGCAGGTATTGGGTGGACTGGGGAGTGAAAATCAGCGTGTCGGCCACGGCCCACAAACCGTCCACCTTTTCTCCCAGGGTTTCGATGACCTGGGGAATCTCCCTTTCCGAGGAGATGCTCGTGGCCACCAACTCCAGTCCCATCTCCTGGCATACCTTCCGGGCTTCTTTGACTACCGGCTCCGAATCACGGGTGTAGATCACACCCAGACGGCGCATCCCGGGCACGATGAGCCTGAACTTGTCCAGCTGGGTACGAATGGGTATGTCCAGCGAAGCTCCGGTGAGGTTCCTTTGGGAAGATCCCATGCTCCGGGCAAAGCCGCTGGAGATGGGGTTCAGCACCTCGGAGAAAACTATGGGTATGTCGGCAATTCCCTGTGCCAGGAGAGCCGTGGACCGGGAGCCGATGGTAACGATCAAGTCCGGCTTTAGCTCCCTCACCTTCTCCACATTCTGCTTCTCACCCGCAGAGCTTAAGGAAAGATCATATTCTATGAATACCGGATTGAATTGACCCTTTCGGATCTCCTTCTTCACTCCCTCCGTGGCTGCCTGAAAGCCGGCGGAGTTGCTGCTCTTGACGATGACGATCCTTCGCTCCTGGGCAGCAATCACCCCAGGAAGGGAAAGCAAAATCACTGCGGACAGAAGTAGCCTTCTTGGGACGCTCATGGCTTTGCGATCTGGATGATTCTTTGGTGTAGAAGGGCGTTTTCTTTCTTTCATCTTGCTTCGACATATCTTTTTATCGACTGTATTTGGTTGTTCTTCATAGAATTCTTAGCCGACAGCAGACAATCTCTCGACTCCCAAACGGAGGAGTCGGCCCGTGCACAAGGGAAGATGTTCCGGCGGCGAAATCCGGGCAGCCGACCGCGCTCATCTTTTTTCGTCCCCCGTCCGATACAAAACACTATAGGACGCCGCGAGCATAGCTTAGAGCGGCGACTTGATTCCCGGACCTCGATCTCCTGCAGGACTCTCTGAGGAGGTAGCGTGCTAAGGTTGGACAAAGTGACCAAGGTTTTTCAGGGAAATATCCTGGCCCTGGGGCAGGTGAGCTTCGAGCTGCAAAAAGGGGAGCTGGCGTTTCTGGTGGGTGCCGGTCGGTCGGGCAAAACCACCCTGCTGCGTTTGATAGCTGCCGAAGTGGAACCCACTCAGGGAGAGATCGTCTTCGACGGGTTGAGCAGCCGGGACCAAAGGGCTAAAGAGGCTGCTCTTTGGAGACGCAAGCAGGGACTGGTCTTTGACCATCCGCGACTGGTGAACGACATGAGCGTATTCGACAACGTGGCCCTGGGTCTGAGAGTCTCAGGAGAAAGGGAAAGTCGGATCAAGCGAAAAGTGCCGCAGGTATTGGAGCAGGTGGGGTTGTTAGCCAAGAGCAGGGCTTTGGCCTCACATCTATCTTCCGGAGAGCAGCAGAAGGCTGCCGTTGCGCGGGCCTTGGTCAAGAATCCGGTTCTGCTGCTGGCAGATGAGCCTACCTCGGGCTTGGATGAAGGCGACGCACAGGAGATCATGGATCTGCTGAAGAAAGTGAACATCTGCGGCACCACCATGCTCATGACCTGTGGGGAGTCGGTTCCGGGCGGCTTGAATCCGAGCCGGGTGATCAGAATCGAGAAGCCCGGCGTCATGTAATCCGGCTTGCTTTTCGATTCCCGGATGCGACGCACCGCGGCCAGCCGGGAATAGTCAAAAGCGGTAGGGAAAAGGATAGTTACGATATGAGAATCTCCTATTCAGCCAGACTGGCACTGAGCAGAATCTTAGCCGGCGGACGCCGGAACCTGATGATGATCATTTGCATGGCTCTGGGTTGGCTGGCCTTAGGCTCGTTTCTCCTGCTGTTTCTGAACCTCAGCCAAGCGGAAGAACAAATCAAGGGAGAGGTGCAGATGGAGGTATATCTGAACGGCGACATAACTTCCCTGCAGCTCTACTTCCTGCAGAAAAGCCTCCAGAGCCTTCCTCAAGTGGAGCAGGTGGAATACCGGTCATGGCGGAACGCCTTCTCGCAGATGGAACATCTTTTGGGTCCGGAGGCACTGGTGGGGCTGAATGCGGAGGCATTGCCTTCCTCCTTTTTGCTTCACCTGAAGAGGGGACATCGAAGCTACCAGGAGGTCAGCGGGCTGGCCGTTCGGGTCAGGGACTGGGAAGGGGTGGAGGATGTGGAGTATGGCGGGAAATGGCTGAAACCGGCGGAGCAGGACACCCGGACATTCTTCCTGGGGATCATCGTTTTGGGGATGATGGTGGCTCTGGCCTTGGCGGCCATGATTGCCGGATTCACCAGATGGGTGGCGCGATCTCAAAAAGAGATCGTTCAGGTCCTGAGTCTATTAGGAGCCGGCCGAGGCGACGCTGCGATTCTCCTTTTGATGCAGGGACTGCTCTTAGGGGGAGCGGGCGTCTTGATGGGATTGGCCTGCTTGTGGGTTCTGCACTGGCTGCTGGCCGGCGCCCTCTCAGCACATGAATTTCTGCCTGGCCTCACCATCTCCGGTATGATTGCAGCCGGAGCGATCCTGGGGGCGCTGGGAGCCATTGCCCGCAGCAGCCGAAATCCGCAGCCGGAAATGTGAAAGACTCTTAAGAGAAAAAGTTACTCCGATAAACAAAGGGAGCCAAATATCACCATGCGAAATGGGAAGCGTCGGCTGTGTCTATTTCTTCTGGCATTTTCGATTTGGTTTTGTATATTTGTGGCAAAGGCCGAGATGGTGGTTGAACCTGGCCAGCCGGGTTCCGAAACGTTTAGGCTGGTCCGTGTCGAAAGAGAGCTGAAACAGAAGCGCGAGTCGCTGGAAAGGCTCGATCTGGAGGAAAAACGGATTTTTGGGGAGGTATTGGATTTGGAGGAGAGTCTGGATTTGAACGGCTCACTAATTCGAAGGCTGGTTCAGCGACAGAAGAGCGTGGAACAAGAATTGGAGTACAAGCAGAGAAATCTAAAAGCGATAGACTCGACGGTCTGCGACTATCGGGAAAATGCCGATATCAGGCTGAGGGAGATATATGAGCACGGCAGGCCGGTCGACAAGCCGACCGCGCTGGCTGCCTTCTCGCCTGTGGATTTGGGCAGGATAGTCCGGTTCACCGAGAGAATACTGAAAACCGACGGAGAGTTCCTGTCGGCTGCCTGTGCGCAGCGCTCGGACTTAACCCAGGAAAGCCGGCATCTGGACGCAGTGAGTCCCAGGTTGTCCCGACAGCAAGAGAGAATAGACCAGGAACGATTATACCGCCTTAGGCAACTACAGGAGAAAGAAAGGCTCTTGAAAAGAATCGAATCGGAAAAGAAGCTTTGTCTGGAGGCCATTGGGGATTTGGAGGAGGAGGCTTTTGCTTTGGGGCTGATCCCAGGCTGGGATGACGAAAGGCACGGAGACGGGGCGGGAGTCGATCCGGGAGACCAAGCCAGATTCGAGCTCCAGAAAGGCCGACTTCCCTGGCCGGTTCAGGGAAGCGTGGTCTCCACGTTCGGCCTTCAGAGGGACCGCACCTTCCACACCGCCACCCAGAATTCCGGAATCGAGATAACCGCAAAAGGGAATGCGCAGGTGGTGGCCGTGGCGGACGGCAAGGCGGTTTATCTCTCCAGATTGAGAGGATATGGAGACTTTCTGTTGGTCGCCCACGGAGGGGATTACTTTACCCTGTATGCCCGGCTTTCGGAGATTTCGGTCTCTGCCGGAGAGATAGTGCAACGGCTTCAGAACATAGGACGAGTGGAAGTGGATGGATCCCAAGGCACTCCCGCTCTCTATTTTGAGATCAGAAAGGGCAGACAGTGTCTGGACCCCTTGGAGTGGCTTAGATAATGTCCTTCGATAAAATCCTGGACCAGAAGGTCCCCAAGAAGATACTCACCGGAGCGCTCAAGAAGAATCTCCTGGCATCCTCTTATCTTTTCTACGGCGAAGAGGGAACCGGCAAATGGGTCACAGCCTTGGAGCTGGCCAAAGCCATCAACTGCGAAAGCAATACGGCGGAAGCATGTGACCGGTGTCCTTCCTGCCGCAAGATCGAAAGACTGGCGCATCCGGACGTGAAGGTTATCTTTCCGGTGCCGTCGGCCAAGTCCAAGGATAAAGATGAAAAGGAGATCGAGGCATACAAAAAGGTCAAGATCCGGGAACCATACACCATCGCCGGGTTCGACCGGGCGGTGAACATTCCGGTGGAGCAGATTCGCAGCCTGCAGAGAGACATCTACCTTAAGCCTTTCGAGGCCAAACGAAAGGTGGTGATCATCGCCGAAGCGGAGAAGATGCACAACTCGTCCGCCAATTCGCTCCTGAAAACCTTAGAGGAGCCGCCGGCGGACGTCAATCTGATTCTCACCAGCAGCGATTTCAACAAGCTGCTGCCCACCATCGTCTCCCGCTGCCAGCAGATAAGGTTCGGCAGGATTTCGGCAGAGTCGATCCGGAACAAGCTGGTGACGGATTACCAGGCAGAGACGGAGAAGGCCATTTACCTGGCCCATATCTGCAACGGCAGTTACGGGAAGGCATTGGAGCTGCTGCACGGCGAAAAGGAGGATTTGCGCCAGGATGGTTTGAGGCTTCTGTCCGCCGCCGTGGAAGGAAAGACCACTTCCATCCTCGAGACCGTGAATGAAGTGTTGGGAAGGTGGGATCGCAATTCCATCCAGGAGATGTTCAAGTTCCTGGGATCGGCGTTCAGAGACATGTATATGGAGCGGGAAGGAGAAGCGCGGCTGCTCAACTCCGACCTGCAGGGGGATCTGCTCAAACTATCGCAGAGATTTGCCCGTCAAAATACCATTGAGCACGCCTTCCAGACTGTGGATCGGATCAGATTCGACTGCCAGGCGAGAAACGCAAGTCAGAAGCTGGGACTGGTGAGTTTATGTCTGAAAATCAAGGAACTGGTCAGGAAAACAGAGAATACCATATAGCGGATCAGAAGGACAATAAAACACAGAGGCAAACATCCGGAGACCGCGAAATGGGCGAGCAGCAGGTCGACTCGGACATGTACCTGGTGGAGTTCAAGGGGGCTCGCAAGGAGTATTTCGCCAACCCCCAATGCCTGAGCATCAAGCCCAACGAGTACGTCATCGTTCAGGCGGAGAGGGGAGAGGACATGGGTCTGGTGACCAAGAGAATCCCCGTCGGCATGGTGAATCTGGAGAAAAGGCCGCGCAGAATACTCCGGCCGGCCTCCCGGGAGGATGCCGACAGGCTGGCCGCGAATCGGGAAAAGGAGAAGGACTGCCTCAAGGAGTGCGCCAGAATGGCCTCCGACCGAAACCTGCAGATGAAGCTCTTAGACGCCGAGCTTCAGTTCGACAACAACAAGATAACCTTCTTCTTCACCGCAGAGAAACGAGTGGACTTTAGGGAGCTGGTGAAAGAACTGGCCTCCACCTACCGGACCAGGATCGAGTTGAGACAGATCGGAGTGCGAGACGAAGCCAGACGGATCGGCGGATTCGGGGTATGCGGCCTGCCGCTTTGCTGCGCCAGCTTCATCCGGGAATTCGAGCCCATATCCACTCAACTGGCCCGCGAGCAGAACCTGTCTTTGAATCCGGCCAAGATATCGGGAAACTGTGGTCGGCTGCTTTGCTGCCTGCGATATGAAAAGGAAGTCTACGAAAAAAGCCTGCCTCTCTATCCCAAGCCGGGAGACAAAATCACAACGGATAAGGGCGAAGGCACGGTGGAGAAGGTCAACATCTTCAAAGAGTATATGGTGGTGAGATACGAAGGCGGAGATGAAGAGAAAATCACCCTCACCCAGTTAAGAAAAAGGAAAAGGGAGCAGGCCAAGCGGCAATCGAAGCCGGGCACTGAACGCAAATCGACTTCCTAATACCGTAGAGTCGATGCTTGATCGGAACATCAACCATCTGGTTACCTATCGTCTCCTAAGCGTCTGATGTAAAAGAAGTTGTTGGTAGATGAAAGTGCCTTCCACGGCTCCTTGGAAACTTGCTGGTCTGCATAGGGAGATGCGGGATCAACTGCCACTTTAGTATGTGATGCTATCTAATTGTTAAAGCGCATCTTATATGCATCGCCTGGTTAATCCCTGAGAGGACTGAAGCCAGCCTGACTTTCGAGATTAGGAGGAACAATTGCCTCAGAGATTCATGATTACCACTCCCATCTACTACGTTAACGACAAACCTCACATAGGCCAGGCATACGCAACCATTGCCGCCGACGTTCTGGCGCGCTTTCACCGGGCGAAAGGCGAAGAGACTTTCTTCCTTACGGGCACGGACGAGCATGGCTCGAAGGTGGAGGAGACAGCTAAGAAGCTGGGCAAGACGCCCCAGGAATTGTGCGACCAGAATGTGGCTTACTTCAAGAAGGCCTGGAGCAGTCTGGACATCTCCTACGATTATTTTGTTCGCACCACGGATTCCCGCCACCGGAAAGCTATAGAAAAACTGCTGACCGTTCTCAACCAGGCCACAACCGAAGCCGGTGAAAAAGTCATCTATCCGGGAGAGTACTCCGGTCTCTATTGTGTGGGGTGCGAGAAGTTCATCACCGAGAAGGAGCTGGTAAACGGCCTGTGCCCGGACCATTTACAGCCGCCCAAAGTGGTTACTGAAAAGAACTACTTTTTCCGGCTCTCATCCTACCTCAAGAAAGTGGAAGAGCTGATTCGCACCAACCGGCTGAAGATCTCGCCGGAGGAGAGAAAGAGGGAGACGCTGGGACTTTTCAAACAGGGGTTGGACGATTTCTCCATCTCCCGCGAAAAGGTTACCTGGGGCATTCCGCTTCCTTTCGATCCCCGGCAGAACGCTTATGTGTGGGTGGATGCCCTCCCCAATTACATCTCCGCCGTGGGCTACGGCGACGATCCGGATCAGTTCAAGAAATGGTGGCAGGAAGGCAGGGTGACCCACTTGATCGGCAAGGACATCTTGAAGTTCCACTGCATTTTCTGGCCGGCCATGCTCTTGGCTTTGG
>Ga0307445_10001802_pt1 | contig 11983 bp, 12 predicted proteins | sample SalMarSW160330MG_FD_202147 | JGI IMG/M metagenome (GOLD analysis project Ga0307445, IMG submission 202147) | Salt marsh sediment microbial communities from the Plum Island Ecosystem LTER, Massachusetts, United States - SW1603-30 | ecosystem: Environmental > Aquatic > Marine > Intertidal zone >...
AACGAATTATTTAAAATAAACATAAAAAGGGTGTGGTTAAAGGGAGAGATTGCCTGTAGAAAAGTAATTCCTGCTTGTTTTTATCTGTTTAACCCTGAGATGAACGGCCTTTAGATTGCCATTTAGCAAGCGGATTGGAAATCGATATTTTGAGTAATCCTGCACCACTTCCCACCCACATATTTTCGCCATCAAAAAGAAACGATTGAAAAGATGAAGAAGCGACTTTTAATTCATCCAGATCGACTTTTGTGACTTCCATAGTATTCCGGTTTATTAGGAATAGTCCTCTGCCGCGTTCAATATTATCCTTACTCTCAAAAGAATAAACACCTGCCCAGATATAATTGCCTGTTCTTCCAAGAGCATATATTCCGTTATCAGCCAGACCATCAATCTGAGTTATTTTCTGCCAGTTCAGTTTCCGGTCGTAAATATAAATTCCACCAACATTAAAACCCGGATCCTTAGATGATGTAAACTCATCAGTACCAAACCAGATATTATTTCCTTCAAACAGAATTGAAGAGATCGATACGGTTTCACCTTCTTCCATAAAACCACGATCCTTATTTGTAATATATCGCCAGGCAGATTTATCATTATAATTTTTGTTCAGTTCTAAAACGTGAACACCCGATTCACTACCAAGCCAGACTAAACTATCACCATCAAATGAGATGGTTTTAATATCATTAGATTTTTGATCTTTACCACGTGTTCTATCTATATCCACGTATCTTCTTCTTTTTACATCTAACCTCGTAACATTTCGGAATCTCCCTATCCACAAAACATTATGCACAGCATCATACTTCAATGCACGGATCCAGTTTCCATATTGACCGCCCTGTGCAAACTTTCTTTTACTCCATTTCTGAGTCTTCTTGTTAAAAATATATAAACCTTCCGTACCACCTGCCCAAACATAATCTTTGTTAACGGCAATCGTGTAAAATAAATCCGTATCTATGCTTCCGGTTTTGGTAGAAAAGTTACTCCACTTCTGATCTTCAATCGAATACCTGTAAACACCCTGTCCATAAGTCGCAACCCAAAGATAATTGTATTCTCTGGCAATATCTGTTACCGATGCACCTTCAAGAAAAATTTCAGATTCTACCTGTGCCGAAACTGTATTGACCTGAAGTACAAACAGAATAAAAAAACAAAATGTTATTCTTTTAAATAGATTTGTCACAGAAGATTTTATTTTAATAACTTTCTTTTTCTGAAGGGAATGTATTGTTCCTAACATCATTAATATAAGAATTAACAGCGCTGCTTATTTGCTCTGCCAGATCAGAATAGTACCTGACATATCGCGGGTGAAAATCAGTATTAAGTCCAAGCATATCAGGCGTAACTAATATTTGTCCATCACAATGAACCCCGGCACCAATTCCAATTGTTGGAATAGTTAAAGATTCAGTTACTTTTTTTGCAAGACCAGCTGGTATCTTTTCCAGAACAATTGCAAATGCACCTGCTTCTTCAATTACTTTCGCATCATCAATTATTTCATTAGCTTCTTCTTCAGTTTTACCGCGTTCTCTATACCCTCCGAATTGATGAATACTTTGCGGCGTCAATCCAATATGTCCCATCACCGGAATGCCATATTCGGTTATTTTCTTAACTGTTTCTGCCACTCGTTTACCACCTTCAAGCTTTACTGCACCAGCGGATGTTTCCTTCATAATCCTACCGGCATTTCTAAAAGCCTCATCAATATTTAGTTGATAAGACATAAACGGCATATCAACAACTATCATAGCCCTGTTTACTGCTTTGGCAACTACTTTGGTATGATAGATCATTTCATCCATCGTAACAGGTAATGTAGTTTCATTACCCTGGAACACATTGCTTAAAGAATCGCCAATCAATATAAGATCTATACCTGCTTCATCCAGAAGTTTTGCCGTAATAAAATCGTAGGCAGTTAATGCGGAGATTTTCGTTCTGTTCTTCTTCAGGAGTCCGAGTGATTTTGTAGTTACTCTTTTTATTTCTTTCTCAATAGACATACCTCGCTCTCAATTTAAAACTGCTTTGGTCATATTGTCTTCAAAACAAACTTTGAATTGTTTTTCAAATCCTGTTTTTACTGAAATTGTAAGTTTTTCGTAATCAATTTCATCGTTTGTAATGGATGATAGTTCAGTTGTGGTTTGAGTAATCTCGTTTCTGATTTTCTCTTTTTCATTATTATGCACATTCAGATAATCAACAAGATTAAGATGAAATTTTCCACAAAGAATGGAACCATGCTGCAATACTAAATTACCAATTTTTCTCTGGGCACTTCCAACCAATTTCTTACCCATAAAATTAATCTCACTTTTTGCAGAAACCGCAAAGCATAAGGTGCTTTTATTCTCCTTATAAAATGATTGAAATTGTGGTTGCTTATGTTCAAGCTCAAGCTTCTGCAATGAGGGATGATATATTTCCAATCCATTCTTCAATGCGAGATTAACTTCGTGATAAAGTGTTTTGGGTGAATATGAATCATTGGCAGGATAAGCGACCGAATAAGTGAGTTCTTCAGCATGTAAAATAGCTCTTCCACCCGTCGGTCTTCTTACAATGTCAATATCATCTTCTTTGGCTTTTTCTATATCGATAGATTCTATTGATTGATTCAAGCCAATTGAAATACAATATGGCTTCCACCTGTAAAATCGTAAAATAGCCTGGTTATTTAATTTTCTTTGAACGAGTTGAACATCAAAATCCATATTAAACCTGCCACTGTTGAAACCAGTATCAAACAAATTCCATTTCATTTACCGACAATACCCCTTTTACTTTTTTCCAGAAATTGCAGCAGATTAACTACATATTTATGTTCACCAAATTCATTTTCAATTTTTTCCCTTGCCTGAGAGACGTTCATCGATTTATCATACAAATATTTATAAGCTTCCTTAAGTGTTTCTATATCCTCTTTTGCAAAGCCTCTTCTTCTTAACCCAATAACATTTAACCCCGAATACTTTGCCGGTTCGGAACTAACCAGAATGTATGGCGGAACATCCTGAGAAATTCTTACACTTGAAGCCACCATCGCATGATCACCGATCTGAACAAACTGATGGACACCAACTAAACCTCCGAGAATAACCCAATCTCCGATGTGAGTATGCCCCCCAATCTGAACAGCATTAGCAAGTATCGTATGATCACCAACGACGGCATCGTGAGGAATATGTGTGTAAGCCATTAATAAACAGTGTTTACCAACCTTCGTTCTACCGGTTTCCTTTGTCCCTCTGTGCAATGTTGCATACTCACGAATGTCGGTATCGTCATCAACTATTAAAATCGATTCTTCATCTTCAAATTTTAAATCCTGAGGTTTGTTCGATATAGAAGCGCCCTGTTTAATCTTAATTCTTTTACCAATTCTTGCCCCATCATAAATAACAACGTGCGGTCCTATTTCACAATCATCGCTAATTTCAACATCATCTTCTATAATTGAAAATGCCCCGACTTTAATATTATTACCAAGATTTGCTTTTGAGGAAACTATAGCGGTAGGATGAATGGTATTCATAAAATAGAATTTTATTCTTCTGAGTTTTTAAGCTTGTCGACAATTGCTACAGTAAATTCAGCTTCTGTCACCAGCACATTATCTACATAGGCTTTGCCCTTCATCATAATCAGTTTACTTTTTTTACTTATCAACTCAACTTCCATAAATAATTGATCTCCGGGAACAACTGTTTTCCTGAATTTCACATTATTGATTTGCATAAAATAAACATGTTTTTCATCGGGATTGGGAATAATATTCCAAATAAAAACTCCACCTGTTTGAGCCATAGCTTCAACAATTAAAACTCCCGGCATTATAGGATGACCTGGAAAATGTCCCTGAAAGAACGGTTCGTTCATTGTAACAGATTTAACACCTACAACCCTTTTATCTAATTCCATATCAATAATTTTATCAACCAACAAAAACGGGTAACGATGTGGAAGTATTCTTTCAATAGCGGCAGTATCAAATACTACACCTTCTTTTTTAATAAACTGAAATTTCTTAACAAGTTTCTTTTGCTGGTATAATTTTCTTACCTGTTTGGCAAATTCAACATTTGCACGATGACCAGGACGCGCTGCAAGTATCTGGGCTTTTATCGGTGTACCAATTAGGGCAAGATCCCCCATCAAATCCAGGAGTTTGTGCCTAACCGGTTCATTTTTAAAATGAAGTACTTTGTTATTTAAAATACCATTGTTACCGAGGGTTAAATTCTCTTTTAGTCCTATCTTATTTGCCAACGTCTGCAAATGCTGATCGGAAGGTTTATGATCAACAATTACAACTGCGTTATCCAGATCACCGCCTTTAATTAATCCCTGGTCGGCAAGTTCTTCTACTTCACTTAAAAAACAAAATGTACGGGCTGGAGCAAATTCATTTACGAATTCCTTTTCAAGATCGAACATACCGGTATGCTGACTGCCGAGAGCCGGGTTTTGATAGTCAACCATAACGGTTACCCTATAATCATCGAGCGGGAGTGCAACAATATCGATATTTTTTTCTTCATCATGATACATAACCGTCTTATCTATAATAAGATAATCTTTCGGTGCTTCCTGCTGCTCAAATCCTGCTTTAACCAAAACCTTTACAAAAGGCATTGCGCTCCCATCTATAACAGGAGGTTCGATTCCTTCAAGTTCAATTATTATATTATCAATTTGTAGTCCTGCAATTGCCGCAAGCACATGTTCTATTGTATGTACTTTTACTTCGCCTATTCCAATAGTTGTACCCCGTGACACATCTATAACATTATCTGCAACGGCAGGAATTTCCGGCCGTCCTCCAAGATCAGCACGTACAAATCTTATCCCTGAATTTTCTTCGGCAGGTTTAAAAGTCATTTTGCATTCTGTCCCAGTGTGCAGACCTTTACCCGATATAGACACCGGTTTTTTAATCGTTCTTTGCTGTTCTAACATAGTATCGTTGCTTGTCTTATGATTTTACTTTATAAAAATGATTGAAAAGATAGTAAGATGGGAAAAGAATTACAATAAAACAGGTTACGATTTATCCTGTTTTAATGCATTGGCAAGTTGTTCTTTTAAGTGTTTTACTTCTTTTTCGAGCTTCTCGAGTTTTTCCGAGTATTCGGGAAGACTTCTAATATGTGCTTCAAGCTTAAAAGCGGTTTTCAATTCCTTTGCCGGCGAACCAAAATAATAACCAGGTTTTAATATTGATTTCGATACACCTGATTGAGCGATCAATACAACATTATCACCAATCTCAAGATGCCCGGCAATACCAACTTGTCCGGCGAGAATACTACGGTTTCCAACTTTAGAACTTCCGGAAACTCCAGCCTGTGCAGCAATAACAGTATCTTCACCGATTACAACATTATGAGCTACCTGAACGAGATTATCTATTTTAGAACCACGTTTAATAATAGTAGAACCCATAGCTGCTCTATCAACCGTTACATTTGCACCAATTTCAACATCATCTTCTATAACTACATTTCCTATCTGCGGTATTTTATGATAAACTTTATTTTCGTCTTGTGTATAACCGAATCCATCTGCACCGATAACAGTACCTGCATGAATTGTTACACGATTTCCGATCTTACATTTTTCTCTTATACTAACGTTCTGATAAATAATTACATCATCGCCAAGTTCTACATTTTCAAGTATAACCGTATTATGAAATATTTTAGCATTGTCACCAATTTTACACCCGGCAGATATCACAACATTTTTTCCGATAGATGCGTTGCTTCCTAACTTTGCGTTTTCATAAATGAATGCAGTTTTATCGATACCTTCAAGATTAACCTCAGTCCCGAAAAAATTAATAATAATTTCTCTAAAGGCTATTTCAGGAACATCTACTTCAATGTAAGTAATATCATCTCTTGTCTTATTATAATCCCTTTTTACAATAATGGCAGAAGCTTTTGTTATAGGAAAGTATTTTTCATAAACAGGAAGATAGAGAAATGTAAGATCACCCTTTTGCGCTTCTTCAATTCTTGCAACATTAGATATGTGAAGAGTCTCATCGCCAAAAATTTTGCCGTTAAACTGCTCGGCTATTTCGCGAATACTTATCTGTTTCATTCTATTCCAGTTTAAGTTTCTCTAACACCTTGGCAGTTATATCGTATTCTTCTTTTGCGTAGAGAAGCATGATATCCCCGCTCCGGTCAAAAACAAAATCGAGATCTTCGTCTGTTGCAATTTCCTGAATAGCATTGAAAATTTTATTATGAACAGGTTTCATAAGTTCATCTTCTTTTTGAAACAATTCACCATTCTGTCCGAATTTTTTATTTCTGTAATCGGTTATGTTTGCTTTCAATCCATCAAGTTCTTTCTGCGCATCGGCTCTTGTTTGGTCGGTCATAATTAAACTTCTCTTATCGAAATCATCTTTTTTCTTATCATATTCGTTTTGCATATTCTGCAATTCGGTTTGCCATTCGCGTACAAGTGCATCGATTTTTTGTCTCGTATCCTGCACATCAGGTAGGTTATCCATTATAGTATCGGAATCAACGTAACCAATTTTTAATTGAGCTATCAAAGATGCTGATGAGAAGAAAAATAAAACAAAGAGGATTAATGATTTTTTCATGTTGACCAGAGGGAATATTATTAATTAAAAAGGTTCCTTTACACTAAAGGAACCTATAAAAATTAAAGGAAAATATCCGGTGAATTAATTTCCTCTTTTCAGGCGATCCAGTACTTTAAAAGTAATATCATAAGCTGCATCGGCATACAGTAAAAGGATATCTCCGCTTTTATCAAATACGAATTTCATCCCTTCTTCTACAGCAACATTCTCAATTGCTGCATAAATTTTCTTCTTTACCGGCGCAAAAATCTCATCCTGTTTTGCGTAAATCTCACCATCCGGCTGAGAAAATTTTTGTCTTCTGAAACCCATAATATTTTGTTCCATAGTAGCAATTTTTTGTTGTGCAGCTAACTGTTGATCCTGTGGCATTGTATTTCCCTGCTTCGAATAATCTGCTAATGCCTGTTGATATGCCGTTGTCATTGAATCTAATTGTGCCGACCAAAGATTTGTGATCGCATCAAGATCTCCCTGTGCTTTAATTGCCGCAGGATACTGGTTTAAAATCACTTGTGAATCGACGTATCCAATTTTTTGAGTTTGTGCAAATATCGAAGTTCCACTAACCAACAATAATGCTACAAAAATTATTAGGTTCTTTTTCACTTAATTGTCCTCTTTTTATATGATTAATAAACTGGTTTTTAAAATCCTTTTCCAAACTGAAAATGGAAAAGCCACTTAGGATCGGCACCGTCGGTAATTTTCCGGTCAAATCCGTATCCAAGATCAAATCCAATCAATCCAATAGGGTTAATAAGAATTCTGGCTCCAAAGCCTGCTGATCTGCGCAAATCAAAAATATCGGTTTTCTCAAAACTTTCAAAAACATTACCTGCTTCTGCAAATGCTATAAGATATAAAGGTATTGGTTCGAGTGTAACTGCAAATCTAAGTTCACTGGTAAATTTGGTCATCACGTTACCACCAATTACGTAACCGGCTAAATTCCGGGGACCAACACTACGATCTTCATATCCCCTTAATGAAACAGTAGCGATCACCAAACCGTTACCACCCATATAATACCTTTCAAAAGGCTGAATAGGTGTATTTTTAACTATCTCATCTATATATCCTAACTCCGACGAAGTATAAAAGACGAACCTATTCGAATTGAATATTCGTTTATACCATTCTGCATTAAATCCGAGTTTTACATAATCAACATCACCGGGCAGGAATGGACCACCGGAGATTTCAGTACTAAAGGAAACATTAGATCCCAAAGACGGGAAAATCGGGTTATCAATATTTTTTCGGCTAATTGTTGCACCAAGTGTAAATTGATTTGTTCTCCCCTCCAGATAAACATTTCGTCCTTCGATTACGTTATTATACTGGTAACGGAACAATCCCTGGATATAAAAGAAATCATCAGGCCATTTCAATCTTCTTCCAACTCTTAAAGTTGCACCTGATTGTCTCAAGTCATAAACATATTGCTGGCGTGTATCAAAGAGCTCAACACCAACAGATGTTGGCGTATCAAAAAGCCAGGGTTCAGTGAAACCAATTGTAAATGTTCTGTAGATGTTGCCAACACCAAACTGCCAGTTAAAGTTTAAAATCTGACCTCCACCCATTGAAAATGGTCTGGCAATTGAAAAGTTCGTTAATGTTACACCAACAGAACCACTAAAACCAAAACTACCGCTGTAACCTACCGACGCATTCAAATAATCACTTGATTTTTCTTCTACATTAAATGTAACCGCAACAGTGCTATCAGTTTCGATTTTTGTACCGATACCCTGAGGTCCGTAGAGTTTTTCAACATTAAAGTATTGAAGATTTGCCAGCTGCTGAACACTTCTTAAAAGCAGTGCCCTGTTAAAGTAATCTCCAGGTACAGTATAAAGTTCTCTCCGGATCACTTTATCCATTGTTTTGGTATTGCCGGCTATGTTTACCTTCGACACCCTGAATTGTTTTCTTTCTTCAACTTTAATTGCAAGATCAACAGAATCTTCTGCAACTCTTTTTTCTTCAGGTTCTATATTAAATGTAAGATAGCCATTATCGAGGTATAACGCAGATACATCAGTTTGTTTTTCATTTCCTCTTAAATTCATCTGGAATTTTTTATAATCGTAAATGTCACCTTTACTGAATCCCAACCTCTGTGTTAAAACTTCATCGGGATAAACAGTATTGCCTTCCCAGATTATATTTCTGACTTTGTACTGTGGACCTTCATAAACATTTATATTTATCGCCAGGTCTTTATTATCGTTATAAAAATCCAGTGAGTCTGAAAGAATCTCGGCATCGCGGTAACCCTGGCTTCTGTAATAATCAACTATCAGTTGTTTATCCTTTTCAAATTTGTCAGGATGAAAATCTGCACTTGACCAGAATTTCCACCATTTAGATTCTTCAGTTTCATCCATTTCGCCTTTTAAATCCCCATCGTCAAATGCTTTATTCCCTGTGAAAGTAATTTTTCTTACTACAACTTCATCTCCTTCCTCGATTTCCAATTTCAGAACGATACGATTTTTTATTTTATCAATAAGATTTGAATAAACCCTGTCACTCTCCTCATACTCTACAGGCAATTCATCGGAGAAATCTTTTTCCTGTCTCCATGTAACAGTGATATCGTTATCAATTGTATCTGCAGTATAATAAACATAGCGCTTAGTTACTATTTCAGCATTTAAATATCCATCGTCTGCGTAAAGCTGCTTAATCCTGCTTATCAACTTTGCAACTTCCTGCGGTTTTAAAATGGAGCCCCTTAAAAATGTAACTTTCTCCATGATATCATCCGTGTCGATTTCATCATTCCCTTCAACGATAACTTTTTCCAGTCGCGGATATTCTTCAACTTTAATTAAAAGAAAAATACCATCATCAACCTGCCTCTCGTTGATAATTTGCACATCGGAAAAAATATTTAATGCCCACAACTGGCGGATGGCATTTAATGTCTGATCACCGGGTATCTGAATTTCATCACCGATCTTTAGTCCGCTGCTGGATATTATTGTTGATGCATCGGCAGATTTATTTCCTTCAACAGATAGCCCGAGTATCTTGTAGGTCTGTGCCTGCTGTGCAATTAACGATGTGGAGAAAATTAATGTTAGGATTAAAACAATATTTTTAAATGACTTCATTCGGTAGTTTCCGGACATTCTTGATGCCTTTATTATTCTGAATTTGTTCACTGACTTTACCGAATCTTCTTTCTCTTTTCCTGAATTCTTTAATTGCATTATACAAATGAGAACGGCTGAAATCCGGCCAAAATACATCCAGAATTACAAACTCTGTGTATGCAATCTGCCAGAGAAGAAAATTGCTGACCCTGAATTCACCGCTTGTTCTTATTAATAAATCCGGATCGGGTAAATCTTTAGTTGTTAAATTTTCAGATATCAGTTTTTCACAGATATCATCAGGACTTAATTTGTTTTCGTACATTTTCCGTAATATACTTTTTACTGCATCGATAAGTTCCCATCTGCCGCTATAACTTAAAGCAAGATTCAGAGTCATTCTTTTATTATTCTTCGTTCTTTCAATATCTGTTGTTAATTGCCTTCTAACTTCTTTTGGTAAAGAATCGATGTCCCCGATACAAGTTAGTTTGATATCATTTTTTGATACTTCTTCTTTAGGTCGATTCCAGTTTTCAGTTGAAAATGTATAGAGTGTTAAATATTTTACTCCGATCTGCGCGCAAGCCTCAACAATATCTCTTACAGTGTCCACTCCCCTTTTGTGTCCTGCCGCTCTTGGTAATCCCTTTTTTTTTGCCCATCTGCCGTTTCCGTCCATTATAATTGCAATATGAGTCGGGATTTCACCGGAATTCTTAAGCTCTTCCTGTAATATTTCGTCGGCAAGTGCTTCTTTTTTATCCAACCGCGTTCCTCAAAAAATGATTCAAGCGTGTAAAATTACTCCTCGAATGCTATAATGTCAAGGTAGTAAAGGCTTGTTATAAAGGGATGAACTTTATTTAAAGGGATAAATTTGAATTCAGTTAAAACAAATGGTCGGAAAATTCGGACAGTATAAGCTTTGCTTTTCCATAAGTTCAATTAAGAAATGTATTGGTAAAGATCAGGAAAACAAAACATTTGAATCTCTGTTTCTTTTCCTTCTGATAGAGGGTAAGCTGTCATCAACTATCCGGAACAAACTTATATTTTTCTGCACTTCCTCCTCAAAGTTGTCGATAAGCATTTTTGCCTGTCTGTAATTTGAAGCAGAAACACCCACAAAAAGTTTAACCTTTTTGTTCGTGTACTTTGTATGACGCGTTGCAAGATATATCAGCTTTTCGGATAAATTATTATCAGAAAAATCTTTCGCGGAAAGATTAATACCTATTGCATAATCGTTTTTATGCTTTGCTATGATATCAACGTTAAATCTTCCAACCAAACCGGGTTCAGGAAGATACGTACCGTATTTTCTGCTAACGGTCAGGTATCCCTTTTTCCAGAATTGATTGACTAAAAGATCTACTTTTTTTCTTGCATTCTCTTCCATTATTAACTCCTGTCTGATCAGGAAGCCAGAGGAATGATCGGGATAACGGGTGAGAATCTCATATTTTTCATTACACGAATATTCGTTATCTGGTTGTAATCAAATCTTCTAACTTCATTCGTTCTGCCCACCTTACCGTATATCACTTTCTTCCCTGAACTTTCTCTTGATATATAATATGGCTCAATTACTGTTTCTTTTAGACCGTACAAAAACCTTAAATTGTTCCGGTTCCTGATTGCAGATAAAAAGATCTGGGATTTCATGTCATCTCCTGTGTTTAGATTAAAAATTAATTCAACCATCGTACTACCCCTTTCACTTTGCCTATGATTGAAAAGTCACTTCTGCCGACAACTGTGAGAGGTTTAAAATTTTCGTTCGCCGGAATTAACATTACTTTATTCTTTTCCATCGATAATGTTTTTACGGTAACTTCATCTTCCAGCATAGCAACGATTATATCTCCGTTTTTTCCTTTATCATCTGGTGAAACAATTACCAGGTCACCTTCGAATATTCCCGCGTTTATCATACTGTCTCCCTGCACTCTCAAGGCAAAAGCATTCTCTGCTTTTTTTATGAAAGTCGGATCGATTACAACCGAACCTTCTATGTTCTCCATAGCGAGTATTGGTGAACCGGCTGCAACTCTACCGACGATCGGAATTTTGTTGAATGATTCGTGAATTGAAAAAACTGTTTCAGCGCTTGTTTCATCATCGCTTTTGGTAAAGGCAATACCGCGGCTTGCATTACTCTCAACTTTCAAGTAACCTTTTTTCTCAAGAGCGGTGAGATGTCTTTTTACAC
>Ga0307445_10001805_pt1 | contig 11967 bp, 14 predicted proteins | sample SalMarSW160330MG_FD_202147 | JGI IMG/M metagenome (GOLD analysis project Ga0307445, IMG submission 202147) | Salt marsh sediment microbial communities from the Plum Island Ecosystem LTER, Massachusetts, United States - SW1603-30 | ecosystem: Environmental > Aquatic > Marine > Intertidal zone >...
GCCGCGCTGGCGGCGGTAATCCAAAAAGCCGGCCGGCTGGATGTGCTGGTGAACAACGCGGGGATCAACATCCGAAAGGACATCGAGCAGATGCCGGTGGAGTCGCTCGAGCGGATGCTCGCGGTCAACGTCAAGGGCCCGTTTCTTGGAATTAAGCTCGCCCTTCCCCTCATGCGCCAAGCGGGCGGCGGCGTGATCCTCAATATGTCCTCGGTCTGCGGGCTGATCGGCCACAAGTACACAAACGAAGCGTATGTGGCCACCAAGGGGGCGCTGACACTGCTGACGAAGTCGATTGCCGTCCGTTACGCCAAAGACAACATCCGCTGCAATTCGGTGCATCCCAGCACCGTGGATACCCCCCTGCTCCAGACCGTCCTCCAGGATCCCGAACGCAGGGCCGAGCGTTACGGTGAGGTGCCGCTTGGCCGGCTGGCCACGGCCGCCGATGTTGCGGCGGCTTTTGCGTACCTGGCCAGTGATGAGGCTTCCTTTATAAACGGCATCTCTTTCCCCGTGGATGGGGGTCTGACCGCGGGGTGACATCCCGATCTACACCGACGCGTCATGCCCGCGCGCGTTTGGGTCTATTGGTCATACCGGCGTGTTTTACGCCGGCATCCAACAATCAGACCGACGCGGTCTTGCATTCTATAAAATAAGCGCTGGTAGTGAAAGCGAGACCGCGTCGGTCTCTATTCCACCCGCATGTCAAAAACCTTGGAAAGCGCCAGCAGTGTCATCGCATTGCGCATAGTTCCGGCCAGGATCGCGCGCTTCGCCTCTTCCAAGGTAAGCTCGGTGCTGACAAGATCCTCCCCATCCTCGAGCTGCGGTGATTGCGTACACACTGCATCCACCGCAAGATAATGATGGGCGCGGTTGTTGAGGAAGGCCGGATTGGCGTACGACCAGCCAAGGGATTTCCACTCGCCCGCGGTGTATCCGGTTTCCTCCGCCAATTCCCGCTTTACCGCAACGAGCGGGGTTTCGCCCGGATCCACCAGCCCGGCAGGGATTTCCAGCGATTGCCGGCGGATTCCGAATCGAAACTGGCTGACGGCGACGATTTTTTCTTCCGGCGTAAGCGCCACCACGTTCACCCAGTCGCGCGCCTCAAGGACCACGGCCTGGAGCACTTCTTTATTGCGGGGATTTTCAATCCAATCGTACCGGCTTTGGAATATCCGCAGATCCGGACCCGGTTCGGACCGTACGATCCTCCAGGGTCTTTCCTCCAAAGGGTTGGATGACATTACCGGTTTCTCCTTCTTTGGGACCGCCGCGGGGCCGGGATTACCGAAAAGCATCCTGTTCTTTCGGCCGGATGAGTTCGGACATTGCGGATTCCCGCAAGGGGTACGGGAATCCGCGCGTATGCACCACCGGCAAGCCTTCTCCCGCCTGCCCCATCAGCAGCGAGGCAGCCGAGGCAAGTTCATCTGCGGCCGCCACCTGTGTGATCTGCAATGGATAATCGAAGAGGTCCATCCGGCCGCGGAGATCCGCCAGCGCCGGCAGGCCGGCCACTCCGACCGCCACGCCGACGATTCCGTTGCGCCAGGCACGGCCGTGCGAATCATTGATGATCACGCCGATTTCGGCGCCGGCCGCCTGCTGCAATCGGATTTGCACCGACCGGCAGGAGGCATCCGGGTCTTCGGGCAGGAGCAGCACCCACTCGCCTTCGGCATCCTTTCCCGTGATGTTCGACCGGTCGATTCCTGCGTTGGCGCAAACGAATCCCAGCCGGTGCTCGACCACCAGGAGTCCCGGCCGTGCGCGCAGCACTGCACGGCTTTCGCGCAGGACGACCTCGACAAAGCGCGGATCCTTCTGGCATTTCGCGGCAAGCGCTTGCGCCCGGTCTGAAGGCTTCACACCGTTCAAATCAACCAGGCGCCCTTCGCTTTTGGATACGATTTTCTGGGCAAGGATCAGAACGTCGCCGTTTTCCAGGCGCACACGGTGGGAATCCAGCGACTGTCGGATTAACTCGGCCAGGTCATCTCCCGCTCGGACGAGGGGGAAGTTCGCAAGCGCGGTGAGCTGGAGGAACCGGCCCGGGGTCACATCCGAATTCATGCCGCGATCAGAGGGAGACGCCGGTGATCCGGATCCCGGCCAGACGCGCGTGATACCGTTTGTTGATCCCCACCAGGATCGAGGTGAATCCCTCCACGACAATGGAATTCTTCAGCGGGCCGGCGTCATACGCCGTCATCCCGACGGCTTCCACCATGTGCATCGCGGAAACCTTAGCCTCGGCATCATCGCCGCATACCAGCACGTCGCAATCGATCTCCCGCTCCGGATCGCTGAGGTATTCGGCGGAAACGTTTTGGAACGCCGCAACAACCCGCACGTCCGAGCCAAGCTGTTCCTGCGCTTCCAGGCTGGAGGACCCGGCCGGCGGAAGTTCGACGGTTGCGGGCCGCTCGGGATTGATGCAGGTCCCGACGTTGATGAGAATCTTCCCTGTAAGCGCGGGGCGGATGCTTTCGAGGATATCCTTTTGGGCGCTGCAGGGGACCGCCAGGACGATGAGATCGGCGTCCTTTGCCGCGGCCAGATTCTCCGCGCCGGAGATGAGGCCGGGCTCCCCCAATTTTTGATTCAATTCCGCGCAGCGTTCGGCCGCTTTTTGCGCCGAGCGGGAGCCGATCACCACCCGGTACCCGGATCGGACCCAGCGCATGGCCAACCCGCCGCCTTCCGCCCCAGTCCCCCCGATGACAGCCAGAGTCAATAAAATCTGATTTGACACGGTCACACTCCTTTCCGCTGCCGGGGAGAGGTGGATCCATACGGCAAAGATGAATGACGGATGATGACGGCATGCTCCCGGCAGAGAGTCTTATTCTACGATATTTCACGCGCATGACAACCGGACAATGGGTACTCCCTTCCCCCCGCCTCTGTCCTCCCCCATTGGTATTTTCGGCCGAGGAGTAATTCATCGGGGAAAAGCCTTCTCCCGAAAACGCCGACGGGGGAGGATTGGGATGGGGCGGATTCAATCGAAAACCGGCTGCAGAGCCGGATCTCCCCGGTGCGCGAATGCCTCCCGTATATTTCGGATCGACGTCCGTCCGCTGGAAAGCGCCGGAATTTCGTCCGGCCCGAAGAAACGCGCATCGCTGGTCTCATTGCTCGAGTGCGGTTCACCGCCAAGGTCCTCGCACAGGAACACCAGCTTGTAGGCGTGCATGACCTCCAACTCCGGGCCTTCGCGGTTGGCGTCGAATACGCCGATGATCCGCGCCGCGCGGACCCGCAACCCGCTTTCCTCGAGGACTTCGCGTTCGACCATCGCCGACGGAGGATCGCCGACATCCCCCCAGCCGCCGGGCATGCACCACCCGCCGTCGGCCCGCTCCCGCACCAGAAGCAGTTTGCCTTCGCGGAAAACAGCGCCGCGCACATCGACCTTCGGCGTGGCATAGCCCCGTGCGGCATGGAACACGCGCACCAGGCTGTCCAACGGCAGTCCGGAATGCTCGGCCGTAATCTCGGCCGCAATATCGAGCAGCCGGCGGTACCGGTCGCGGTGATACTCATCCGGCGCATAATGCAGCCCGGTCTGGGCCAGGGCTTGTATCTCGCGCGCCCATTCCAACCAGCGGGGGATGGATTCGTTTTTGGGATTCATCATGCTCCTCGGTTCACGCTGTCTTCCCCCTCTCGTCTGTCCTCCCCCATTTTCTTTTGATTACGATTTTACCAATCCAAATTCCTACGCAAAGCGAATGGGAGAGGATTGTACAGGGGGTCACCCCTTTACCACCGCCACCGGCCGCAGGCGGGCGACTTTCCTGCCGATCCCCGCGCCGACAACGGCGGCGATCACGCGGTCGACATCCTTGTAGGCCTGCGGCGCTTCCTCCGCCAGGCCGCGCAGGGATCCGGCGCGGATGTGCACGCCGCGCTGCGCCAGTTCGCTTTTCAGTTTATCGCCGCGCACTTCGCGCTTGGCCTGCGCCCGGCTCATCACCCGCCCCGCACCGTGGCAGCAAGACCCGTAAGAAAGTTCCATGCTGACGGCGGTCCCGAGCAGCACCCAGGAAGCCGTCCCCATCGACCCGGGCACCAGGACGGGCTGGCCAAGCGTTTTGAAATCGGAAGGAATCCCTTCCTGGCCGGGACCGAACGCGCGCGTGGCGCCCTTGCGGTGGATGCAGACTTTTTGCTTGCGCCCTGCGATGGTATGCGTTTCGATTTTCGCCATGTTATGCGCGATATCATAGACCTGTGAAAGCTGCCATCGTAGGCGTGGTCCGCCGAACACTTCCTCGAAACTCCGGCGGGCGTGGAATGCAAGCACCTGGCGGTTGGCAAAGGCAAAATTGGCGGCGGCTTTCATCGCCGCGAGGTAACTTTTTCCTTCGGCGGATTCGAACGGGGCGCACACCAACTCGCGGTCGGGCAGGCGAATGCCGTAGCGCTTCACGGCCGATTGGAAACTTTGGACGTAATCGGTGCAAACCTGGTGGCCGAAGCCGCGCGACCCGCAATGGATCTGCAGCGCGAGATTTCCTTCGTGAAGGCCCATCGCGGCGGCCGCCGGCGGGTCGAAAATTTTTTCCACCACGTCCACTTCCAGAAAGTGATTCCCCGCCCCGAGCGTCCCGAGCTGGCCGCGGCCGCGCTCCTTGGCCCGCGCCGAAACCTGCTGCGGGTCGGCCCCTTCCAGGCAGCCTTCCTCCTCGGTACGGTCGATGTCGTTTTTCCCGGCGTATCCCTTGCGCAGCGCCCAGCGCGCGCCCTCGCGGCAGACCCGGTCCAGTGCGTCGACGGTCAGCGGAACGCTGCCCTTTTCACCCACCCCGCTCGGGCAGTTGCGGTACAGCGCCGTCGCCAGGTCCGCGAGTTTGGGCTCGGCCTCCTCGAAGCGGATCGCGGAAGCGAGCAATCGCACGCCGCAATTGATGTCGTAGCCGACCGCGCCGGGCGAGATCATGCCCTCATCCAGCCGGGCCGCCATCACGCCGCCGATCGGCATGCCGTACCCCTGGTGCACGTCCGGCATCACCAGCACCCTGCCCGCCAAGCCCGGGAGGCAGGCGACGTTCGTCGCCTGCTCGACCGACAGGTCGCCCAGCGCGTCTTCGAGCAGCGCATCGTCGGCTATGATCCGCACCGCCGTTTGCATATCGCCTCGGTGCGATGCGGGCAGCTCCCAGACAAAATCGTCGACTTTGCGGAAATCGGTTTTCGATGCCATCTTCATCCCCGCCATTCCACGCCGGGAAAATAGACAGGATTTACAGGATTGGTTCAGGATAAACAGGATTTTTCATAGGTTTTTTGTAACTACTCAACCTCCCCCTCATCCCGTCCTTCTCCCAGCTTACGCTGGGAGAAGGACGGGATGAGGGGGAGAAAGAATTGGTACTTTATTCGTGACTTTTCCCAATCCTATCAACATGGCTGAGTAATTCCATTTTTATTATTTTTTTCCCTAAATCCTGTTTATCCTGTCAAATTTCTTTGATCCTTTTACACATCCAGCACGACCGTTGCGTTCCACACTCCATCCGCTTCGGTGATATGCAAGCCGCTGTAGGTCACGGCCTTAATATATTTCCCGGCTGCTAAAATCTCCGTTGAACGTCCGTAAACCCGGAGGCCAGTATCCGAGAGCGCCTCGATGCGCACATTCCGCAGCGCCAGGCGGTCATGTTCCGCCAGGTACAGTAATTCGTTCAACCAAAGGACGAACAATCCTTCCGGATCGTCCGCTTCCAGTGAAATGATTCTCGGATCACCCGTCTCCGGACCGGTTTGCACGCCCCCGATTTCGTACAGGGCGTTGGCCGCTTCCGCGAACAGCGCCTCGCGCGAAGACGCGTGCACGCGGAAGGACCAATCGGCGGTGTGATCGAGCTCTTCGTATGGCGGCATGGAGGATTATTGTAACCCCCTCACTGTCCTAGCCCCCTCTCCCTCATCCCCTCTCCCCCTTCCCGTGACACGGGAAGGGGGAGAGGGGCGGCTGAGCCCTGCTGATCTTCCGGGACAAAGACGGGGTAAGGGGGTTGGGACAGAAATAGAAAATCCCCCGATAAATCCACAAACAGGGGAGCCCTCTCCCCCCACTCGCGAAAACTTCGCGCTGAAAAACCACCAGCGCTCATCGCTCGGGGGGCGGACGCTCGGGGACATGCTCTATCCTCCCCCGTAAGTGCCCCCTCCTTCCCTCCCCCATTTGTTCCACGAACGATGGTTAATAAAAAAATCCCCCATTCCAGGAACAAATGGGGGAGGATTCTAATGGGAGGGGGATCACGGTATCCCATGCGTGCGCGGGAAATTAACCGTCCACGTAAGGTGGTTGCTCTCGGCTGTTCCGCCCAGGCTGTCGGTCATGACGAACCAGGCTTCCCAGATTCCCTCTTTGCTGCAGCCGAGGTATGTGTCGCCCGCCTCGGCGGGGGTTAATTCAAACGTGCCGTCCAATTCCACATTCTGGGCATAGGTCGCCGCCTCGCTGACAGTCTGGCCGGGAGCCATGACATAGATAAGCACCGTATACGGCGGGCCGTCCCCGCCCTGAACCCTTCCGCCGACCGTCTGCGCTTCGAGCCCGAAATCCGGAGCCCTGAGCAGCAGCGCGGAGAAGCGGAGGGAGGTGGCTCCAGCCAGGGGGACGGGTGTAGACGTCGGAGTGTGGGTCGGGGTCGACGTTGGCGTAGGTGTAATGGTAGGCGTGCGCGTTGGTGTATACGTGGGCGGCGGTGCGGTCATATCCTGCACCCAAATCTGGTAGGCGTGGCAATCCCGGATCGTGTTGCCGGCCGTTGGGCCCCATTGCAGTTCGCGGGCGAAATACCAGCCGGCGGCGGGAGCGGTCCAGGTGATGATGCTCTCGCGGTAGTAGTAATTCCCCATATACCAATTGGCGTTCCCGACGTCATCGTTGAACGCCAGCTGGGTCACGCCGTCCGGAGCGTATAAGTACAGCAAGGTGTCGTTGGCGGCGGTGTCTCCCGAGTTGATGTCGTTGAGCAGCATGGTGCGGATCTCGTACTGATGTCCGGCGGTGGCGTAGAACCGGACCCAGTCTTCATCCGCGGGTGGCGTGTTGAGATGATCCTGGGGCGCGCCGTTGCTGGGGATGATTTGGGCCTGGGGATACGTATCATCCACCTCGTAAGGGTCAACGTACGGGGCGCACAAGGGATTTTGGGTCGGCGTGATGGTCGAGGTAGCGGTCGGAGTGTCCGTGGGTGTGGTGGTCGGCGTGTGCGTCAGCGTAAAGGTCGGTGTAATCGTCCGCGTTAGTGTATTGGTCGGCGTTTGCGTAATGGTAGACGTCGCGGTGGGCGTCGGCGTGGCCGTAAACGCCCGCAAACTCATGGCGGACATGGATCGGAGCGTGTTACCATTTGTCCTATGCTGGGATGTGGTGGTACCGGCCGTTCCATCCACGGCGACGTACGCCCGATAGGAACTGTTGACATCCGTAAGCAGGCTGGACCAGTCGGCGGCCCACGTGGATATCGTCCGGGCGGCATTGTTGTTGCGGGTCAGGTTGATGATTTCCACCGCCTGGTCGCCGGCGGCGATTGTCAAAGCAGGCACGAAGGGTCCGACCGGTCTGCGCTGAAGCGTACCTCCATTGAAATTTCTCGAGCTGGTGATAGGGTTTACGGATTGATCGACACCCGCATACACCGCGGCGTAGACGAAGTTATAGCTGGGGGCGCCGCCGGTTATGGTAACGACAAGGTTTTGCGGCGACCCGTTCATAATCGCGGGCGTATCCCTCAGATAAAACAGGTAGGTGTGCTGACGGGTGGCCGAAGACGCGTCGCCAACCTCCAACGTCAACGCTTGGCCGCCGTATGTGGCGGTCGCGGTTTGTGTTCCGGTTGTGCTGCGGGTCGAAGCGACTGCCACAACCAAAAGGCGTTGAGTGCCGCCAGTAACCGTGAAGGAATAGGTCCCGGGGTACGCGCCTCCCGCGTACAGGTTGGTCCAGCCCTGCTGCAGGCTGATGGCCGCGCGGACCGGCATGGCGGGCAGCGACAGGAACGCCAGCAGGACAAACACCAGGGCGATAATTATTCGGATGGAAACCGATCGGGATTTCATATTCAGCTCCCGTTTACGGCGGACAAACCGGCGGCTGGGCGGCTTCCGCCGCTGCGAATACATGAACCGTCACCGTGGACCGCCCGACAATCGAACTCATGAAGGTGTGGACATCGAAGGTCAGGTAGACGCCCACGGCCGGGTTGTTCGCGCTCCAATCGCCGCCCCCCAGGCGCGCCGCTCCCGGCGGCCAGCCGACCTCCGCCCCCCCGTTGAAATCGGGTAGGACCCGGATCTCGTACGAATAATCCGCCGGAAACGCGAATCCGCGCGCCGACATCTCCGTTTGGAGCATGGCTTCCGCGGCGGTTTGCGCATCGCCGGGATTTAATTGGATCCGGACCGGTTCAATGCAGCCGTCCGGCCGCGGCGTGGGGGTATCCGCCACCGGATCGATCGTCGGTTGATACACGATCCAGCTGTACGAAGTCCCCGAAGCACCGGCCAGCGCCGCCTGCTGCGCCACCCGGTAACCCCACGCGCGCGCCTCCTGGACATGGTAAATGTCGATCAGCGCCACCGCGACCAGAAAAAACATTAAAATGAAGATTACGGCTAGGATGAGGATTTGGCCGCGGGGAGCTTTCCGGTTCCTACGGCTTATGCCTGCTGCCATCCGGCGAAAAAACTCCGCGGCGCGCATCTCAACCGATCCTTTCGATGATGCCGTAATGCCGGGCCCGGATGGTAATGTAACTCGGAGTCAGGTTAAGGAGCGGGATGTCTGGGGTATATTCCACCCAGGCTTCGATGTAAAAACCTGCGCCGAAGGAAAGCGCCGCAAATTGCCCCTGGGTAAGTTGCGTTCCGGATGTATCAAAAGCTTCGACATGCACAGTTCCCAGGCCGGTGTTTCCAAATACATTTTGAGCCACGGTCGTCGCCACCAAACCCGTAGCCCAACCCCAATTTGTTGGATCGACCGAGAGCGCCCGCACGGCGAGCCCCACGCCGGAATCCAGCGAGGATTTTACCGCCACCCCCCGGGAGAGTTCGATGGCGCCGAAAATGAGGGGGATCAGGAAAATAAGGACAATTAGAATTTCCAGTGAGGCCTGTCCCCGCTGGACGAATCGAAAACCGCGCGGGTGCACGCGCGGCGAAACCATTAGGGATACCCGCCAGCCACTCCCCCGCCACACCCGACCTGCCCGTATTCTCCGGCTCGGCATCCCTTCCCCTTCCTACGAACCCAATTGATTATACGTGTTGGTAATGTTGGCGAAAATGGAATCAGAAACCGCAAGCACCGCCCCGCCGATCAATCCCACTATCAGGACGACCAGGACCACATATTCCACCATGCTTGCCCCCGCGCTCTTGCGAATCATTCCATGCGTCCTTTCCGCTTCATTACGGAGCGATTGCGTCGTTAAGATCCCAGAATTTTCCGCCCAGGGTTTGGAACAGCGTGTACACCGATGCGCCGACCACGCCGAGGATGATGACCACCCCGACGATCCATTCCACCAAATCGGCCCCTCTGCGGTCTGCCAGCATCTTGGTCCTTTCCCGTTCGTGAATCCCCAATCGGATGGATGTCCCCCAGTTCAGGCGAGGCCATCCATCCGATGAAGGGATCCGATTATCCGTCATCCGCCTTCATGACAACTCCGGCGGACCGGTAGAAACCGATCCGTGCGATTACGGGGCAGGGACGGTCATGTTGCCGATCCAGCTTTCCACATCGCCCGCTTTACCGCTGGTGACGCTGGCGATGCCGATGGCGGCCGCGCCAAGTACGGCGACAACGACCACTACCACGACGATCCATTCCACCAGACTTGCGCCTCTCTGCTTTCTCGCGAACATGGTTTTTCTTCCTTTCTATAACCGGGTGATCCCGGTGGATGAAAAATAGCTATGTAACTACGATTACCCACCATAATAGCGCTAATCCCGCCAGGGGTAATAAAACCTCCGTAATAAGCCGGCCGATTCCGACTTTTTAGCGTTAAAAACTCCCAAAAAAGGTGATTCCCTCAAGATTGGCGATCATCCGCGCGACGACCGGGAGGACCCAGGCGGCCAGCGCCGGCCCGAGTATAAGCGGTGCAACAATAACCACCAGGCGGGTTGGGATTTGCTGCAGTTCCTCGCGCACCTCGGTGTCCATCTCGCCGGTGACGCGCTCTACGGATTGCGACACCGCCTCGTCGAGGTTCAACATCCCGTCACGGGCAGCCTCCGCCCGGCCGGCAACGTCCGCGATCCACCGGCTGCCGGTGTCTTCGGCTACGTGCCGCAGCACCTCGACTCCGTTTTCCTGGCTGGAAAGCCTCCGCCGGAGCAGACGCCCGAGATTGGGCGGTCCGAATTGGGCCACCGCCTGGAGCGCCGGACGGAGCGTGCCCCCCGAGGAAAGCTGTAACCGGAGTTCGACGAGGAATTGCCGTATTTCATTGCCGGCTTCGCGCCTTTTCTGGCGCAGGATCCACCGCCGCGCCAGCACCGGGAGAAGCAATGCGCTGAAGGAGAACATTTGGAATGCGGTTCCTTCCAGGGCGAACCACAACAACACCACCACCGGCGCGACGACGAGAAAGGCCGTCATCCACGGGAAGTCGATGTCCATCCAGAATCCCGGGCGGCGGGCTGCCTGCGCCCGCATCCCCATCGCGGTCGCCCGGCTGAGGACGCCCTTCGGCTTCCGTATCCAGTGGACCATATCCATCACGAATCCGAAAATACTATACAGGATGAGCGCAATCCCCAACCCGATAAAAAAGAAGAGGATCCAGGAGAACTCCCGGAAGGACATCAGGCTTCCTCCAAATAGCGCACTTCATTTTCCCCGATGACCGTCCCAAGGATTCCCAATCCCACCAGGAGGACATACATCACCCGGTTGCCGACCGACCCCACGTAATATTCTCTCCAGGAGGGAATAACGGCCACCGCGGCCAGGCTGGCAATCAGGACCACCTGGAGGATGGAAATGGTCGCGGATTCAAGCGTCAGATCCCGCCGGACCCGTTGCTGCAATTCGCGGCGGCTCTCGGTGTCTTTGCGGAGCTGACCGAGCAGGTCGATGAATACTTCCGGCGACGCGAACCCCGCCCGCATCAGCACGCCCGCAAACCGCCGCGCCACCGGATGGGGAACGGCGATAAGATCGCGGAAGGGATTGCCGCCGGCTTGAAGTTTCAACCGGGTTGCCGTGTTGGCCGCCGCTTCCCGCAGCATCCCGTTGGGAAGCTGGTCCGCCGCCTCGGCCAGCGCGGTGGCAACCGAATTGCGCAGTGGATACCGGGAAACAAATTGCAGGATCAACATCTCGAGTTCGTCGGTCAACTGACTGTAAAATCTGCGGCTCATCCGGGTAAAAAGGGCCGAGGAGATCACCGCGCCGACGATTATCATGATCGGGGAGAGCAACCAATCCCGCACCCAGACCGCCAGGGCCGCGCCGGCCAGAACGCTCCACGGAAAACGCATGATCGCCAGCGCCGTCTTGGAGACAAAACCCTTCCCGTAAACGGATTGGGCAAGTTTCGGTGAGCGGGATTCCCTCGCCAGGTCGCGCAGGCGGTGAGCGCCCGGCCGCAGCATGCGCAGAAGCCAATCCCATAAACCGAAGATCAGATCCTCAAGCAGCAGTATCAGGCTGTGGCTGGAAAGGAACAGCCCAATTCCGAATGTGACGGCGGCAATCGTAAGCAGTTGATACGGACCGAGCCTCATTTCCCGCCCTCCGGATCCCCGCCCGTGATTTCCTTCCAGGCCTTCCCATACACGGATATGTCGGAGTCATCCACGCCGCGATAGAGCGGCTCGATAAGGTAATCGCCTCTCTCGTCGACACCCGCGATATGCGCGATTTCCGCGACGAAGCGGTCGGTCGCCCTCAGGTCCTTCGGGTTGGCGGCC
>Ga0307445_10001813_pt1 | contig 11946 bp, 9 predicted proteins | sample SalMarSW160330MG_FD_202147 | JGI IMG/M metagenome (GOLD analysis project Ga0307445, IMG submission 202147) | Salt marsh sediment microbial communities from the Plum Island Ecosystem LTER, Massachusetts, United States - SW1603-30 | ecosystem: Environmental > Aquatic > Marine > Intertidal zone >...
TGTTTCCTCCCGGCTCATCAGGCCGGACCATTTTTCCTCCATCCCGGCAGTCCGATGATCACGATAGGCTACCGGGAGGTTCATCAGCCTGCCATCCCCGTCCAGCAGAGCGAAGTCCACCCCCCAGGCATCCACCCCGAGGCTTACAATGGGTATTCCCCCTGACGGCGATGCACGGTTCAGACCGGTTATGATCTCCTGAAGTATATACTCGATATCCCAGCGTTCGTGCCCGTCCCTTTCGATTATGCTGTTCTGGAAACGGCTGATCTCGCTGCATTTCAGGGTCCCGGTACCCACTTCCCCCAGCATGATGCGGATGTTGCTGGCCCCCATGTCGATTGCGATGCAGAAAATATTTCCCCTTAGATTCATATTTTGAAAACTACAACTCAGGGAAGACCGGATAAATGTATAAGATTCATGGAATTGTGTACAAAACTAACCAATGATCGGAATATACATAATAATTACCGAAATTGCATATCCGGAACCCATTCACAACAAATACAAAATTATCAGCCATGAAAAATGCGATCGGCTTAATGCTGCTGCTGTCAGCCAGCCTGAATATAGCTTCACAAAAAGATTACCGGCCGTCTGAATCCAACCTGCAGTCCCGCGAATGGTTCCAGGACGCCAAATTCGGACTCTTTGTCCACTGGGGGGTCTACTCCGTCATGGCAGGAGGAGGCGACTACGGGATCGCGGAATGGATCATGGAACGCAAGCAGATACCGGTGGAACAATATGAGAAACTGCCGGACTTCTTCAATCCCATCGCCTTTGACCCGGCCGAATGGGTATCACTGGTAAAGGAGGCGGGGATAAAATACATCACCATCACCTCCAAGCATCACGACGGATTCGCCATGTTTGATTCCGAAGTTTCCGATTACGATATCGTGGACCGCACCCCTTACGGGAAGGATGTGATCGGCATGCTGAAAGAAGAATGCGACCGGCAGGGGATCAAATTGTTTTTTTATTACTCCCAGCTGGACTGGCACCACCCGGATTATTATCCGCGGGGAGGTACCGGACACGGTACCGGGAGAGCGGAGTCGGGGGACTGGAACGCATACCTCAATTACATGAACACGCAGCTGACCGAATTGCTCACAAATTATGGTGAGGTGGGAGGGATCTGGTTCGACGGGATGTGGGACAAGCCGGATGCCGACTGGAGGCTCGACGAGACCTATGCCCTGATACACAGGCTGCAGCCCGGGGCGCTGATCGGCAGCAACCACCATAAAATGCCCATCCCGGGGGAGGATTTCCAGATGTTCGAGCGGGATCTGCCGGGACAGAACACCATGGGTTTCAACCAGACCGGGATCGGCAGCCTGCCGCTCGAAACCTGCGAGACCATGAACGGTTCATGGGGATTCAACCTGAAGGATACCCGGTTCAAAAGCACCCGGGACCTTATCCATATGCTGGTCAGGGCAGCAGGACAGAACTCCAACCTGCTGCTCAATACGGGTCCCATGCCCAACGGCAGGATCCAGCCTGAGAACGTGAAAACCCTGAAGGAAATGGGCGCATGGATGAAGAAATACGGCGAGACTGTTTACGGAACCCGGGGGGGACCGGCAGGCCAGAAGACCTGGGGGGTCACAACGGTCGACGGAAACCGGATCTACGTCCACATCCTTAATCCGGAGGATAATGTGATATACGTGCCCCTGGAGGGAAAAACCGTTAAAAAGGCAACTGGTTTTGACAGCGGAGAAAAGATTCCCTTCGAAAAGCACGAAGACGGGATCATCCTGACCCTGCCGGATCTGGTCCCGGATAATACGGACACCATTGTGGTGCTTGAGATGTGAACCGGGTCAGCTGAAATCAGTGTAATTTGGAAAAATCAAAATCCGGATCGATGAATAAGTTTTCGCATCGGGGAGCCATCCACCTGTCGGTCGCCCTGGCTATCTCTTTTTTAACAGGATGTCAGGACGGCAAAAAACAGGGTATCGTTGCACAGGATTATGGCGTTCCTGAAATCCTGGTTTCAGCAAAGCGAACGGGGAGAGAAACCTTGCGGGACTGGGAGCACACCAGGAAGCCTGAGATACTCGAGCTCTTCCGTGAGCAAGTATACGGGAGGGTGCCGGGTTCAGATCATGAGGTAAGGTTTTACCCCGGTCAAGCCCTGGAAAACGGCCTGGATAGGATCGCGAAAATGAAGGAGGTCATCATGGAGGTGACCGGGAATGGAGATACCCTGCGGGTATGCATACTTATCCTGACCCCGGCAGATGCAGATCATCCTGTACCCCTGTTTTTGGGACTGAATTTTGATGGCAACCACACCATCCATCCGGACCGGGACATCAGCCTTGCAGCAGGCTGGGTCGAGAACAGGCCCGAAGCGGGCATAACGGAAAACCGGGCGACGGAAGGATCCCGTGGTTTAAGGTCCGGGCGTTGGCCTGTCGGGCGGATACTTCAACGGGGTTACGGACTCGCCACGGTTTACTGCGGGGATTTCGATCCCGATTTTGACGATGGTTTCCAAAACGGGATACACGGCCTGATGGACGCAACCCCGAGGGATTCATCCTCATGGGGCACAATCGCTGCCTGGGCCTGGGGACTCTCCCGTACGATGGATTATCTCGAAACAGACCCGGATATTGATCCCGGAAGGGTGTTTCTTATCGGACATTCCCGGCTGGGGAAGGCAGCGCTCTGGGCGGGTGCACAGGATGAGCGATTTGCGATGGTCATTTCGAATGATTCAGGCTGCGGGGGTGCCGCACTTTCCAGGAGGAAATCAGGGGAGCGCCTCTTGGATATAAATACGGTATTCCCATACTGGTTCGCGCTGAGATTCCACGGCTACAACGGCAGGGAAGAAGACCTGCCGGTTGACCAGCATATGCTGCTGGCCCTGGTTGCCCCGCGTCTCCTGTACGTGGGCAGTGCCGCAAACGATGAGTGGGCGGACCCGGAAGGAGAGTACCTCTCCCTGTTCTATGCGGGTGAAATATACAGGCTTTACGGTTACCGGGTCTTTGAAACCACGGGTCTGCCCGATCTCAACACGCCGCGCACCGCGGACCGCATCGCTTATCATATTCGCAGCGGTGATCACGAGCTACTGTCTTTCGACTGGGATCGATACATGGACTTTGCAGATGATCATTTTAAGACCGGACCCTGATGCCCCGACGGAATCCGAACGTCAGACTTAGATGGCCCTGAAACAGGAATATGAGTAACGCAGGAACAGAACGGCATGAATACCAGGAGATCAAGGTAACCCTGGAGCGCATACTCCTCAGGTATGGTTTTTCTGACAGCAGGGCGGAACTGTGTTCCAGGCTCTTTACTGAAACCAACCTGGATGGTATCTATTCGCATGGATTAAACCGTTTTCCGCTCTTCATCGAATTCATCAAGAAGGGAATTATCCTGCCAGCCGGCGAGCCTTCCCTCATCCTGGCGGAAAATAATTTTGAGAGATGGGACGGGAACCGTGGTCCCGGCAACCTGAATGCCTGGTTTTGCATGGACAGGGCCATTAAACTTGCAGGGGAAAACGGATCGGGTATCGTATCGCTGCGAAATACCAACCACTGGCTAAGGGGCGGGACATACGGGCTGCAGGCCGCCAGGCAGAATTGCATCGGCATCTGCATGACCAATACCAAGCCGAACATGCCGCCCTGGGGAGGACGGGAGGCCAGGATTGGGAATAATCCTTTCATCATTTCAGTGCCGTATGAACCCTATCCCGTTCTGCTCGATATGGCCATGTCGCAGTTCTCCTACGGAAAAATGGAGATACTCAGTCAGCAGGGGGAAAAGCTGCCGCATAACGGTGGATTCAACAGCCGGTTTGAACTCACCGATGATCCCGGCCAGATCCTCCGGTCTGAACTGGCCCTGCCAATGGGTTACTGGAAAGGATCGGGCCTGGCTGTACTGATGGATATCCTGGTTGCAGTTTTGTCGGAAGGACTGACAACGGCCGAAATCGGAAAACTTGAGGAAGAAACTGCTCTTTCACAGCTATTTATTGCCCTCGACCTGGATCGGTTCTCAACACAGCAGACTGCGGGCAGGATCATCCGGACGGTACTAGATTCGGTTACCGGATGCCAGCCCGTCCAACCCGGGCAGGAGGTATTTTACCCGGGTAAACAGACATGGTTAAGAAGGATGGAAAACGAGAGATCCGGCATTCCGGTTGCTTCAGACACCTGGCAAAGGATACTGAAGCTTTAAACGGCAATCTTAAAACCTGCTGGTGGCATGCTTTTTATTAAGGGTAAGCTTTTTATTAAGGGTAAGCTTTTTATTAAGGGTAAGCTTTTTATTAAGGGTAAGCTTTTTAATAATGGAATACTTTCTTGTTTTCGTCATTGGGACACCCCCGGGCCGGTTTTCAACCAACCATCCACGCCTTCTGGAATAGTTAAAGGAAGAGGGATGAAAACAGGGGCACTATCTGCGATTTATCGTTACGGTCGACCGAAATAATGCCTGCGAAGCCATTCTCTGAAAATAGGATCAGTGAATACACTCTCCATATTCCCGGTGCTTATAATTTCCTTTCTTTCAAAACTTTGTTTAATCCGGGCAATATTGCTGGTTGATCCCAGCTGATACTCATCCCTGGTGGCTTTGGAATACAGCTTCTGATTTCCTTCCACCAGGGCCTTAAGGAACCTTAATTGCTTTGGCGTCAAACTTTCTGCAATCTTGTAAAAGCGATGGTTAAAATGATGGATGAGATCATTCAAAGCTTCTTCTGCAATGGCTGTGGTACAGGTATAGCGCGTCCTTATCAAGGCATGCCATGCCAGGAGTTTTAGATAGAAAGGATGATTGTCCACCATATAGGACATATGAACTGAAGTGGTGTGCCCTATGTTTTTATTATGATCATGGAATAATTTTCTAATACTGGCTGACCTGTGATTCAATGGATTATGTCTTAGTACAAATGGCTGGCCTAATCCATACAGGGGCCCTGGATTATGTACCAGGTCCCTGAAGTGGGGATTATTGTTACCGTAAAGGCAGAAAATACAGTTCTTTTGATTCCTTAGTTTCAGTTTCAGCGTCCGGAGAAAAGGTATAGGATCCTTAAATCGATATAACAGGTGGGAATTGGCCAGGAAGACTGCGACCCTGATCTTTTTTCTTTGAGCGATTAATGCGGGCAATCTGAGCGTATCCATGCTATTGCTGTCTATCTTCATGCTGGATGTCACCTCTGGAAATCTATGGGAAAGGGCTGCCATGAAAAGTTCCAGAAAAGAAGTCGAGGAATGTGCTGGCTGAATATCCATATAACAAATATGAATATCCGGATACTTTTCTGACAGTTGGAATCCCAGCTCACTCACATATTCCTGTAAACCCCAGCCCCGGTCTGCAGAGAGAATTAAATGCCTGTGCGCATTTAGTTTTCCCAGGAGTTTCTCAAACAGCCAGTCCTGCTCAATTTTGTACACCGAGGCCATTTGATCAAGTGATAAAAACGTGGTAGTCATTTTTTCGATTTTAAGCAATCACAACCCTGTGACTATTTCTTAATGTCGTGATCTATGAAATATCTGCCTCTCTTTTGAAAAAATTCTATATCATTAAATATAAGGCAATTAGGCTATATTGATTGAAAGGTTTAAAGAGCAGGGAAGTCACATAATCATAGAAAGTCACAACCCTGTAACTTCCTGTTTTCGCGAGATGGATACCCTGGCTGGTTTTCATAGGATCCTGCCCGAGGGCTCTTGCTTATCTGTCCTCTCACCGTTCCGCTCTTATTCCTTCTTTCTCCAGAAAATCATGACTACAAGATAGCGGGACACCCAAAAACGTTAAATTCGAAGACCTATATCGCTGATTGTCTTTACAAAAAACCACTCGAAAAGAAGTAACGAAAACAGGAGAATACTGAAGCTTTAAACGGCAAACTTAAACCCTGCTGATGGCATGCTTTTTATTGAGGGCAAGCTTTTTAATAATTGAATGTTTTCTACTAATGATATGCTTACTATTAATGGCATACTTTTAATCCAATGAATTTGATGCATTACTTCATGCCGTGTGAGATCAGTTTTGTAGTTTTATAGCCCATTAAACAGCCTGGACGATGAAACGTTCTGAAATTAATGAGTTAATCCGGGAGGCCCTGTCCTTTTTCAGCAGTATGCAATTCAGGCTCCCGCCATGGGGTTACTGGGATCTGCAGGACTGGAAGAAGCATAAGGATAAATGCCGGGAGATCTTTACAAACCAGCTGGGATGGGACCTGACGGATTTCGGCTCGGGTGACTTTTCCCGCACCGGCCTGTTGCTGTTTACCATCCGCAACGGGAAGCTAAATCCAGATCAGCAGCTTAAGCACGATCAGCAGTTTAATCCCGGTAAGCGACTAGACCAGGGCAACAAACCCTATGCTGAAAAGATCATGATCGCCGGCGAGGGCCAGGTTACGCCCATGCATTTCCACTGGTCAAAAATGGAAGACATCATCAACCGTGGAGGGGGTAACCTGATGATCGAGCTGTACCCGTCGGATGAAAATGAAGACTTTGCCGATCATCCGTTCGAGGTCAGCGTGGACGGCATTTCAAAGACACTTAATCCCGGGGATATTATCAGACTCACACCGGGTGAAAGCATAACGCTCTACCCGGGACTGTACCATAAATTCTATGGGGAAAAGGAGAAAGGGAAAGTGCTTGTCGGGGAAGTCAGCGCTGTAAATGACGACAAGTCGGACAACCGTTTTCTTGATGGGGTCGGAAGATTCCCGGAGATCGTGGAGGATCAGCCGCCGGACCACCTGCTTGTTTCAGACTATTCAAAGTTTATCTGACTGGAGATCCGCAGGAAACTTACAGGGGTGCTGACGGCAAGGAATTGGCCGGAAGGTAAGGAATTGACCGGAAAGCTGATTATTATTACACGGAATCATACGAAATATGAAGTTCTCAGTAAAATACACCGGACTATTCCTGGGAGTCCTTTTCTGCCTGCTCATACTCCTGTTTACGGACCTTAAACCCGGACACCCGGAAGTCACCCGGACCCTTGCGGTGGCCGTACTCATGGCGACCTGGTGGGTGACCGAGGCCCTTCCGCTCTCAGCCACGGCATTGTTGCCGCTGGTCCTGTTCCCGATGCTGGGAATACTGGACGGGAAGCAGGTTTCCACCACCTACATGAATCATATCATCTTCATTTTCATCGGGGGTTTCGTCATGGCCCTGGCCATGGAAAAATGGAACCTGCACAAAAGGATTGCACTGAAGATACTGATGATCGTGGGCGTCAGCCCTGGGCGTATTTTATTCGGCTTCATGCTGGCAACCGCATTCCTTTCCATGTGGATTTCAAATACGGCCACCACCATGATGATGATCCCGATCGTGCTGTCGATTGTCCTCAGCCTGGAGGAATCCATCGGCAGCAAAGGCATTTCGAAATATGCCACGGGACTCTTCCTTGCTATTGCCTACAGCGCTTCGGTGGGAGGGATGGCAACCCTTGTCGGCACCCCTACCAACCTGGTCATGCCCAGGGTCCTGACCCTGCTTTACCCGGATGCCCCGGATATATCCTTTGCCAGCTGGTTCTTCTATGCCCTCCCTGTCACCATGATCATGTTTGCCGCCATCTGGCTGCTGATCCATTTTATGTACAGGCCAGGGGAAAAATGGACCGGTATCGACCGGGCACATTTCCGTAACCAGTACAGGCAGCTTGGACGGACAAGCTACGAGGAAAAAGTGGTGCTGGTTCTCTTTGTGGTACTCGCCCTTCTCTGGATCTTCCGTGCCGACATCGAATTCGACCGTTTTACCATTCCTGGCTGGTCCTCGGTATTCGGTCATCCCGCCTACATCAATGACGGGACGGTGGCCATGCTCATAGCGGTCATCCTCTTTATCATGCCGGCAAAGTCGGGAGAATCGAAACGGATCATGGACTGGAAGACCGCCCAGAAACTGCCCTGGAACATTGCCCTTCTTTTCGGGGGTGGCTTTGCCCTGGCCGAAGGGTTCCAGTCCAGCGGCCTGGCCCTCTGGTTCGGGGAACAGCTTGCCTGGACCCGCAATGTCCATCCACTGCTGATCATGTTTGCAATCGTGACCCTGATGTCGTTCCTGACGGAACTTACCTCCAACGTGGCGTCCACCCAGATGTTGCTGCCCGTATTTGCAAGCCTTGCAGTTTCAAGCGGGAACAACCCAATCCTTTTCATGATCCCGGCCACCCTGGCCTCCTCCCTTGCATTCATGCTGCCGACCGCCACCCCGCCCAATGCTATCATCTTCGGAACGGAAAGGATCCGCATTGCCACCATGATCAGGACCGGGTTCCTGCTGAACATGATCGGCGTACTGATCGTGGTGGTGATGATGTGGTTTCTGGGGACCGGTTTCTTCAACGTAGAACCGGGAGTACTTCCCGGTTGGCTGTAATTCTGGTCATGGAAAGCCGAGAAGTGGACTGGAAAGCGAGGCAGGGGACTGGAAAGCGAGGCAGGAAATTGATCAGTAATACTCACGGAAAGTATCCAGCAGCCGCAACAGCATTTCCTTCTTCTTCTCATCCAGTGCCATGAGGGGCCTTCGTACGGGTCCCCCGTACAATCCCAGGTGATCCATGGCCGCCTTCAGGGCGGGGATGCCCCATCGCTTGGTTATGGCGGTGTTCAACGGGATGATGGACTGCTGTATCTTCCTGGCATTATCCAGGTTATCTTCCTTAAAATTCTGCATGATCTCGATACATTTCCGGGGGAAAATATTGGCCAGGGCCATGATGCCGCCCCGTGCCCCGATCACCAGCGCCGGCAGGAGGAATCCCGCCGACCCGGCAAGGACCTGGAAATCATCCTTTCCCTTCCGGATCACTTCACCCATCTTGACAATGTTCCCGTCCGAATCCTTGATCCCGATGATATTCGGGTGGGAGGCTATCCGCAGTATGGTCGATGCATTCATGTCCACCCCGGAATTGGAAGGCATGTTGTAGATTATTATGGGGATGGTGGAGGCTTCCGCCACGTCATGGTAATGCCTGATCAATACCTCCGGAGTCATCATCCCCTTGTAATAAAAAGGATTCAGTACAAGGGCCGCATCCGCTTCCTGCCTGGCGGCAAGCCTGGTCAGCCGGATGGTCTCGAGGGTGGACTGTCCCCCCGTTCCCGCTATCATTAGCTTACCCGGGGGAATTGCTTCGCGGGCCGTGGCATAGATCTTTTCCTTTTCCCCCTCGGAAAGCAATACAAACTCGCCGTTTGATCCCAGGACCACTATCCCGGTAATTTCATGCTTCAGCAGGCTGCCGATATTCTCCCTGATCTTTTCCAGGTAGAGTTTCTCATTCTCATGGAACGAGGTGGGCAGGGGAGGAATTATGCCTTGGAGGTTGATCATGCCGGATCTTTTATCATTTCAATATAAATATACGAACAACAATCATTCGCGCCTTCATGCTTGAACAACATTTCGGCCGGGGACCTGAAATATAGCGCAGAATAATTAACTTAAGGAAGTTTTTGATCGGAATGAAATTCAAACCATAAACCTGAGCCTTATGGAAATTGCAAAAGCCGTGATAACAGCGGCCGGTCCGGACCAGCGCAAACTACCCCTGCAGACCTTGATCGACAGGGAAGGCATGGAAAAATCTTTCCTGGGACTCCTGATCGAGGAAGTCCTCGGATCAGGCATCCAGGATATCAGCATCGTGGTAAGGCCGGGGGACGAGTCCTCCTTCAGGGAAGTCATCGGGGACCATGCCCACCATGTAACCTTCATTCCCCAGGAGAAACCCCTGGGTTACGGGCATGCCCTTTACAGCGCCCATGCATTCACGGGAAAAGATCCATTTCTCCACCTGGTGGGGGACCATCTGTATGTGAGCCGGACAGGGGAGTCCTGTGCAAAACACCTGGTTGAATTCGCAGGCAGGCAGGCCTGTGCGGTATCTGCCGTCCAGCCCACCCGTGAAAGCCTCATCGGCAACTTCGGGGTGGTGGGTGGAAAGCGGCTCCAGGGCGTCAAGGATGTTTACCATATCGAGACCGTGATCGAGAAACCCACGCCCACGGAAGCCGAGCAGAAACTGTTGGTACCGGGACTCCGGGCGGGGCATTACCTCTGTTTCTTCGGCATGCATGTGCTTACCCCGGCAGTCATGGATTTTCTGGGCCAGGAACTGAAGGCCGGGAAAGACAGGAAAATTGACCTGTCCGACGCCCTGAATAAGCTGGCAAGGACGGAACAATACCTGGCCCTGGAAAAAAACGACCTGCGCTATGACATGGGGGAAAAGTACGGCCTTCTCAAAGCCCAGCTTGCCCTGGCAATGTACGGGAAAGAAAGGGACCGGGTGCTGAATGAACTGGTCGAATTTTTTGCGTTAAAACATGATTAAGGGGGACCGCACCGCAATGGGAACACTTACCGGGATCATCACATCCGAAAAAGCAGCAACCAGGGACCGGTCCCTCGACAAATTCTGCCGCTCCGCCTCTACAGAGGAACTACTAAAGGAATGCGAACAGCTTGAATCCTTCCGTAAGGAAAGCGATAACCTGTACCACAGGGTCCGGGCGCTTTTCTTCCTCTATGCCATCCACAGGTTCCACCTGGCTTTCCGGCCGGGAATCAGCCACGGGGGACTCATTCCCTTCGAAGCTTATGAGCACATGCTGAAACGGCGGTTTGAACAGGCCATTGAAATGTTTACCCGGATACAGAAAGAGCATGGACCCAACGAGGGGATTTCGAGCGGACTTGCGGAAGCCTACCACAGCCTGGCATTTCAGACCCTTGCAGACCAGGTGCGCTACAGCGTCCGCAATACCCTTGGCAACCGCTGGATGTTCCGCTGCGGCCATCCCCACGACCACCCCCTGAAAATAAGGAAAGAACTGCTGGAACCGGACCCGGCCTCGGGATTGTACCCGGTCCTGAATGAATCCACCCCGGTAAGAATGGACATCACCCACAGCGGCTGGAGCGATATTTTTTTCCTGGGCATGGATTTTCCGGAAGGAGCACAGGTGCTGAATATTTCGGTGGACCTGGAGATCCGCAGCAGTGACAGGTCCCCCTCACCCGAACCCCCGATCCGAGCCTATTTCAGGATCATCGACGAGCCGATCCTGAAACTGACCAGCATAGACCTGGCCTCCAGCTCCTCGATCACCAGGCTCGAGGAGGTATTCGACTTTGCCAGGGATTATCTCGGCCTTCTGAAGGCCGCATTGATTGCCAGTGGCATCGTGCCTTCCGGGATGGAAGGATCCGGCATGCCCCTGGCCGACCTGCTGGCAAAGCTGGCGGGATCCGGCAAGGGCGTTGAGCTGGTCAGCCATGTGAACAACATTCCGAAAGGATCCCGCCTGGCGGTGTCCACCAACCTGCTGGCTTCCATGATATCCGTCTGCATGCGGGCAACCGGGCAAACCGCATCGCTCACAGGCACCCTGTCGGAAGAGGAACGGAGGCTTGTCGCCGCCCGGGCCATCCTGGGAGAATGGCTGGGTGGATCCGGCGGGGGATGGCAGGATTCCGGTGGCATCTGGCCCGGGATCAAGCTTATCAGGGGGGTGAAGGCAGGGGAGGGTGATCCCGAATTCGGGATCAGCAAGGGCAGACTTTTACCCGACCATACCATCCTTACGGAAGAGGAAGTCAACGGGGAAACCCGCAGGAGGCTGCAGGACTGCCTGGTTATGGTGCACGGCGGAATGGCCCAGGACGTGGGCCCCATACTGGAAATGGTCACCGAGAAATACCTCCTGCGTTCGGAGGCTGAATGGGAGGCACGCAAGCAGGCCATACGATTCTTTGACGATGTGGTCGAAAAGCTTAAGGAAGGTGATATCGCCTCCATAGCGGCTTTCACGCATGCAAATTTTACCGGTCCCATTAGAATCATAATACCCTGGACGAC
>Ga0307445_10001817_pt1 | contig 11936 bp, 13 predicted proteins | sample SalMarSW160330MG_FD_202147 | JGI IMG/M metagenome (GOLD analysis project Ga0307445, IMG submission 202147) | Salt marsh sediment microbial communities from the Plum Island Ecosystem LTER, Massachusetts, United States - SW1603-30 | ecosystem: Environmental > Aquatic > Marine > Intertidal zone >...
CTGTGTCCCCTCTTTGCAAAGGCCGTAGGCCGGTTCAAAAAGACAAGGCCTTTTTATGTAAATCATAACAAATGCAAAAATCATCGGGACTGCATCAACCTCCTGGCCTGTCCAGCCATGTACCTGGACGGTGATCAGGTTGAAATAGACGAAAATCTCTGCATTGGGTGTTCGGTTTGCGCGCAGGTATGTCCTGAAAATGCGATTCTGCCACTAAAAGCATAAAAGGGAGGTTTACATGGAAACAAAAAGACTTGTATTTATAGGCGTTGGCGGACAGGGAAACCTTCTCGCCTCACGTTTAGTAGGAGAGGCGGCTCTCTCTTTGGGTATACCAGCAGTAGTAAGTGAGATTCACGGCATGGCCCAGCGAGGCGGAATCGTGGAATCGGCAGTTTTATTGGGCGAGGTTACCAGTCCGATCGTGTCCAATGCGGAAGCCGACGTATTAATAGGGTTTGAGCCATTAGAGACTTTGCGGTCACTGGGAAAATGCAACAAAGACACCCTTATCATTACCAATACCCACCCTCTACCCCCGTTCACTGTTGCCGCCGGCCAGGGTAAATATCCTCCGGTCGATAAAAGTCTGGAGTTGATTAGAAGCAAGGCGAAAAAGGTTATCGCACTTGATGGGAACGCCATGGCCAATGAAGCCGGCAATCCATTGTCGTTGAACATGGTTATGCTGGGTGCTTTAATAGGCTCGGGAGCCATTCCCATAGGTGCGGAAGATATGAAAAAAACCATATCCACATCTACAAAGAAGGCATTTTTAGAATCCAATTTAAAAGCCTTTGACCTCGGTATGCAAAGCGCAAATTAGTGGGAATGTTTTTTTGCGCGGTCTATTAACAAAGTTGGAATAAAGAACTTCCTCCAAGGCCGTTAAATAAGCCTGGTATCGAGATTCCGGTCATGAAAGGTATCGTTCTTGTATCAACGCCTTGGCCCCTGTTTAATCGTCCTTCAGTACAACTAGGCTCACTCAAGGCGTTTGTGCGTCAAAACACGCCTGAAATACAGGTGGATGCCAAACACTTTTATCTGAGCATAGCCGAAGAAATAGGCTATGATCTGTATGGTAATATCTCCGAAAGGACCTGGCTCGCGGAAACACCTTATGCGGCACTCTTGTATCCTAATCGAATGTCGGTCATTGAACGTTTTTGGAAAAAGAGATCTTCAGGCGTGCCTATTGCCAAAGAATATGATCTGAGTGAATTGTGCGGCAGACTGGCAAGAATATCTTCCCGGGTTGTTGATAGTGAGGATTGGGACCGCTATATTCTGGCAGGATTCTCAATATGTTTTGGCCAACTGACAAGCTCACTTTTTTTTATCCGTGAGATCAAGAAGAGTGTGCCGACACTTAGAATAGTTGTGGGAGGATCCGCATGTGCGGGAGATTTGGGAGTGAGCCTCCTCGATAGCTTTCCAGAAATTGATTTCGTGATTCAAGGGGAAGGTGAATTGCCGCTTGTTAATTTAATTAATAACCTGATGGGGACCCAAGAAGATTCTGGTACAGTCTCCATCCCCGGCCTCGTTTCACGTTATAAGTTTCCTAAGGGTCAAACAATCTCCCAGGTGCCCAATCTGGACCAGCTGCCAACCCCTGAATACGAAGACTACTTCAGGCAATTGCAGGACCTTGAGCCTGAAAAGAGGTTCCTGCCAAGAGTTCCGATGGAGATATCCCGCGGCTGCTGGTGGCGGAAAAGTCTCGGATCCAAAGGCCCTTCTGGTTGCGCCTTTTGCAATCTCAATCTACAATGGCAGGGATACCGTGCAAAGTCCCATAAGAAGGTAATTGCGGAATTGGATAGCCTCACCAATGAGCACCAAATTCTCTCGGTATCATTTATGGACAACCTTCTCCCTTTCAAGGGCTTGAAGGCTTTATTTGATGGAATCGTAAGGCTAAAAAAGGACTTTCGTCTTTTTGCTGAAATACGTGCTACAACACCACGAAATGTATTGGCTGCCATGGGTGAGGCCGGAGTGCGTGAAGTACAGGTAGGCGTTGAATCCCTCAGCACAAGCCTTCTTCAAAAGCTGAACAAGGGGACAACCGCCATGGATAACATGGAGATCATGAAGAACTGCGAGACCCCGGGCCTCCCCAATTTAACAGGCAATCTGATACTCAATTTTCCGTCAAGTGACGAACAGGACGTGGCTGAGACAATATCGAATCTTGAATTCGCTCTGCCTTTTCGGCCCGTTAGAGGTATTCCCTTTTGGTTGGGTTATGGCAGCCCTGTCTGGCAGATGCCGGATGTCTATGGCATCAAAAAATTGGCGAATCACCCTTATTACGGTTATCTTTTCCCACAGGAAATTCTTGGCGGGCTAAGGTTCATAATTCAAGGATATCAGGGTGGAGTTAGAGGCCAGAAGCGCCTGTGGCGTCCAGTAAAGGAAAAAATGGAAGAATGGAGAAGGAACTATTTTAGGCTTCATGAACTGGAGAGTAGCGGCCCCATTCTCTCCTTTCAGGACGGGCAGGATTTCATGATCATTCGACAGAGACGCTATAAAAACCATGATATGACCCACAGGCTGAGAAATACCTCCAGGAAGATCTATTTGTTTTGCCAGACACAGCGATCCATACGACAGATTCTTGCCCGCTTTCCCGGTTTTGGTGAAGACAAGGTGGGACCATTTTTGCGAATGATGGTGGGGAAACGGTTGATGTTCAATGAGGGAGACCGCTATCTCAGCCTGGCAGTTCCCATAAAGGGATGTTCTTTGATATGATGATGGGCACGACATGACATAAGAAGTGCTCGAGATGATAACTGAATTATGGGTCAGCACACTAGGTCTGTGCCGGGGATAAAAGAGATATCAATTCTCATCTTCAAGCTTTTTGGTACAATGCCAATATTCCTTCCATTGGGCTGACATCCTCCAGGAGTTGCAATCCGTCATATTTTGGTAGGATCTTGTCAAGGCCGTAGACCATCAAAATTGAACCGCTTTTTGCCTTTTGGGCTATCAGTCGGGCAAATTCTTCGTGCATTACCAAGTAGGTATAAAAGAGATCAAAGTCTTTGAAGGGAGCCCCGATTTTCAGCATGATCTTTTCATGGACATTATCATCCGTCGCGTCGCCGTGAAAGAGTAGTATATTATCCGGAGGTTCGATAAGCCGATTAAGCTTGAGATTTTCATCCAGTTTTGCCTTCAATTGGCCTGATTTATTAAGTGTCCATTCATCCAGTTCAATGCCGACGGACTTTTTGACCAGATAACTCAAAAAGACATTCAACCTGCCATCGCCGCATCCAAGGTCCATAAACATGGTTTCGTCAGGTTTGATAATTCTTTGGTCTAACATGCGGCCCAGGCAGTTAAAAATAGTCATAAGGTCAGTGGATCTCCTGAAACCCAAGGGACCTATATCACCAACCTTGCGATGATCATAAAACTCGGCTACCTTGATCAGAGTCTCTTTCAGTTGTTCGTCCAGTTCCATATTATCCGCCCATCGAATCCCCAATGAAATACCTCTGGTCGGAGGTATCATCTCAGTAAGTCGTGGCGTGTCATCTGGGTGCCCGCAGATGCCGGAAGTACCGAAACCCCGCACGGTCCACGTTCGCGCGGAATCTGTTCCCGAGCAGGCGGGGAAAATCCGGGTATATTGTCCGAATCAGCCTTTCGCCTTTCCAAACCACTTTTTCGCGGCGGTAACAAGACTTTCATAGGGGCTTTTTTTCTTTGAACGCATTATTCTAAAGGAAGCATCCGTCGTGTCCATACCAAGTTTTTTTGCATATTCAAATAAGAGTTTTCTTTGATCCCGGCTGGTCGGGGTTGCGGGAGTCCGTTTCATTGTCTCAAGAACATGCTCAAGAGTGAGGCCCTTCTTGAGCAGATAAGCGGCAATAATGGTGCCGGATCTTCCCACGCCGTAACGGCAATGTACCAGAGCCTTTTTACCGGATTCGATATGTCCAATCAGCCATTCAAGGGTGTAATCCACTTCATCCAATTCCGGGGCGGACGCATCTGATACAGGAAGCCAGTAAACAATAAAACCGGCGGCCCTTTCCACTTCGTGCAGATTGCCGCATTCGGCGCACAGATTCAAAATGACCGAAACGCCGGCTCGTTTTATTGTATTGAGGGCACTATTTGACGACGGGGCCCTGCCTACGGCTATTTCTTCTGTGATCCATCTCAGCTTGTAACCAAACATATGGTATGTTCCTACTTTTGGCAGGCAATGGAATTCAAGGAAAAATGTAGAAACAATCATCAGGTCTATTGTAAGGCTGCTGGAATTATTCCGCTTTATATCCACCCTAAAATAACGGTTCAAGGCGTTAGGATTTCGCTTTGATAAGCCTTCTTTTTTGCCACAAAAACCTAAGCATCATTTCGGCATTCCTAACTTTGGTATAGTCTTCCTCTCGAATGTCTTTATTGTGTGCATGGAAAGAGTTTACGATAATTTGTTTGAGATCTTCATGGGAGTTATCCGTTAGGGCAAATGAATTACTGTAAGCTTTTTCTCCTTACCTCCCTTGAGAGGTGTTAGATACTCAAATAGTATTTCATCAAAAAATAATATTAGATCTGTATCATTCACGTTCTGCAAAGCCTCTTTCACTTGATCTGATGCATATGGAGTCAATACGCACCCGGAAAGCTCAAGGTTATTTGCTAAGTGATAGGCATTCACGATTGTTTTTCCTGCAAAACAGTGATCCTTTACAAAAAACTGGCCACAATCAATCGCCCCTTTTACGGGAAGGCCCTGCTCAAACATCGTTGTCATTAGCTTCCGACAAGCAATAATAAAAATTATCCACGACCAGATTGTTTTCTCAGAATCGCCATATCTATCTTTGTCGTTATTAAAAGTGAGTAGGATACTGTCCGAATAATCACAAAACTGTATTTTTGTCTTAAGATGGCAAGGTTGATATGAGAATGATACTTCTATGGAAGTTGCTGTGAGGTTAGCAGCATATCAACACTCTGTCTTGGATTATGTGCAATATACGGGATGGCTACAACCCTCATTCTGCTCCCGGAGATATTAAGCCTCAATAAGCGGGATTTTGTATTTTTTTAAACGAATATCACGTGTCACAAGCGTAAGACCTTCTACTTTTGCCTGGGCTATTAGCATCCTGTCAAACGGGTCTCGGTGATGTGCCGGAAGGTCCCCGACAGCATGCGCGTGTTCAACAGTGATATCTAACATCTCAAAGGGCTGATCATCTAACACCCTCCGAAAATTCCGGGGAATTTCCAGTTTTCCTAATGCCTGCTTGATCCTTATTTCCCAAATAACGACAGCACTGACAAAGGCCAAGTTTTTCCCGTCGGCAATTGCAGATTTAGCTTTCTTGGAAAGGGCAGGGTGATCATCAAGCCACCATAAAAGAACGTGTGTATCAAGCAAGAGGTTCATTAATCCACCATCCCGAAGGCTTCCGCAATATCGCCCGGTAGTTCGTCAAAATCATCTGCTATTTTGATTTTACCTCGAAGGGCGCCGGGCCGACGCTGCTTCTCGTTTCGCTCATACCGCACAAGCTTTGCAACAGGCTTTCCCGCTTTGCCAATGATCACCTCTTGACCGGCCATAACTTTCTCAATAAGGGCCGATAACTGGGCCTTTGCCTCTGAAATATTGTTTATGAGCATATTCATTGCCTCCTTTTGTTTAGTCTGACCAGACCAGACCAGAAAGTCAAGGTTTATTTGGTTCAAATAAAATTATCATCGACACCGTATCCCTGGATTATAAGTGGCATATTTTTTTGACATTTTCATGTAATAAAAAAAGGGTATTCAATTCTTCTCCTTCTTTTTTGCGCAATGCCTTTATTGCCTGGGGATCAATACGGTCGGTTATTTTTTTGCAGATGTAATTGACGCAGATCACATGGCGTGCAAGAAGGATACAGCCTGTTTTTCCTAAGAAAAAACAACTTTTAGGATCATGTCTTTTCCTTGGAAGCCTCACGTTTAGGAGAAGGTTGATTAGAAGGAGCCATCCATTGTAATTGTTTTCCATTCCATTTCCACAGCATGAACCTCCTTCGTTCCGTTCGCATTCACTGCATAACTTGGCTATCCCGGCAGCTGTCATCTCTTGGCGGGAGTTTTGAACTGTCTTTTTTAATCTGTCTAATAAATCAATGATCGTCCTGTCTTTGAAAAATTTACTGCCGAACCTTTCATGGAAATCTTCGGCCCAGGCAATCTTTTCTTCAATGGGACTTGAAAGAGGGGGTTGTCTTATATTCATCGAAAGGGGGTTTTAACTAATGGCCGGCGCAATTCATTGTTCTTTTTTGGGCGTGCTTTTTTTCTTTGCCCGTGGCTTTTTTTTCTCTTCGTTTTCCTTGTCTCCGAATCGCTTAAGGCCTTCGGCCAGTTCTTTTAGCTTTTTATCCACCAAATAATTAATCGTCTCTTTGGGATAGGTCCCGCCTGCCTTTTTTTCCCCAGCTTTTTTCCCGGTGAGAATTTCAATGCCTTCATCAATGGTTTTTACAGGATAGATATGAAAATGCCCTTTTTTTACTGCCTCTACTACATCCTTTTTAAGCATCAGGTCTTTGACATTGCTCTCGGGAATCATAACTCCCTGATTTTTTGTTATGCCTTTCTTGCGGCAACAGTCATAGAAACCCTCAATTTTCTGATTAACACCTCCGATTGCCTGTATCTCTCCCTTTTGATTAACTGAACCAGTCACGGCAATATACTGTTTGATTGGAATCCCGGATAAGCTGGAAAGCAACGCATAAATCTCTGTAGAAGACGCACTGTCTCCGTCTACACCGCCATAAGACTGCTCAAAGGCAATGCTGGCACTCATGGTCAGGGGTTTGTCCTGGGCATATTTTTTCCTGAGATATCCGCTCAGGATAAGAACACCCTTATTGTGGGTACTGCCAGACATATCCGATTCCCTCTCTATGTTGATGATACCAGCCCGGCCCATGGAGGTTGAGGCAGTGATCCGGGAGGGCTTGCCAAACATGAAGTCCCCCATATCATAAACGGCCAGGCCGTTGACCTGCCCTAATACTTCCCCATCTGCATCAATCATAAGGGTCCCTCGGTCAATCATCTCCTGGATATGTTCCTCTATCATGTTGGACCGGTAGATCCTGGCCTCTATGGCCTTATCCACATGCCGCCCCTCTACAGTAGCCTTATTTTCCTGTCCTGCCCAGAAATCGGCCTCCCGGATCAGATTTGTTACGTCCGTAAAGCTCGTAGTGATTTTCTCCTGCCTTCCGGTCATCCGGACCGCCTGTTCCACCATTGCGGCCACAGCAGTTCTGTCAAAAGGCCTCGATTTATCCTGCTCTGTCCCCATCTTGATAAATTCCGCGAATTTCTGAATGCTCTCATCGTTTTTTTCCATTGACGTGTCAAAATCGGCCCTAACCTTGAAAATCTTTTTGAGATCTTCATCATAGGCCAAAAGGAGGTGATAAAGATACAGATCTGAGATAACCACCACCTTAACATCAAGTTCGATCGGTTCAGGCTTTAAGCCACTGGTTGTGAACAGGTAAAAAGGATCATAAGTCTCAATTTCGAGCTTTTCGCTTTTCAGAGCCCTCTTCAAAGCCCGCCACACACCAGGTTCCAGGATGGCGTCCATGAGATTAATCACCAAGTAGCCACCGTTGGCCTTGATAAATGAACCGGCCTTGATTTTGCTGAAATCAGTTCGCCAGATCCCGCTCCGGTCGACAACCCTTTCGATACTCCCAAAGAGGTTTCGATAGGTAGGATGCTCTTCAATTATTACCGGGGGGCCCTTTTGTTCCTTGTTGTCAACCAGTAGATTTATCTGATAAGGCAAAAACGGATCGCCCTCGGAAAGGACGGGCAGCAGGCCCGGCAAGGGTGACTGGGCCTGAGGCCTGAAAATCTGGAGGTTACTGCCCATGTCTTCCAGCAGGGCATTGAGATAATCTTTGATTGGCTTGCTCTTAAATTTTTTGGTTACAGGCTCGGCCATCCGGGCTGCATTTTCCATGAACATCATATGATCCATTTTTTCTACCTTTTCCTGGACCTCTTTCTGTAGATCCCTGAGTTCAAGGAAGATTTGATCAATCTGGTCTCTCAGTTCGGTATGCTTTTTTTTCAAGGCCTCGAATTTCTCTTTCGGGAATCTTTCTTTCTCGGCCATGGCTTCTAATTGGTCAATATGAACAGGGTTCCCGTCAACCAGGGGCATCACTTCCGGCCGTTTGACCTGTCCGATCTGGACATCCACAAGCGTAAAGCCTTCTTCTTTCACCTTCTCGTCAAGGTCCTTGAAAAAACTTTTTCCTTTGTGTTCATAGGTCTCCATGATCTCCTTTTTCAGATTGATGTATTCTTGGCTTTCAAAAAGTTGTGGGATCTCTTTTTTTAGGGCCTCGACCAGGTCATTTATGGCCTTTTTAAAGGCGCTCCCTGTCCCTTTCTTCAGGCTAATGAGTAAAGGTGCTTCCGGGTTCTCAAAATTGTTCACATAGCAAAGATCTTCAGGCTCACGACCATTCTTGGACATCTCCTTAATTAGCTTATGGACAGTGGACGTCCTACCTGTCCCGGGCATTCCGGTAACAAATACATTATAGCCCGGCTTGTCCATACCCATCCCGAACTGGAACGCCTCCACCCCTCTCTTTTGTCCGATGATTTCTTTCAAAGGTTTGAGATCAGCAGTGGTTTCAAAGGGGAGGCTTGCTGGATCAAGCTGCCACCTGAGCTTCTCAACGGGAACTTCTTTATATGCTTTTTTCTTGGGCATTTAAGACCTCCAGATTCTGTTAAAAGGAGTTAACGATTGGCAATTTTACTAAGGGTGAATTTCTACCTTGATGCCGCGTGCCTTCTGCGCTTTCCACTTGGGCATTATTATATTCAGTATGCCCTTTTTATAAGTGGCCTTGATTTCTCCAACCCTTACCCTGCAAGGCAGTCGAAGAGTACGTGTAAAAGAGGTGAATCTTCTCTTAACGCTGTGGTAGTAGCCGCTTTCTTCGGCAGTGGCTATTTTTTTCTCACCTCTGATGGTCAACAATATATCATTGGTTATGGAAACATCCAAATTTTCTGGATTAACCCCTTCAAGCAGGGCCTTTACAATAAGGGTATCTTCAGTTTCCTTAACCTGTAAGGAAAAGCCTTCTGAAATTTCACCCAAAAAGCGGCCTATTCCAAAGTCGCACCGGCAGCGATCAAAGAGACGCTCGATGTCTCTTCTCAGTTTATTCATTTCCTCGTTTTTCCACAGCATAAGTTCGGACATGGCAATACCCTCTCTTATGTTTTAAGAATTTATCCAAAATGTAATTGTAATAGCAATCTATTTTAAAAACACCTGTTTTCAGATGCAAGCGATTTATTGATCTGATAACAATTTTGATTATGCCTTCAGACGGCCCACTAATGATAGCATAAAATTATCTAGAAAAAATATAAATTCTTATGATGAAGGAGGATTAGGGCGCTAAGCTTTTTTCCCAAATTGTTGAGAATAAGGATGCGGTTTTTCTTAATAGAAGATCTTCCAGCGCCTCTTTGATATTAGAGAACTGAAAACTGAACCCTAAATCAATGAGTCTTTTTGGCAATACTCTTTGTCCGTTTAAAAGTACCGATCCGAATTCACCCATCGGCATTAAGGGCACGCCCTTTAGTTTTACAGTTTAATTGTCAACTAGCTTGTAACCATTATCATGCGCTATTCTTTCACCACGCTTTACTGATAGGCTTATCGCTGATGATGAAAGCTTTAAAATTTTTGACAATTCTGTCATATCGAGATCAAGATATCTTACAGCCCAATAGCATAATAAACTTCGTGAATTGACCCGTATATGTTCTTTACCAGGGGCCCAAATCTCATGTGGTTTAAGGTCAAACAGCTCAGAAACCCTTGCAGCAACTTTATCAAGATCATACCCCTTAGAAATCAAAGCATTTTTTTTCTCCATTTCTTCTTGGGCCGCTATAAGCACCTGATCAACAAATTCGCTATTACCAAGGATCCGCTCGTCTGATTTCTGAAATATTTTAGCCTTGCGCATCTCTTTCAAAGCTGACCAACCACCGCTGCTTCGGATTAAACCGCCGCCGATTAAATCATCGCGTTTCCCCTGGGAGACACCTTTTTGAACAAATGCCCTGTATCTTCTGCGGGCAACCCAAAGTCTCTCATCATAATACTTCAATACCCATTCAATATTTTGCCAGTCCTTTTGCGCCCTCCCCATAATCACGCTATGGCCACAGAATGGGTATTTATCCAGTTCTTCAATATCCTTCACAATCCCTGCCCGTATTGGATTCAGGTGAATGTATCGCACCAGTTCCAAAAGATAGTTGTCTTCCTGACACAATATGGATTTATAGCGATTCTGAAAAAGATGGCCATGCCGATGATGTCGCCTGTTATAGGTGATAGCATATCCAGTCAGTAACCGTCTCATCACAGTGGCAATGGGAACTTGACCAGTCTTTAGCAGCAAATGAAAATGATTTGGGATCAAGGCCCAGGCAAAACAGCTTGTTTCGGTTTCACGGACTATTCCTCCGAACCGATCCAAAAAATTATTGCCGTCTTTACTATCCTGAAATATTTTGCTGCGTTCGATTCCCCTAGCAATTATGTGATGTAAGGCTCCAGGCGCATCTATTCTCGATTTTCTTGGCATGGTTAACTTATAAAGCAATAACAGTCGTATGTAAACTGGAAATATAAAGGGCGTCCCCCAAATCTCTTGCATTTCTTTTTACATCCGATTAAGAATAGATGTTATGAATCAGATAAAAGCCATAGGGTTTGATCTTTTTAATACCCTGATCACGGTGGAAACCCAGACAATCGGTGAGGCCATGCGCAGGCTGTTTCACAGCCTTAAGAAGGACGGCTTCGCACTTGATTACGAATCATTTAAACAAGCGCACCGTCAAGCCGCAATGGGGTTTCTTGAAGAGACCCGGCGGGATGGAAGGGAGACGCACAATCGCTTCTGGATCAGTACAGCGCTCAATACCCTGGGTTATAATGTCCAGCCGGATGATCCCAGGATCGCAGTGGCTGTTGATGGGTATTTCTCAGCCTTCTTTCCATACTGCCATCTTGTTCCCGGAACAAAAGAAATGCTCGAAGCCCTAAGTGGCAAGTACCGTCTAGGATTACTCACTAATTTTACCCACCCTCCAGCTGCCAGGGAGATACTTAACCGGGTAGGGCTTACGCCTTTCTTTGATATGGTGCTCATATCCGGCGAGCTGGGTTACCGTAAACCACACCCTTCGGTTTTTCGCCAGCTCATTGACGACCTGGAGGTAGAAAAGAACCGGATTGTCTATATTGGTGATGATCCGGAATCTGATATAACGGGTGCCAGTCAGGCCGGGATCCAGCCCGTCTGGACAACTTATGTCCGGGACCATAACATACCATCTGCACCTGGTGTCCTTTTCAAGCCGGCCGAAGACCCGGACGAAGATGTACCAAGAATTTCCGTATGGAAGGATTTATTCACCTTCCTTGAAAATTTATAACATGGGAATAGAAATCTTCAGCAAGGGCGGCCGGGTGGTGACAGAGTGTTAATATGAGCATTATTGTTAAAACAGTTTCTACCTTAGTTGTGATCCTGTTCTTATTTGGACTGGTTTTATCCCAAGCATTGGGTGAAGATAAATACAACGTCAAAACCAAGGCATACGAATATCGCTACGATGACCTGACGGTTATTGGGGAATCAGTATTTTACACTGTAAAATCTGAAGATACATTATTAGACATAGCCAGAGACCACGGGTTGGGGTACAATGAAATGGCTCTTCCACATCCTCAAATGGACCCCTGGATGCCGCCTATTAATGAGCGCCTTTTTATCCCCTCATTGTGGGTGCTTCCGACCACAAAG
>Ga0307445_10001818_pt1 | contig 11936 bp, 13 predicted proteins | sample SalMarSW160330MG_FD_202147 | JGI IMG/M metagenome (GOLD analysis project Ga0307445, IMG submission 202147) | Salt marsh sediment microbial communities from the Plum Island Ecosystem LTER, Massachusetts, United States - SW1603-30 | ecosystem: Environmental > Aquatic > Marine > Intertidal zone >...
AGGACCGTCCCCATGTAGAGTCCCATCCGGGTTACCAGGTTGCCAAGGTCGTCCTGGTCTGCAACCACCTTGACAACGATCCCGAATATCCCCAGGGGGGTGAACCTGATCACGAAAAGGGTGATCTGCATCATAACCTCGAAGATGGCATTGAATGCCCTGATAAGGATATCCTTATACGGGTTTTTCAAGCGGGTGATGAAAAAACCGAACAGGATGGCAAAAAAGATAATCGAAAGCATATCGCTGTTGTTCAGGGCTTCGAAAATGTTCGTCGGGATGATATCGATCAGGATATCGCCCAGGCTGGGCTGCTTTTCCACGAGTCCCTCTACCGTCTGAGTGAAGTTCAGGTCTGCACCCACACCGGGCCTGATCAGATTGACAAGGAACAGGCCGGTAAGAATGGCAAATATGCTGGTTAGAATGTAATAAAACAGGGTTTTAAGCCCGAGACGGCCAAGATTCCCACCTGTCCCGATGTTGGTCACTCCTGAGATCAGTGAACTCAATATAAGCGGTATAATAATCATTTTCAGTGCCCTGAGGAAAAGGTCCCCCATCCAGCTGACTGCTGATACATGGGGATTGTAATAGGCTGCATCCGCGAGTCTGGAGGAATATTTAAGCTTCTGAGCTGGGGTCAGTATGCCTCCAATAGCCCTGTCAAAGGCATCCCGCGAGGAGAATTCAATATCCCTTATCTGGTCCAGACTGGCCATTACGCAAGTATCGGTCTCCGTACGCTCAAGGATTTTATAAGAACTTTCCCGGATTATATAGGAGGTAGGGAACAGGATGCCGAACCCAATCGCCAATCCCAGTGCAATGATGATCTGCCAGTGGAGCTTCAGCTTCTTCATAAGAATGCAAATTCTGTTTAAGTCATAAAAGTATAAAAAATACCGTGGCAGATAAAAGCCTGTAAAGGGTGGGGCAGGGCAGAAGAATGAAATTACAAATGTAACCAACCTATGCCATAATGTCACAAATATACATTACATTTCTAAATGATATAGCCCGCCTGAGAGGGTCAGGCACCAGGCTTCAATATGGATCATTGTCCTACAATCCTATATAATGAATAATGCATTATTAACCAGTATTTTAGGACAAATACATCAAGTGAAACATAATACAAATGTTTACAAATGTCAATCAGGCCTTTAATATTAAGCTATTTTAATTAATAATTTGCTATAAACCAGTATTATATATGATTTAAATAAAGTTTTACATTAAAAATTGCTTAAAAAGAGGTTTTCCTGTTCTTCAATTCGAGAATTTACTTATCAATTAACCATTATAGATGGTATCGAATACCCTGGAGGAACAAAAATCACAGGGATCGGACTGAAAGGATAAATGACAATTGTAAATTATGCTTTCAGCTAAAAGTTTACACATGTTATTCCAATATATATTACATTTGTAAAACGTCATGCAGGACCAGATACAGGAAATATTACGCAGGGAAGACCTGACTTCTTCCCAGTTCGCCGACAAGATCGGAGTTCAGCGTTCCAGCGTATCCCATGTGCTCTCAGGCCGGAATAAACCGGGATTTGATTTCATCCACAAGATCCTGGACGCTTTCCCGGGCATAAGCGCCGAATGGCTTATTACCGGATTCGGTGATATGTACAAGCAAAGGAGGACTCCGGGTGCCCTGTTCGACGGCCCCTTTTCAGAGACATCTCCGGCAAAGGAAGAGCCTAAACTCTCAGCGAAAGTTGAAACTGCGGGACTGAAGAACATCCGGCAGGAACCGGAAAAGCCGGTGAAGCGTGTGGTTGAACGGGTGATTGTGTTTTATACCGACAAGACTTTCCGCGAGTACCAGTCAGAGTCCTAGGCAATGCTAATTCTGCGGACAGGATTGGGGTGTGCCTGTGGCAGGCAAATCACTTGTTTGCCAGGATTGAACGGTTGATGCGGCGGACGAGGGAGGGACCTTCATAAACGAATCCGGTATAGACCTGTACGAGCGAGGCTCCTGCTTCGAGCTTTTCGAGGGCATCCGGGGGACTCATGATACCCCCGACCCCTATGATTGGCAGTTTTCCGCCGGTTTTTTCACTTATGTAACGGATTATTTCAGTCGATCTTTGCCGAAGGGGACTTCCGCTCATTCCCCCGCTCCCGATGGATGCGACCCTTGCAGGATCGGTTTTCAGTCCCTCCCGGGTGATCGTCGTATTGGTCGCGATGATCCCGTCCATCCCGTTCCGGCCGATGAGTTCGATCACGTCGTCGATCTGCCGGTTGTTGAGATCCGGTGAAATCTTGACCAGGACAGGCTTTTTAAGGGCTTTTTCCGCGCGGATTGAGCTCAGGCGTGATAATATGCCATCGAGCTGTTCGCGGTCCTGTAAATGGCTGAGATCGCTTATATTGGGACAACTAACGTTTACGACGAAATAATCGGCCGCATCGTAAAGTTCCCGGAAGGCTGCCGCATAGTCTTCCACTGCCATTTCGTTTGGCGTGGACGTGTTTTTGCCGATGTTTCCCCCGATGATCAGGCGGGTGCGGCGCTTTCCCAGTCTCCGCGCTGCAGCCCTTGCACCGTCGTTGTTGAATCCCATGCGGTTGATCAGTGCCCGGTCCCTTTTCAGGCGAAAGGAGCGTGGCCTGGGATTGCCCGGCTGTCCCGCCGGAGTGAACGTACCTACCTCGATAAATGAGAACCCGAAAGCGGAGAACTGGTTGAAAAACCGGGCATTCTTGTCAAAACCGGCCGCAAGTCCCACCGGGTTCTCGAAGGTCAGACCGAACACCTCGCGCCTCAGTTTCTCATTCCTGACACGGTAAAAGGAACTGACCAGGGGCTTCATCCCGGGTATCAGGAAGGCTGCCTTGATCAACAGAACCACCAGCCTGTGCACGGCTTCGGGCCGAAAGAGAAAAAGCAGCGGGCGTATGATGGCTCTGTACATCTTGGAAATTTTGGCAAAAATAAAAAAAATACCTGGGACCTCAGGATATAATACTGTAGCTGCCCGGTAATGCGTCGATGGCCTTGCGGAGGGATTTGCCCGGTACCAGCAGGTAATCCGTATCGTAGGTTGAAAGGACAAAAACACTTACGCCGGCTTTTTTCAGGGGAGCGATAAGGTCGTGCAGAATGCCGATCTGGTCCAGTTCAAGGGGACCTGCAAGCTTCAGGCATTTCCAGCCCGGGCTGCTTTTCTCCGACGGGATTTCAATGCCGTCACGGCAGACTATGGAGATCTCTTCCCCGCTGCGGGTGACCGAAAAGAAACCCTCGATGGCAGCGGGTGGCTCCTGGTCCGGGCGTAGCCGGTGGATGGTATAGCTGCCGGGCAGAATTTCAAGGTATTGGACTGCCATCAGAGAAGTCCCTCCAGGTCGCTGTTCCATTTCCCCACTATGTCCATCTCTCCCTTTCCCACGAGTCCCATTCCGCCGAGCAGGCGGTAACAGCTGGTAAGGTTTTGGAAGATGTCTTCCGTCCTCCCTGATAATTGAAGGGATGCGAGGGCACTGCCGATGGCTGAATTGTTCAGGTAGCCCGGCATTTCATCCCTGAAATCCCTGAGCAGATCGTGTTCATTGCGTTCCTGGTATACCGTTGGAGAGCGGAAGGCGATCTTCCACCCGTACTCCCAGGCGATTCGCTGGGCTACGAAGCTCCTCCAGATGTCGGTCATCCGGAAGCTGCATTCCGAGGGGAGGTAAAGGAGCGGGAATGCCTCCCGGAACCAGACGGTGTTCTGGCTGTTGAACGGGCACCAACTGTCTTTGCCGAGTACGAATAACAGGTCCTTATTGAAAGTTACGGGCAATTCGCGGGTGAGCCGGTATACCGCGTCGACGTCCGGGTTCTCGTCCGCCAGTCCCTGCTGAATGGGACAATCATGCTCCGCAGCCGCTTCTGCCGTATAATCCCGGAAATCGCCGAGCTGTTCGAGGGGCAGGCCCCTGGGCCAGATCATCGTATTGGTGAAAAGCCGGTAAATATTGATCCATCCGAGGTCCACAATTTTTTGTCCGGCAATCTTACGTTCCGGGAGGTTCCAGAAATTCTCGTACGGGAGGTTGTCGTCGTCCGTTTCGAGGATCAGGTCATGTCCCTTTTCAATGGCTGCGAGGTAGGCGATATTTTTTCTGGCATAATGGTTTTCGGGGACAGAAACGGCCGTTTGGAAATTCGAAGCCTTCTGTCGTTCAAGGCTCCAGTAGTCGGTCCCCCGCAGCGAGAATCCCGGGGGACTCTTCCGGTCCCCCGCGATGATGAAATCAATTCCCCGTCGTTCGCACAGTCCGGCATAATGCTTGATAACCCTGTTCGGAGGGGCTATGGTCGTAATGATTAAGGCGGGCGATGCGTTCATTTGATCGAGGCCGGGTGTCCGGTGATTCTTTTACAGAAATAATAGATCAGGGTCGACAGGGAATTCCTTATGGAAGAGGCGGAAATGCTCGGGGATGGAACACGGTAGTGTATGGGGATCTCGGCATACCTCTTGAACCGCAGGAGATACCTTAGCTCCGTCTGGTAAAAATGACCGGTGGAGCGAAGGGGGAATTCGATGAATTCCTTTACCACGTTCAGGTGAAATCCCTGGTAACCCGATGTCATGTCGAAAAGCCTGGTGCCCAGGAGGACATTTGAAAGGGTGGTCCCGAACCTCGAAAGGAAGGTCCGGTAGCGGTTGGTATTGTAAATGGATCCCCCGTTGATGAACCGGCTCCCGAAGGCACATTCATTCCCCTCGTTCAGAACCCTCAGGAACATGGGCAGCGCGCGGGGATCGTGTGACATGCCGGCATCCATTTCGATGATCACCTCATGCCCGTTTTTTGCAGCAGCACGGTAGCCGTTCATGTAGGCATCCACCACGTGTCGGTCCTTTTCGGCCCACACCACCTCAAACCGCCTGTCCTTCGAGGCAAGTTCCCTGCAAAGCTCGAGCGTCCGGTCTTTTGAAGCCTTGTCCACCACCATGTAAACGCGGCCGGACTGAATCCGGTCAAGCGTTCCGGCAAGTGCGGAGGTGAAAACCCCGAAATCAGCTTCTTCATTGGCCATTGGCACGACCACGGCAAAATCATGATCCGACTTCTGGTTATTATTCACGCTGGGACTCTTTATTAAGAAAAGGGAGTTGCTGTAACTCCCTTCATTTTTGGCAATTATGCCCTGTTTTCAGTGAATCAGCTGGGGCTCGAACCCAGGACCCCATCCTTAAAAGGGATGTGCTCTACCTGCTGAGCTACTGATTCGACCCGATAATTTCGGACTGCAAAATTATAACCTATTCTTTGTTTTCCAAATATATTTTTCAAGATTTTGATGATCTGAGAAATACCCTTCCTTAAACCATTGAAAACATTTACATTTGGGCATGCATTTTCAATACGATACCCGGGTCAGGGTCAGGTATGCCGAAGCGGACCGGATGGGGTATGTTTATTACGGCAACTATGCCACCTATTTTGAAGTGGCCCGTACAGAAATGCTCCGTTCGCTCGGATTTACATACCGGGACTGGGAGGACAGCGGGATCCTGCTTCCTGTCAGGGAGATGCACATCCGGTACCATGCCCCTGCCCGTTACGATGACCTGCTTATGGTCAGGACCGTGATCAGGGACCTGCCGGCAGCGAGGATCCGTTTCTTCCACGAAATATATAATGAAAAGGGAGAATTGCTCTGTACGGGCAATCTCGACCTTGTTTTCATCAGTCGTGAAAGCGGCCGGCCAACCCGTGCCCCTCAGGAATTCCTGGATGCCCTGCTTCGAAGTGCCCGGTCTCCTGACTGACCGGCATCCATTCATCGGGCAGACTCAATGCTTACCGAGTCGTACACGGTTTTTCCATTGCTGAAGGGAACAAAATGAATTCCCTCTGTAATGAACCGGCTTTTCACTCGTCATAGTCCTGAATCACTTTGAATCCGAATGTTTTACCAAATTCTGAAAAGATGAAAAAGATTGCATTTTTATTGCCAATGCTCATGCTCCCGTTTCTCGTGAATGCACAGAAATCGTCTGTCGACAAGCTGTTTAAAAAGTATTACGGCAAGGAGGGCTTTACCACGGTCCTGGTCAACCGGGAAGCCTTCGAGGTCATTTCGCATATGGAAAAATCAAAGGGAGAAATCAACGGGTCCCTTAACAAGATCAAGCGGGTAAGGGTTATTGCCCAGGAGGATGAATGCGATAGCACGAAAGTTGTCAATTTCATGGAAGAACTGAAAGGTATGGACTTCAGCGATTACAAGGAACTGGTTGTGGTCAAGGAATCGGACCAGGAAGTTCTTGTGCTGGCCAAGGAGGAGGACGGCAAACTCTCAGAACTGCTGGTACTGGTTGGGGGTAAGGATAATGTCCTGGTCTCCGTAGAGGGCAGTTTCACCATGGAGGACCTGGAAGCCCTGTCGGAGCTGGAGGGCCTGGAGGGTCTGGGAGATATCATTGACCCCTGATCCCCGACCGGGTTTAACGGCCCCATGCAAATAGGCAGGGTCCTGCTGGCAGATGTCGGAAAGATGGCTAATTTTGGGAAAGACAGTGGAAAGAATTTATGGATGCAAGCGAATTCAGGGAGACGGTTTTACCCGTTAGCCGCAGGCTTTACCGGTATGCCGAACGACTGCTGGGAAATGCCCACGATGCGGAGGATGTGATCCAGGATATATGGATGAAGCTTTGGGGAAGGAGGGACCGGCTGGCCGAGGTGAAAAGCATCGAGGCATTCGCTTTCAGGATGACGCGGAACCTCTGCCTGGACAGGATAAAGCTCAAGAAGCCACAGTATTATGATGACCGCGATGAGTATGCATACCGTTTTGAAGAGGCCGATGAAAGTCCCGATCCGGGGAAAAGCCTGGAACTGAAAGAAACCATGGAAAGGCTCAACAACATTATCGCCACGCTGCCTGAACAGCAGCAGACCCTGCTTCAGCTGAGGGACATAGAGGGAATGGAATACGAAGAGATTGCGGGAATAACGGGACTCGAGGTGAATGCCATCCGGGTGAACATTTCAAGAGCAAGGAAAAAACTCAGGGAAACCCTGCAAAAAATACATCAGGCATGAAAGATCTGAGAAAAATACAGGAATTGCTGGAAAAATATTACAAGGGAGATACCAGCCTTGAAGAGGAGGAAGTACTGCGCAGTTTTTTTGCGCAGCAGGAAGGACACGCAAACCTGAAGGCGGAGGCCGAGCTTTTCAGATTTTTCACACAGGAGCGGTCCGGAGGATTGCCGGGGGACCTGGAGCAAAAACTGGAAAGGAAAATTGCGGGAGTTGAACCCGGTCAACAAAAACCGGGATTGCGCCTCAGGTACTACTGGATCAGCGGTGTTGCCGCAGCGGTCCTTATCCTGGCCGGGATTTTCATCGATCTGCAGATCCGAAAAAATTCAACGCTGATCGTCAGGAAAGATACTTACGAAGATCCTTACCTGGCCTATGTTGAGGCAAAAAAGGTACTGTACATGGTATCCGAGAAAATGAATACTGCAACGGAACCTCTGAAAAATATTGAAAAACTGGATGCAGGTGTGAATTACATGCATCCGGTCTTTTCCTTCGGTACCGGGATACAGTACATGGAAAAATTTTCCCGGATCGAGGAAACCAGAAAATTAATATCTAAATAATAACGTCATGAAAAAGTTATTTTTTCTCTTTTGTTTTATCGGAGTTTCTGCCGTCGCAATGGCGCAGAATAAATCCGTAGACCGGATATTCGACAAATACGCCGGCAAGGAAGGGTTTACTACCGTCTTCATATCCAAGTACATGTTCAGCATGTTTGCCAACCTGGAGGGTATTGATGATAAGGAACTCAAGGAGACCCAGGAAGTCTTTGGGAAACTGACCGGCATTAAGATCCTTGCCGTCGAGGACAGCAAAGCCCTCGGTCCCGGGGTGAATTTCTACGATGAGATCATGAAGGATTTGCCGAGAGATCAGTATGAGGAGCTGATGACCGTTAAGAACAGTGAATCGGACGTAGTATTTCTGGCGCGGGAGGACCACGGCGTCATCGTCGAGCTTCTGCTGATCGTCGGAGGGGAGGGTGACGAAAATGTCCTGATCGCCATCACAGGACAAATCGATCTGAACACCATTGCTAAATTGTCCAAAACCATGGATATCGAAGGCATGGAAGAACTGGAAAATCTTGAGGAAAGAAAATGATACGCCGCAAGATCCCGGGCCATGAGAAAGGATTATCAGCCTTTTTCATGGCTTTTTTCATTACGGCGCTGGTGGCATTTCCAGGCTGCAGGCCCGGACCGGAAAGGGCCAAATCCTTTAAAACCATTTTTGACCATTACAGGGAGCGGGAAAACATTGTTGCCATCAGCTTTCCACCGGGACTGGTGGGAATGTTCCTGAGTGAGAACGATCCGGACCAGGCTGAGCTTAAAAGTCTTTTCCAGGAGCTCTCCACCTTCCGGATGCTGTCGCTCGAAGAAGGAACCCATGATTCCGGACTGTCCGGCGAGCTGCGGACGACGGTCATGGAATTTACAAACCGTAATCAGTTCGCGGACCTGTTCCGCATGCAAACGGCCGGGGAGGATATTTTCATCCGGATACTGGAAAAGGACGGGGCCATCCGGGAAGCTATCCTGATGTTCGGGTCGGAAAACACTTTCTTCGTCGCCGACCTGAGGGGCAATATTGATCCCGTTCATTTCAAGCGCCTTGCGGAAGACGGCCAGCTTCAGTCCCTTATCAATCTCACCGGGATCAATCACTAGGATCTCCCTGCATTTTTCGGGTAATTCAGATATTCAAATCAGGTGATTTTCATTATATTTAAGGGAACCTATGAAAATCCATGTTATGAAAACCAGAATTATCCTGCTTCTCAGCCTGTTCCTGGTCATCGGATTCGGATGTTCGAGAGACGAGGGTCCGAGTGTTGAACAGAACAAGCAAACCCTCGCCGAGCTTCCCAGCGTGGTTGATGCCGACCTGGGGGAACTCACGGAATCGGAGGGCATGAAGGCCATCAATACCCTCCTGGATCTTTTCGAGATCGACGATCCCATGGGCGGAATTTTCAAGCATGATGCAGTTGCCCGCTGCAGGCCGTGGAACTGGTTCCTGACCGGAATCACCGGGAAAAAATTACAATTGGACGGAGGTTCCGGATTTGATGAACTTGCCGGCACCTACTCCTGGGATCCTTCACTTCCCGGCTGGTCCGTGAATCCCGGTGTGCCGCCGGACAAGATCATCATTACGTTCCCGACCGAGGGAAGCAACAGCAACAACGCAGTGCTGACCATCTCGGATTTCGAGGAAGAAATGTTCCTCGACGACTGGGATTACTGGGTGGACACGATCTATGTGCCTACACGAATCATGGCCGATCTGACTGTGGATGGCACGAAGTACATCGAACTCAGCTTTACCGCCACCTGGAGCAGTTATGAAATGCCCTCTAGCATCTCGGCAAGCCTGATGATCAAACCCCTGACGGCCACCCTGGACTTTTCGGACAATGGATCGGTGATTGCAATTGCCGCCTCCCTTTCGATCAGGGAATCGGTTGCCATGTCCTTCGACCTCCAGGCGCCCTATACCATTGAAACGGATGAATGGGGGGAAGAGATGATCATTACTGGACTCAGCGGATTTGTCCATTACGGAACCGTGAAGCTTGCGGGGAATATCGATATCGGTGGAATAGAAAATGCGGAGGGGGAATCTGAGGCTGAGGCGCTTAACCAGTTTGTCAGGCTTGCCCTGTACAATTACGGCGACGGATCAAAGATCGCGGATATCAGGTTTGTGGAAGGTTCCGAGGATGTGGAGATCCAGCTTGTATTCACCGACGGCAGCACGGAACCGGCCGGGAAATACCTGGATCCGATACTCGACAAGATAGAAGAACAGCTCGGAGACCTCATGGATGCATTTGAACTGGAGGGGTGATCCGGCTGCACGGCACCACAGAACCCCGGACAGCTATGAAACGGGCCCGGAAATTCTTTCAGGTTGATCTTTTCAGGGTTATAAGGGTGATCTCCGGGGGTATCCATATCCTGCCTGCGTAGCCAATGTAACCCAGGCCGGGATTCACGTAGAGATACTGATCCCCCTGCTGGTAAAGACCGATCCACCGGGGATATTTCCATTGGATCGGGCTCCACCTAAATCTGCGGGTGCGAATGCCGAACTGCATGCCGTGCGTGTGTCCCGACAGGGTCAACTGGACCCGGGTTTTCCCCAGCACTTCCGCATCCCAGTGGGAAGGATCATGCGAAAGGAGTATCGTAAAAGCGTTCTCAGGGATGTTTTCCATCGCTTTGCCAATGTGCCCGTACTGCTTGAAGGGCGGCAGTCCCCAGTTCTCAACCCCCGCAAGGTAGATCCCGCCGGTGCCCGATTCTATTTTCACCGACTGGTTGCGAAGCAGGATAAAACCCGATTCCCGGTGAACCCTGTAGAGGCGGTTCATATTCTCCAGCCTCGCTTCCTCGCTGGTCCAGTTGTAATATTCCCCGTAATCGTGATTACCCAGGATGGAATAGTTACCGCACCGGGATTTCAATTCCGACAGGAGCCCGGTCCATCCATCCGCTTCCTCTGCGACATTATTGACCAGGTCCCCCGTGAACAGGATCAGGTCGGGCGATTCGCGGTTGACAAGGTCGATCGCTTTTCTGATCCTGTGCTGCTGCCCGTGAAGGCTGCCCAGGTGAAGATCGGAAATTTGCACGATCCGGAATCCATCGAAATCCGGAGGCAGGTCCGGGCTCTGAATTTCAACCGGGCGGACAAGGAACCTGAACCGGCCCCGTAACATACCGTCGATGATCACAAAGAAAGAGAGCACGCAGACCGGCAGGATCAGAAGGGAGATGAAGTTCAAGGGACCTGAAAGGAAGAATTCACCGAAGGTTTCTGGACCCGACAGGAGATGGTAAATGGGAAATGCGGCGATCTTCAGCAGGTATTCCAGCAGGAGGAAAGCGGAGTAGAATATCCTGGGCACATAGAATGCTATGAAGATCCCTGCGAAAACAAAAAATCCGGAAAAGGCCCTGGTCCGGTTACCGGCCAGAAACCTCCTGCCGAGTAGGTATAGTCCCCCTATAAACCCGGCCGGTACGATCCAGTAAGCCGCGATGACTGCAGGATGGCCTGATACGGGGAAATCATGCAGCAGTCCGGTGAAAACGATCGAATCAACGACAAGGATGAATGCAGCAAAAAACAGGAATATGAGACGTACCCTGGAATTCATAATTAGTGAGACGAATACCGGACAGGATTATTTTATAATATTGCGTGATTCACGAACCGACACAAAGTTAGCAGATGATGATTTACTTTTACCCAGGCTTGTGGATAACATAGATAAATTTTAGATTAGGGACATGAATTCTGATAAAATACGCATCATGAAAAAAATAACAATCCTGGCCTTCATTTGTTCGATTGCACTTTCCGTTCATGCACAGATTGATCTTGGGATTAAAGGGGGACTCAACCTGACCAATATCAAGACCGACATGCGTGCCGGCGATTACCAGATCACTTCCAGTCCCGGCAGCAAACTGGGTTACCACGCCGGGGCATTCCTGCGTGCCTCCCTTTTCGGGATTTTTATTCAGCCGGAACTCCTCTATACCTCCGTTGCCAGCGAATATACGGTAAAGGATATCAACACCTCCCTTGACCAGCTGGCCAGCCAGAGGGTCGGACGGATCGATGTGCCCGTGCTCATCGGGGCCAAGCTGGGGAACCTGAGGCTGGGACTGGGACCGGTGGGCAGCATTATCGTTTCGGATAAAAATGACCTTGAGGATGTGACCGGGTATGAGACCAAACTGAAATGGGCTACCATCGGTTACCAGGTGGGGGTCGGGCTGGACATCTGGAAGGCGGGACTGGATATCCGTTACGAGAGTAACATCTCCAGGCTGGGG
>Ga0307445_10001819_pt1 | contig 11934 bp, 6 predicted proteins | sample SalMarSW160330MG_FD_202147 | JGI IMG/M metagenome (GOLD analysis project Ga0307445, IMG submission 202147) | Salt marsh sediment microbial communities from the Plum Island Ecosystem LTER, Massachusetts, United States - SW1603-30 | ecosystem: Environmental > Aquatic > Marine > Intertidal zone >...
TCAAGTTACCGAGGATACGGGTTTTGCCGCTCCCACGATGACGACCGATGGAACCCGGGTTTTCGCCCTATTTGCCACGGGTGATATCGCTTGTCTCGATTTTGATGGGAATCGTGTCTGGGCCAAGAACCTGGGTGTGCCGGAAAATCATTACGGACATTCCTCTTCGTTGATCACCTATCAAGATCTGCTTTTGATCCAATATGACCAGAATACGGGAGGACGTTTGCTGGCCCTGAGTACCCTCTCTGGGGATATGGTTTACGACCAGCCGAGAGATGTGGAAATTTCGTGGGCATCGCCCGTCTTAGTGAATACGGGAAAAAGAGATGAACTCATCCTCAACTCCAATCCTTTCGTGATGTCTCACGATCCCCGGACCGGACAAGAATTATGGCGGGTGAGATGCATGCTGGGGGAAATCGCCCCTTCTCCTGCGTATGCCGATGGCATGGTGTATGTGGTCAACGATTATGCCCGGCTTGCCGGCATAAAATTGGGAGAAAGCGCGGAGATGGTGTGGGAATACATCGATGACCTCTCCGAAGTTTCCAGCCCCCTGGCCTCGAATGACTATTTGTTCATGTCTGCCAGCTACGGGACGGTGACATGTTTAGATAACAAGACCGGAGAGAGGTTGTGGCTCGAGGAGTTCGAGGAGGGGTTTTATTCTTCCCCCATTCTTGTCGGGGAGTTTGTGTATTTGATGGATATGTCGGGCGTTACGTATGTTTTTAAGGCGGATAAAGAATTCCAGTTGATAAGCCGGAACGAACTGGGCGAAAAAGCCATGAGCATCCCTGCCTTCATGCACGATCGGATCTACATCCGGGGAACGAAAAATTTGTACTGCATAGGGGAATAGGAAGAACATGATACAGGAGACGGACAGCATCCTAGCCTTTGTCGACAAGGTCGTAGAGGGGACGGGCACAAAAGCCGGCGATATCATCCCCATCCTTCATGCTATCCAAAAAAAATACAACTATCTTCCCGATGAGGCACTCCGGAGGGTTTGCGAGATCACCGAGATAACACCGGCCTCGATCACGGGTGTTTCGACCTTTTATTCCCAATTTCGCCACACTCCAATAGGGAAACACCTCATCCGGGTGTGCACCGGAACGGCCTGTCATGTCAAAGGATCCGGGCTGGTGTACGATGCCTTCTGCCGCGAATTGCACATCCGAGAGGGACAGGATACGGATCCTGAATTCCTTTTTACCGTGCAGAAAATCGCTTGTCTCGGTTGTTGCACTATCGCCCCAGTCGTTCAGATCGACGATGTGACATACGGACATGTGAAAACGGATGGCGTATCGCATATTCTCCAGGATTTTCTCCGGCACAAGACCGGAGGTGCCGAGGAACCGCGTGACCGAAAAATCCCAAATGAAAAAATCGGCGAGATCAAGATCGGATTGGGATCCTGTTGTGTGGCCAGCGGGAGCCACAAGGTTCAACAGGCATTGGAGAGATCTCTAGTCGAAACCGGGATCAACGCCCAGGTCAAGAGGGTCGGGTGCGTGGGAATGTGCCACCGGACACCGCTTCTGGAGGTAAATATTCCCGACAGAGAGCCTGTCCTTTATGACAGCGTGAGGCCGGAAGATGTGCGGCGCATCCTGCTCAGGCATTACAAGCCCCATACTTTGGCGCAACGGATCAAAAATGCGGCATATCATTTTATTGAAAATATTATGGAGGATCCAAATTCCAACGGATTCACGCGTCACCCCCTGCATATGCGGGACCCGAATATTCAGGCTTTCCTGGGAAGACAGAAACACATCGCCACCGAACATTCCGGCCAGATAGATCCTCTCGATCTCGAGGAGTACCGGTCAAGGGGAGGTTTTGGAGTCCTTGCCAACGGCCTTGGGGAGATGTCCCCTGAGGAGGTGATCGATCAGGTCAAGGCCAGCGGGCTTCGAGGGAGAGGCGGAGCCGGTTACCCGTCCGGACAGAAGTGGGAGGTGGTCCATCGATCCCGAGATGATACGAAATATATCATCTGTAACGGAGATGAAGGGGACCCAGGCGCATTCATGGACCGGATGATCCTGGAATCCTATCCGTTTCGGGTCATCGAGGGAATGATCTTGGCCGCCTATGCGGTTGGCGCTCATGAGGGGTATTTTTACATTCGTGCGGAGTATCCCCTCGCTGTCCAGCGGGTGAAGGATGCGCTCAAGCAATGCAAGGAATGCGGGCTTTTGGGGGAAAATATTTTGGGGAAAGGATATTCCCTGGACATGCATATCCTCGAAGGAGCCGGTGCTTTTGTCTGCGGGGAAGAAACAGCCTTGATCGCTTCTTTGGAAGGACAACGGGGGAATCCCCGTTACCGTCCGCCTTTTCCTGCCGAAAGCGGACTCTGGGGCCATCCGACCTTGATCAGCAATTGCGAGACGTTTGCCACGGTGCCCTGGATCATGCGGAATGGCGCAGAAGCCTTCGCCCAATTGGGAACGGACCATAGCAAGGGGACCAAGGTTTTTTCTTTGGCAGGCAAAATTGCCCGGGGCGGGCTTATCGAAGTTCCGATGGGCATAACGATTCAAGAGATTGTCTACGATATCGGCGGCGGCATCGAAAACGATAGGCCTTTCAAGGCTGTCCAGATCGGAGGGCCGTCCGGAGGATGCATCCCGGCTGAACTGGCCCACACCAGAGTGGATTACGAAGATTTGACCAAAGTGGGGGCCATGATGGGTTCGGGTGGTTTGTTGGTCATGGACGATTCCGACTGCATGGTGGACATCGCCCGGTATTTTTTGTCCTTCACGCAAAATCAGTCCTGCGGGAAATGCACGTTTTGCCGTATCGGCACACGGCATATGCTGCGGATTCTCGAAGGCTTGTGTGCAGGCAAGGGAAAACAGGACGATCTGGACAAACTGGAAGAAATTGCCCATAAAACCAAACGAGGCAGCCTTTGTGGATTGGGAAAAACCGCTCCCAATCCCGTTCTGACCACACTCGCTTATTTTAGAGAAGAATACGAGGCCCACATAAAAGGCCTCTGTCCTGCCAAACGCTGCAAAGAATTGATCACATATACCATCGATGAGACATGCATAGGTTGTACCGTCTGTGCCCAGAAATGTCCGGCCAGTGCGATCCCTATCGCCCCCTACCGACGGCACATGATAGATCAAACAAAGTGTGTCAAATGCGGGACATGCAAGCAGGTTTGCCCCACAGAATCGGTGAAGGTCCGATGAAAACGGTAAAACTGACCATCGACGATCAGGACCTAACGGTTCCTGCTGATTTCTCCATCCTGGACGCAGCTAAAAAACTGGGCATCGATATTCCTACGCTCTGTTATTTGAATGGGTTCGATCGGTTCACTTCCTGCATGATATGCGTTGTCTACGAGGAAAACTCAGATCGATTGATGCCGGCATGTTCGGCCATCGTTGCCGAGGGGCTGAGGATCACGACCGAAAATGACCTGGTTCGGGAAGCACGGAAGGATGCTCTTGATTTTCTGTTGAGTGAACACGTCGGAGATTGCGAGGCTCCGTGCCAACGAGCCTGTCCTGCCCACATGAATATCCCGCTTATGATAAGACAGATCGAGGGAAGGCGGCTGGAGGATGCGATCCAAACGGTCAAAGAAGATATAGCTCTTCCTGCGGTTCTGGGCCGCATTTGCCCTGCACCTTGTGAAAAGGGCTGCCATCGGGGTTCGTCTGACGATCCTGTTTCCATCTGTCTGCTGAAAAGGTATGTGGCGGATGTCGATTTGGCCAGGGAGTCTCCCTATCTGCCGGGTGTGGCTCCGAATTCTAGCAAAAAAGTGGCCATCATCGGCGCCGGGCCTGCAGGCTTGTCTGCGGCTTATTATATTCTCCGATTCGGGCATGCTTGTGATGTGTATGACAAAAATCCGCTGCCTGGCGGGATGCTCCGGTATGGTGTCTCCGATGAAGCTCTGCCCAAGATTATCCTCGATCGGGAAATCGAGCGCATATCCCAGTTGGGAGCCACTTTTTTGATGGGGCATTCTCTGGGGGAGGATTTGGGATGGAAGGAGTTGAATAGTGTTTATGATGCGGTTGTCTTGGCCGTAGGCAAGATAAAATCCGATGTGTTCAATGATACGGGAATAGAGCTCTCCCCTCAGGGCATAAAGATCGACAGAAAAAGCCATCTGACAAGTCTTCCGGGATATTTTGCCGGTGGCAATTCAGTTTCGGAGTCACAATTAGCCATCCGAGCGCTGGCTCATGGCAAAAATATGGCGTTTTCTGTTAACCAATTTTTAAATGGAGAGTCTGTCACAGGCCCTTCTTCCAGATTTCAATCCATCCTGGGAAAAACACAGGAGGATGAAGCCGGCGAATTCATGAAGGAAGCGGAAAATCGAGGCAGGATTTCTCCAGTAGAATCGGCTCAAGGATTCACAGAGGCAGAAGTTGTAAAGGAGTCAGGACGTTGCTTTGGCTGTGACTGCCGGAAACCCTATGCATGCAAGTTGCGGCAGTATGCCGAAAAATACCAGGCTAGCCAGCGGCGTTTTACTTTTGCAGATCGGAAAAAATTCCAGAAAAACGTCCAGCACGGAATGGTCGTTTATGAGCCGGGAAAATGCATCAAGTGTGGGTTGTGCGTGCAGATCACGAAAAAAGCTGGTGAAAAATTCGGCCTGGCATTTGTCGAACGCGGATTCGATGTCCGCGTCCAAACGTCTTTGGGCGTACCGCTAAGTCAAGGATTGGAAAAATCGGCCGCCCAATGTGTATCGTCCTGTCCGACAGGGGCGCTATCCTGGAAAGATCGGGATAAAAAAGGGGAGGCGCCCCGAGAGGGATAAATCATGCGAAAATTTATGTATTTCTTATTGTTATTGATCTTGCCCTTTCTTATCTTCTCTTGCGCAAAAGAAGAAACGGAAGAAAAGGCTGTGGATATAGAAAGCGTGAGTTGGCCCATCTTTCGCGGAGATCCCGCCTTGTCAGGAGTAGCGGAGGATGAACTTCCCGAGGAGTTGACTTTGCTGTGGTCCTTCCAGACCGATTCCTGGATTATCGGGTCACCGGTTTTAGGAGCGGGGCGTGTCTATTCCGGTTCATCCGACGGAAAGGTGTATGCGCTGAACCTGAGGGATGGAGAGAAAGTATGGGAATTCGACACCAAGGATGACATCGAAGCTTCACCCCTCCTGTTGGAGGGGGCCCTTTATGTGGGCAACCTGAGTGGAGAGTTTTTTTGTTTGGATGCTGATACAGGGCAGGTTAGATGGAAGTACAAGTGCAACAACTCCATTTATGGCTCAGCCAACTGGGCGACAAATCCATCAAATCAAAAATATATGATACTGGTGGGAAGCTATGATAACAAGATTTACTGTTTCGATGCAAAGACAGGAGAGTTGAACTGGTCGTACGAAACCGATAACTACATCAATGGGGCTCCATCCACCGATGGACAACAGGTTGTGTTCGGTGGTTGCGATGAATTGCTCCATATTCTGTCTGTTAGAGATGGAAAAAAAATCGGAGAGGTATGGGCCGGCTCATACATCCCCGGTTCTGCAGCCCTTATGGGAGACAAAGCCTATCTCGGCCAGTATGATAGCAAGCTGATCTGTATCGACAGAAAACAAGAAAAAATAGATTGGGAATACACCGACAAAGAAAATCCCGATGCCTTTTTTTCTTCCCCTGCCGTTGGAAAAGATCGGATTCTGATCGGGTCGCGGAATGATTTTCTGCACTGTGTGGACCGGATAACCGGCGAAAAGATATGGACCTTCCCGACGCGTGACGACATCGACAGTTCGCCTGTCATTGCAGGAGAAAAAGTTGTCGTCGGATCGTTGGATGGGAGACTTTATATCGTGGATTTAAAGAATGGTAAAGAACTCTGGTCTTATGAGATCGGAGCGCCTCTCTTCAGTTGTCCTGCTGTGGACGGGGGATATATCGTTATCGGCTCCGATGACGGTCGAATTTACACCTTTGGAGGGAAAAAATGAAAATCGCTTTTGTGACGCCTGGTCATGGTTTGCAATTCTACTGCCAGAATTGTTTTCGTGATAATGCGTTGCTCCAGTCCCTAGTATCTCTTGGACACGAAGTGACCAAAGTCCCGATGTATCTGCCCTCTGGAATGGAAACGGGTTCCGATATCGCTATTACCCCGGTTTTTTACGGAGCCGTCAACATATATCTCAAAGAAAAGTTGCCGTTTTACAGGAATGCTCCCCAGTGGATGGAGCATTTTTTCAATTCTCCTGCATTGTTACATTTGGCAGCCAAAAAAGCCGGCTCGACGCGCCCTTCCGGACTGGAGGAGATGACAATTTCTATGCTCGAAGGAGAAAAGGGACATCAAGCATCCGAGCTCGAACATCTCATCCAACACCTTCGGAAAGAGATCGATCCAGATATCGTTCATATCTCGAATGCCCTGCTTCTCGGATTAGCCCACCGGCTCAAGCATGACCTGGGAGCAGGAGTGGTGTGCTCCCTCCAGGATGAGAATGAATGGGTAGATATGATGGGCCAAGATTACCAGAACAAAATCTGGGATTTGATGGCAGAAAAAGCTGCGGATGTCGACTTTTTCGTGACAGCCAGCCATTATTATTCCGATAAATCCCAGAAGCAGATGAAATTGCCAGCGGAAAAGATAAAAGTGGTACACGGCGGGATCGATCTTGAAGGATATGAAAAATCATCGCTCCCTTCCGATCCGCCGGTCATCGGATATATGTGCCGGCTGTCGGAATATTTCGGATTGGACATACTGTTTGATGCCTTTTTGGAATTGAAAAAAGATGATCGATTCCGGGATTTAAAGCTTCACTTGACGGGCGGATATTCTAGTGATGACAAGCCTTTTCTGAACGGACAGATGAAAAAGTTCGAAGAATACGGTTTTAAGGATGATGTTACCCTATTCGATGATTTCTCCAAAAGCAGCAGGATCGCATTCCTCAAATCACTGACCCTGCTCTCTGTCCCGGTTCCCACAGGAGAAGCCTTCGGTGCTTATCAAGTCGAAGCTTTGGCTGCCGGAGTCCCGGTCGTTCAGCCTAAGGTGGGCTGCTATCCAGAATTTGTTGAAGAAACCCAAGGCGGCCTTATCTATGAACCGAATACAGGGAAAAAACTTGCCGAAGCCATGACCTCCCTCCTAATCGACCATGATAAAATCAGGAAAATGGGAGATCAGGGCAGGCGGGTTGTGCTGGCAAATTTTTCTATGGAACGAATGGCAAAAAATATTTCAGGGATTTATGCCGATGTTGCTTGAACTTAAAAACATAGCCAAAAAATACGAACTGCCGTCCGGTCAGGGATACACTACCGTGCTTAAAGACATATCGTTACAGGTCGACTCAGGTGAGTCGATAGCCATCGTAGGCCCATCGGGATCCGGGAAAAGCACTCTTTTGAACATAATGGGAACCCTTGATAAGCCCAGTTCTGGAGAGGTGATCCTGTTCGGAAAAAATCTTGCTGATCGCGATGATGATGAACTCTCGCGTATCCGGAGCCGGGAGATCGGCTTTGTTTTTCAACTCCATCACCTGCTCCCGCAGTGCACGGTTCTGGAAAACGTGTTGGTTCCGACGCTTCCTCTCGGATTGAAAAAAGGGAACGAGGAAGTTCAACAACGAGCTATTAATTTATTGGAACGAGTCGGCCTTGGGAAGCACATGGAGCATTTCCCAGCCCAGCTATCAGGAGGGGAGATGCAGCGTGTGGCTGTTGTCAGGGCCTTGATAAACGAACCGAAGCTCGTCCTGGCAGATGAACCGACCGGTTCGCTCGACAAGGACTCCTCCGATAATCTCGGCCGACTCATGGTGGATATGAATAAAGAACAGGGGACCACCTTGATAACGGTGACTCACTCCTCCGATTTTGCCCGGCTGATGGAAAAAGTGTTCAAACTCCAGAATGGAAATCTGAAAAGTTATGTGATTCGATGAACCCAAGACGATTTCTGCTCCGTAGTCTCTTTTATTATCGAAAAACGCATTTCTGGGTCGTCCTCGGAACCATGATGAGCACGGCCATACTGGTCGGCGCCCTTGTTATCGGTGACTCTGTGCGCCACAGCCTGCGGAAAATCGTATTTGACAGGCTCGGGACAACAGAATTTGCCCTTTCATCCGGAGACCGGTATTTCCAGGTCCGGATGGGAGACGATCTTGCCGAAACCCTGAATACAGCGGTTGCGCCTCTCCTGCAAACGAAAGGGATCGCCATCGCAGATGGTGGACAGCGCAGGATTAACGACATTCAGGTGGTCGGAGTGGATGCCCGTTTTGGGGAAATGGGTGGAGAATCAGAAATCTTCAGTCAACTTGGTCCGGGAGAGGCCGTCCTCAACCGTCCTCTGGCATCGCGTCTGGGCCTTCGGGAAAACGACGAGATTCTCCTGCGCATGGAGAAACTGGACATTATGCCCAAGGATGCCCCTCTTTCTATAGATTCCGATTCCTCTGTAGCCAGGCGGTTTCTCGTCAAAGGCATTGCTGGGGATTCTGCGCTCGGGAAGTTCAATCTCCGTGCTGACCAACTCACGCCGAGCACGGTGTTTGTTTCCCTGCCCTTTTTGTCACGGGAAATGGGTGTCGAGGACAAGGCCAATGTTTTGCTTGTCGCCGAGAGAGCTGAGCGTTCTCTCGATCTGCAAGAAATGAATGAGGCGCTCAAAGAGATCTGGAACCTGTCTGATACAGGCCTTGAATTGAGGGATATCCCCGGCAAAAACATCGTGGAACTCAGATCGGACCGAATCTTCCTCGACCCTCCAGTGGCCGATGCTGCACAGAAATACGAGGGTGGTGTCCAGCTCATATTGACTTATTTTGTCAATGAGCTGCGTTTTGGTGATCGAACCACACCCTATTCTTTCATCTCTGCTTCCGGACCTCCTCAAGTTCCCTCGGGCATGAAGAACGATGATATCGTCATCAATCAGTGGCTTGCCGAAGATCTGAACGCGGGCGTGGGAGATCAGATAGAGTTGAGCTATTTTGTCTTGGGTCTGAGGCGGGAATTGCAGGAAAAAAAATCGAAATTCCGGATCAATTCCGTCGTGCCTGTCAAGGGTATTTATGCAGACAGAGATCTGCTCCCCGATTTTCCCGGTTTGTCCGGAGAGGAAAACTGCCGGGATTGGGATCCTGGCCTTCCGATCGACTTGGAAAAAATCCGGGATAAAGATGAAGAATACTGGGATGCTTTCAGGGGAACGCCCAAAGCTTTTGTGACTTTGGATGCGGCCCGGGCCATGTGGGCCAACCGTTTCGGGGATCTAACGGCCATCCGTTTCCCGGATTCAAGCCGGCTCGAGGTGGAGAATTTTCTAATAAACGAACTGGATCCAAGCGATTTTGGATTTGTTTTTCAGGATGTCAAAAAAGATGGACTCCGTGCCAGTTCCCAATCGGTCAATTTTTCTCAGCTTTTCCTCGGGTTGAGTTTTTTCATCATCTTTGCCTCCCTTTTGCTGACCAGTTTGCTGTTCGTCTTTAACACAGAAAATCGGTCAAAAGAAAACGGGTTGTTGATGGCTTTGGGTTTTTCCAGGAAAGCTGTCAAAAGGGTAGTTCTACGGGAAGGGGCTGTGCTCATTTTGATCGGCAGCTTGTTGGGAGGTTTTGTTGGAGTCCTGTATAACGGGATCATCCTGAGCGCTTTAAAAACAGTCTGGCATGGAGCTGTGGGGACTTCGGCTCTTCACATTCATTTCCGGTTTTCAACCCTGCTGCTCGGCGTGTTGATCGGTATGGCTGTTGCCTTTTTCTCCATATGGCTTGTGATCAAAAGACAGATCAAACAGCCCATCACCGGCCTTCAGAGAGGCCTTGCCCAGGTGGATACGATCGGGAAAAAAAGGCCGCGCACGAGCTTGCTGATCGGATTTGCCTGTTGGATTGCTCTGTTGCCTATCCTGGTCGTGGCGGATTTCGGCAGGGGAGATCAAGCTTTTGTCTTTTTCTTTTTGGCCGGTTCTCTTTTTCTCATCGGGGGAATAGCTTTTGCCAACGTGGCGTTGTATAACCTGGCGAAAAGGACGGATAAAGTCCGGTTGACCAGTTTGAACATGGGCATCCGGAATAACGCGAGAAAACAAACGCGCAGTATCACGCTGATAGGATTATTGGCCTGCGGTTTGTTTATCGTGTTTACGGTAGGTGCCAATAGGCTTAATGCTCTCAAGGATTCCAACAGGAGGGATTCAGGGACAGGCGGATTCGCTCTTTATGGAGAGAGTTCCATTCCGATCCTGTACGACCTGAACAACCAGAAGGGAACCCAATTTTATGGACTGGATGCCGTTAAATCGGACGATGTGAAATATGTCCCGTTTCGTGTGAGAGAAGGGGATGATGCCAGCTGTTTGAACCTCAATCGCGTTACCCAACCTCAATTGATCGGTGTTATGCCCGAGGAGCTTGCCAAAAGAAGAGCTTTCACGTATGCCAAAGTAACAAATGAAGTCGATCCAGAAAATCCTTGGATGGTTTTAGAAAAAAAATTGCCCGATGGTTTGATCCCGGCTGTTGCCGATTTGTCCGTCATTGTGTGGGGATTGGGCAAATCTGTGGGAGATGTTTTGACGTACAGCGATGAAAGAGGAGAGCCCTTCCGACTCAAATTGGTGGGAGGTTTGGCCAATTCCATATTTCAGGGGAACATCATTATATCCGAAAAAATATTTCTCGAAAAATATCCTTCTATCAGCGGATACCGGCTCCTTCTTATCGATGCGCCGCCTGAAAAGGTGGCAGATGTTGCCGATCGATTATCTTGGGCCTTGCAGGATCAAGGCTTGGATTTGACTCTTGCATCCGCACGTCTCGCTGATTTCAACACGGTCCAGAACACATACTTGTCCATTTTCCTGATTCTGGGAAGTTTTGGACTGATGTTGGGGAGTGTGGGTCTGGGAGTTGTTGTCTGGCGCAATGTCAATGAACGGCGGGGGGAACTGGCTCTGCTTCGTGCTGTGGGCTACACCCGCAAGACCATTCTGATCATTCTCATTTCGGAACATTTGGCCTTGCTGGCAGTCGGGATCTTGTTGGGGATCTTGGCTGCCCTATTGGCCCTTCTGCCCTCTCTCTTGATACCGGGGGCGGAAATTCCTTATTCTACAATTCTTGTCCTCTTAGTAATCGTGAGTCTGAATGGGATCACATGGACCTTTTTCGCTGCTTCGCTGGCGACAAATCAAGACCTCATCCCGGCCTTGCGGAAGGAATGAGGATTTATTCAGTCTAAATATTTCAGTGCGAAAAATGGACAAGTCTAGATATGGAGGAACAGAATGAAAAGACAGGCCATCACCTTTGCCTTGTTATTAGCCTTATTATCCATCGCTGGTTTTGTGCAGGGAGATGATAACTGGCCGCATTGGCGGGGTCCCCATCACAACGGGATCACCGATGCCAAAAATCTCCCGATGAGTTGGAGCTCGACGGAAAACATCGTTTGGAAGACACCCTTGCCATCCTGGAGTGCTGCGACACCTATCATCTGGGGAGACCGGGTATTCATCACTTCCCCCTCCAAAGCCGAACCCAAATCCGCGGAGGAACAGAGTCAAACACAGAGAAGAAACCGAAGGGGCGCGCTCGATCCAGGAGGTCCGAAACTCTTGTTGTTTTGTATATCTAAAAAAGATGGCAAGATCCTGTGGGAGCATGAACTGGACGACAAAAACCAGATCCATCGCAAGCAAAATGACTCCACCCCTTCTCCTGTCACCGATGGCAAGCATGTCTGGGCTGTCACCGGGACGGGCAAGGTGGCTGCCTTCGATATGGACGGCAAGCCAATCTGGACGAAAGATTTTCAGAAGGATTATGGCCCGTTCGGTCACAATTGGGGCTATGGTTCTTCACCTCTTCTTCACGATGGGAGCCTGATCGTCGAAGTCCTGCACGGGATGAAT
>Ga0307445_10001824_pt1 | contig 11912 bp, 11 predicted proteins | sample SalMarSW160330MG_FD_202147 | JGI IMG/M metagenome (GOLD analysis project Ga0307445, IMG submission 202147) | Salt marsh sediment microbial communities from the Plum Island Ecosystem LTER, Massachusetts, United States - SW1603-30 | ecosystem: Environmental > Aquatic > Marine > Intertidal zone >...
AATTGAATTAAAAGAAGAGGTAGATTTCTAATGAGCACAAACTTAAAAGATGTTTTGGGATTAATAGAACAATTAGAATCCACATTTGATGAATATATACAATCATTTAAGAAGAATACAGATGAGATCCTTAGTAATCTTGGAAATTCTTGGAAAAATTTGAAGTTGGAACAGGAAGAAATCAAAAAAATTGATGATAATATAGAAACCCAGAATTCTACTTTAACTGAATTAAAAATCAAATTCGAGGAAATTGATAAAAAGGTTGAAGGATTAAAAGTTGATAAAGAAGAATTGACTTCAAAGATTACCGAATTAACGAATATGTTAAATCGTCTTCTGAGTGATCTTAAAGCTCCAAAAATGGAGTTAAACGATATTAACTCCAAAACAAATTCCATCAAGGATAAAATTGTGGTAAAAGAAAGCGAGAAAAATTCTTTAGAACAGAAGAAAATAGATAACGAAAATAAGGAATCTCAATTAAAAACAATGTATACTGAAGAAAAAATGCAAGATTTAAATCATAAACTCGGTCAACTAAAAAGAAATAATTTCTTTACATCATTTCTAATGGAAAATTCCGAGGAAGAATTTCCTGAAGTAGATATTATAGCAACGATAATGTCTCAAGGTAGCTGTAACCTTGATGAGCTAAAAAAGCTATTGGATGTACCTCCAATTATGGCGGTAAGAACCATAAAACAACTAGCTGTAAAGGGAATCATTAATTTGGATGAAAATACTAATATTATAACCTTACCTTAGCTAACTAAATAATTATTATAATTTTTTAAATTTTAATTTTAAAACAATTCAAAAATAACTAAAAATTTTTAATAATATTACCTTTTCTCAAGAGTTAATTTTTGTAAGTATTTAAAGAGGAAATTTCAAAAATTAAGGGAATTTCCATAAGAATTGGTAGAGCGTCTAGATAAAGTTATAAATGGCGATCCCGTCGAAAAAATTGCTTATGACATTGAAAAAATTGAGGTTAAATATAAAAAAACCTAATTATATCATAAATATTTCATTTTAAAAGGGATTATAGATGGAGAAAAAAAATGTCTATATATTTAACTCAGTCGATATTTAAAAATGATAATTTTATTCTATGGATTTTGAGAAAAAAAAAATTAATTATTATGAGAATAATTTTTTAATCTTTTAGTATACACAATCAGCGATAAAGTTGCGAAAATTGACCATATTACAAAAAACTCAGGAGTATTTGCTATGGTTGGACTTGTTGGGGGTGCCACGACTTTTACAGTAACCGTACTAGGTGTTCCAGACCATCCTATTGAATCTATATAATAAATTGAATAATTAAAAGTCCCTACGCTTATTGTATTAATTGGATATGAAATTGTAGTTCCATTAGTCCAGAAAAAATCCCCCTCATAATTGGTATAACTTGTACCATCTATACCGACTACTTCAACACCGTAAAGTCCAGGACTAACATCGTCCGTTAAAATCCAATTAATTGTAGCAATAGAATTGGTGTAAATGGTTATGGGAGAAGGTGGTTTGTTAGACAGCGGATGTTCGTTGGGAATGTTTGGGTTTTTTATTGCGAAAACATCACCATATATAGTATCAGTGCCGACAATGTAAATATTGTCATCTGAATCCACCGTTGTGCCAATCGGATTATCATTATAATAATTAGGCCAACTAGCATCTAGAAGCTTTGTCCCAGAGGAGTTGCATTTTATTAAGAATCCTTCTGTAAATATGTTTTTAATTCCCGTTATGTAGATTTTATCCATGGAGTCCACCGATATCCCACATCCACAGTAATACGCTGAATAAGTTAAATTCCAGAGTTGTGTCCCTGAAGAATTGTATTTTTGTAGAAATAGACTACCACCAGATACTCCCGTTGTATAGATATTATCATAAGAATCCACTGCTAGGGCTTTTCCTATTTGGTAATTGTAATCATCCCAGAATTTAAACCAAAGCCGTGTTCCCGAAGGAGTGTATTTTTCTAGGAATACTTTTTGTTCATCCCCATATAGAGCAGGTTGTTCTGAAGTACCTGTAATATAAATGTTGCCCAATGAGTCGATAGCAATTCCATTCCCACATTCATTATAATAACTTAACCCTACTTCAGACCATTGGAGCGTACCGTTTGTGTAATACTTTGCCACGAATTGTTCCGCCAAACTTGGATCATTTGTATGGGTTGTTATACCTGAAATGTAGACATTTCCTGCTTGGTCAACTGCAAGTCCATACGCATAATCATTTTGAGATTTACCCCAGGTTGTATTCCAGAGCTGTGTACCTGAGGCATTGTACTTTACCAAAAACGCATCAACATTACCTGCACCAAAATTGGAGGTAGCGCCTACAATATAAATGTTATCCTCTAAGTCCGTAGCAACTCCATTCCCGTGATCATATTCTGAGCCGCCCCAGGTCGTATTCCAGAGCCGTGTACCTGAAGAATCGTATTTTACCAAGAATGCATCCCAATCACCCTCGCCAATACTATAGGTATAACCCGTAATATAGATGTTTCCAGCTAAATCAACAGCAACTCCCTCTGCAAAGTCTTGAGCAGGACCACCCCAAGTTGTTCTCCAACACGGAATAGGTACGTCATCACTCATCTTTATTCCAATGGATTCATATTTAATTTCTGATTTGATTATAAGGGTTAGATTAAACAATAACAATCCAATTAATAACGCAAATAATATTAAAAATACTGAGTAAGATTTAGATTTATTTTTATCCATTTAATTCCCCTTTTTTTCAATTATTAAAAAAATATTTATTAAAACTCTAGTAATCAATTATCAATATTTAAACCAATAAGGACTAAATTTTTACATTTAACTTTTATAAGTGGATTGGCATAATTCTCTGTACGGAAACACTTATGAAATATCCAGGAGTGATATCTGGATAAAAGTATCATAAATATCAGTAAATTCCTCTTATGTGATCAATTATTAATTACCAATTGAGATGTTTACTATGGAAATTATAGAGGAAGAGATCGAGATTTATAATTCTAAAATGCGATTACTTAGTTGGTTATATGATGAGATTAACATTCAAAAAGATATTTCGAAAGATCTTCTAAACGAAAAAGGGCAGAAACTTCCATTAAATCTTTAAATTAATATTATATCATATAAGTAAGAGAAATAAAAAAATATAAAAGCTGTTGGTATAGTTTTATTGGGTAATTTTTTGCTTTAGCTTTTCATCTTCTAATTTTTCTAACTGATTTTCTAATTTTTTAATCCTTTTTTTTTTGTGGAGATGCTAAATTTACCATTTAATTTGAAATTTAATTTAAAATATTACGATTTATAGTATAAAGGTAATATTATTTTTAACTTAGTATTTGAAATTGCTGAGTAGAACAAAAATTAACTCCTGATAAAAGGTAATATTATTAAAAATTTTTAGTTATTTTTGAATTGTTTTAAAATTAAATAATTCCTTGATTTACCTACTAAGAATCTATTTCTTAATTCTGCTTCCACATTGTGAACAAATTTCTATATCTTTATCGAATTTTTTACCGCAATATGGGCAATAAGTAGAAAAATTTACTATGTTTTCAATATCTTCTTTTCTTTCTGTGGGTTTTTCTATTAATTGAGTTATAGATTTCGTTTTTTGGGTTCGTTCAAGTGATTTATTTTCATAATTTATATCTTTTATTAATTTAAGAGGTTTAACGAGTCTTTTTTCTTCAATAGTACCTTTTTTACTTGGTTTTTTATCTCCTTTATATCGTTGAAAAAAGTAAATTATAAATGAACCTGTAATTATAGCAAAAATTATAATTAAAAAAGTAATTAAGTTAAAGAATGGAGGATTTATATTAGGTTCTTGATAAATAGAAGCAAAATCTATATTAAATGTTAATGTTGCGGAACCTAATCCTCTATTAGTGAATATTAAGTAAACTATTGAATTTGAAGTGTACCTTATTCCAGAATCTTGATGTTTAGTACCATCAGATAATTCAAACCACCCATAGGGAGGGTGATTACTAGTGTAATTAATGTATTCGCCTAAAGAAAGAAGCCAAAGTTCAATTCCTACATCTGTTTCTAAACATCCGAAACTCCATTGTATTTGATCGTTTTCAACATAACCACCTATATCCACACTTTCTCCTTCTTGTAAGATCGTTGTATAAGATGCTTTTAGAGATATATTAGATATAGCCATAGTTTTTTGTATCTTTGAAATATCATATATCCAAAATATTCCAAAAACAGTGTTAAAACAGATTAGAGTTATTATTATTATCCTAAAAATCCGTTTTCTATGATAATTTAATATTTTTGTCAACTCTTAAAAAATTTAAATCAATTTTAATTAAGATAAGTGTTTTAAAAATCTTTATGATTTAAATGATATTTATAACAATCAACTACTTTCTATCATTAATTTTGATGAGGGTATTAATTTTATTACACTACCTTAAATAATTGAATTAGATTCTTGATATATTATTTCTTATTGTCTCTTTATTTTTATATCATATTATTGTAGATATCTCCCAAAATATCAATTAAACCTAATTCTTTTAAATAAAAGTTCATTATATACCGTAATGTTTTTTCATACATATCGTATAAAAAAAAGTGAAAACAATGGATAAAAAAGATGCGTTTATTGGTATTTTAGCGATTATTGCTGTAGGTTTAGCGGGGAGTTTAGGTTATGTGATTATCACAAACCCTCCTTCTGGAGAGCCTACAACACCCGTTTTAAATCAAGGTCTACCAGAGGATTGGAGTACAGCTCCTAATTCTTCAACTTTTACATTATATGACGTACATGGGGTAGCATATGTTATTTCTTTAGGTGAAATATTAGAAGGGGTTCAAATTTATCTTGATGACCTAGCAACTGATTCCTTGTCTGATTGGAAAAATTACTATGAATTAACAACCATTCAAGACCCGATTTCAGGACAATATGTTACTGGTGTCAACATCTTAGATATATTAGAAGAAAAAGGTATTTATTTTGCGGGAGACCTTGAATTTAAAACAGAAGACTCTGTTACTCGAGAAATTCACACGGCAGACATCATCGCAAAAAGTTATGCTAAGAGTAAAACATATTACGTATTAGTATTGGCTATAAACCAAGAGTGGCTGCAAGATTCTCCTTATTACACCATTATGGGAAATTTTTCCATAATGGGATTGGATTCTAATGATAATTTCTACAATTTTAATCAAGTATCCGTAATGAATAATTGGACAATTGATGTTATCATAAATGATGTACTCAATTCTACATTAGATGCTTGGGATCTAATACAAGATCCGTATACAGCGATCTATCAATATGAAAGTACATCTGGTTGGGGAGCTAATCGTCAATATTGGGGGAAAAACGTTTCAGAGATCATTGCAATGACTCCTGCTGGAGCTCAACCTGATTATGAAGTCACTTTTAGAGCTGCAGACGGTTTTGTCACACCATTCTGGAAATGGGAACCTCCCTACAACAAATCGGAAGTGGAGAATGGCATGTATAACAATGGAACAAATGTTATTCCTCGTTCTGATGATGATTATGTTAACGGCACAGATACTAGTCTTGGTGTCCCAATACCAGCTACAAATTTAATCATGAACTTAGCATGGAAATTACAGGAATTCGGAGAAACATATGATGGAATTGCTGATGCAGCTTGGCCAGTTCCAAAAATTTTATCATATTCTAGTGGTCCTTTTAATGTCCAAGTACCTGGTAGAAATCGCGCAAATTATGCAAAATGGGTAACTGAAATAATAATAGATTATTAAACAATTCTTTAATTTAAATTAAATAATTTTTTTCCTTTTTTAAAAAACAAAAAAAGTGATATCTTTGAAAAAAAAATCCATAATTATTATATTAACTGTATTTTTTTCAATTTACTCAATAAAAATTCCTATAACAAATGCTTATCCTGGAGATGGAGACTGCCAGAATTACCACACCGTTACTCCAATTGACGTACCAATCGATAATTCAGCAAATATTATATTAGACGGAGTTGCGAACGAGGATTTCTGGTCAAAACCCGAGAATCAAATAGGAAAGAAGACTATTCCATTAGCCTCGATTAGTTACGATTCAAATCCTCCTGATCTATTAATTTATTTGAATGCAACATTTATCAGGAATAGTCATTCTCTGTATATTCTTTGTGAATGGATGGATAATACTACTTCAGCGGAAGATTATGTAGCTGATGGGATACTTTTTTGTTGGAATATAAATGTGATTAATTTTTCAGCATACTTTCCTTATGGAATGAGTACGGAACATATGGGGGGAGGTAGAGTAGATAGTTGGAAATGGTATCATTTTACCTCCATTTCAAGTGGAGTACCTACTCTGTGTTCAGATGAATGCTTTGAGGATGATGGATGGGTGAATCCGAATCCAGAATTATCCCAAGTTAATGCTGCATTTAAAGTGGTTACAAATGTCTCCTATACATTAGAGATTAGTAGATCATTGGTCACTAATGAAGAGTATGACGTTCAATTCAACATGGATAAAGACTTTTTATTCAACCTTGCTATTTATGATAACGATTTACACGATAATCATGCAATGTCATGGACTTATAGTCTAGATTTAAATATAGTTCCAATAAATCCTTCAATTCCGGGATATATTAATATTCTAATGGTAATAACAATGATTGGATTCATTGTAATCATGCAAAATAGAAGAGCAAAAATAATTGGATAAACCAGAGAACACATGGAAACTCGTAATTTTAAGATAGTAGTAGTAGGCGTTATAATTGGAGTTGTAATATTTTGGTTGATTCTAATTGCCTTCACGGAATTAGATCTTAACCCCCTTGAAGATCCAAATAAAATAACGATAGAAGGTAATGGAATATCGAATTCAATTATATTATCTGTTAGTGAATTAACATCCGGTAAGTATGATCTGGTGGAAGATAAAACATTTCATATAAAAAATAGCTTTGATACTGAATATGATATAATATATTCAGGAATATCACTTTGGAGTATTCTTGGGGAGGAAAATCTTCTTATTCACTCATCTTCAGAATTAGAATTCCGTTTCTATGCCCGGGATGGATATAGTTCTCCAAAATTTCTCAGTCTTTCTATCGTGGAAGCAAATCCTGATTTAGTAATCCTAGCATATGAAGAGAATGGTGTTCCTCTCTCTCTGGAAGGTCCCTTAAGATCCGTAATGGATCAATCTATCATGCCTTATGGAGAATATAGTTCCCAGTATTCCGTCCAAGAATTAAGTCAAATAATTATTAATTTAGCTTGAAATCAAAGTGTTCACTTATGAATGATATGAAACAAGATAATGTAAAAGAATTAGAAATTACTCCCTCATCGAACGATGATTATCGGGAAACGGGTTATGGATCTGATCATGAAAAAAAAATAACGAATTTAGATTATATTTATTCTGCAATTATTGGAGTGTTAGGTGGAATAATATCTAGCCTAATTCCATTCAGCTTATTAATAAAAGTGTGGTATCCGTTCACAGGAGGTACACAACTCGTTAGTGGTCACCATGTCATTTGGGGAGTGATTATATACGGATTGACCAAAAAAAAAAAAGACATTATTTTGACCATGGTGACAAAAGGTATCATGGAGTTTTTACTGGGAGATCCTTGGAGTTTACTAATAATTATTGTTAATTTTATGGAAGGCATATTTCTTTCTTCTGGTTTTCATATTATGGAAAAATTAGGAGAAGGTGAGACCAAATTAGGATGGGGACTTGCTGGGGGTATCGGAAATTTTATCCAAGCTCCTTTTTTTTGGATAATAAATCAACGATGGTATTTACATTGGTCCTTATGGGCTTTAGCTTTCATATTTGCATTTATATCAGGTGTCTTAATAACTGGTCTTCTTGGTAAGACTATAAAGGATGGTTTAATTAAAATAGGTATCCCAATTACTTATTAAAGCAAGAGAGTGATTATTAAATTACCTCATCAAAAATTGCCCTTTCTTTTTCTAATTTTTCATTTATTTATGGTGAGGATAAGCGTAAAGATCCAAGTGTATCCAATATCAGTTTTAATTTAATAGAAGGAGAAACATTGATTTTAGCGGGTCCTAGTGGCAGTGGCAAATCAACGTTAGCTTATGCGATGAACGGAATCATTCCATGGAGACAAAAAGGTTTTGCTAAAGGAGATGTGCAAATTTTTGGAAAAAGTATTTGGGATTGGGATTTTACCTCACTTTCAAAGATCGTTGGATTGGTGAAACAAAACCCAATTGAACAATTGGTCACTTTTACAATTAGAGATGAAATTTCTTTTGGCTTGGAAAATTTAAATTATCATGAAGACGAGATTAATTCCAAAATTGAAAATGTTAGCAGAATAATGGGAATCTCAGACATTTTAGATCGCCCAATTGACCAACTAAGTGGAGGTCAAAAGCAATTAACTATACTATGCTCATTTTTGGTTATGAATCCAAAAATTTTAATTTTAGATGAACCGATTGCTTTTTTAGATCAACAATCTGAGAGTTTTTTATTAAATAGGTTAAAATCTTTAGTCAAAACCAAAGAAATTCCATTAACTTTAATCATCATTGAACATCGATTATCTCGAGTTCTTGATATTGCTGATAAAATAATAGTGTTAAATGATGCGGGTAATATCTCACTTCAAGGAAATGTAACAGATATCATGCATAATAGTTTTTCTCAATTGAAAAAATGTAATGTTAGGGTTCCATGGTTAATTGACGTATTTGATGAGTTTAAGAAGCAAACTCAAACGGAAATAGATTTTCGATCCTTGGATTTTCAATTCTATTTTGATTACATTTCGAAATTGAATCAAAATGAGTTAAAAATTCTTCAAAAAATTATACTAAGTAGAGAAATTAATGCTGAAGAATTAAAAAAATATGATAATTTAGACCAAGTAATTGATCTAAATGAAACTTATGTTAAGTCCTTAAAATTCGAAAAGAACACAGAAAAAAATGATGAAATCTTAAATGTGGATACTATATTACTTGAGACAAAGGATCTTTCTTTTTTCTATCCTAATAGTGGTATAAAAGCGTTAAACAATATCAACCTTCAGATTCAAAAAGGAGATTTCATCGGTCTTGTTGGTCCTAATGGTTCGGGAAAGACCACGCTTCTTTATTTATTAGCAAATTTATATCAACCCTCTTCTGGGGCCATTTATTTTAAAAATCAATTGCTAGATGATATTAATTCTTATGAATATGCGCAAAATGTAGGATTTATTTTCCAGAATCCTGAGAATATGATTTTTAGATCGACTCTAAAAGATGAAATTTTATATGGTCCTAAAAATTTCGGCATTCTCTCTCGTATTAAGGATGAATACTTGGAAAAATTAATAACCTTGATAGGAAAAGAAGATCCTTTGAAAAATCCTTTCAACTTGAGTTGGGGTCAGAAACGTCGATTGAATCTAAGTTCGATTTTCATATATGATCCAGACATAATTTTGTTAGATGAACCGTTTATAGGTCAAGATCAAAAAACCATCGAAGCTATAGTCGAAACACTCTACATTGAAAACAAAAGAGGAAAAACAATCATAATCTCCTCTCATGATTATCATCTCTTATTAAAATACACGAAAAGGATAATTGAATTAAATAGAGAGGGATCTATTCAGTATTATGACACGAAAAGCAATTATTTCTCCAAACATAGTAATTTAGGACCAATTTTCCTCTTGAATGAAATAAACAAAAAGTTAAATGAGGGAGAGGCCTGATGAAAGAAAAAAATAAAGCATTGGACAGTAGGAATATTACCTTTGCTTACTTCCCAGGAAATTCGGTAATTCACAAATTAAATCCCCTCTCAAAATTAATTTTCCTCATCCTACTAACAATTCTCACCCTAATTACAAGAAGTTTAATACTCCTTTCGATAATATTACTTTTTGTATTTCTCTTAGCATTGTTGAGTGGAATATCCATGAGAAGATTGATCAGAAAGGTTCGTTTTATTGTGGTGCTTTTATTTTTCGGTGTTATTTTAAACATATTTTTTAATGCAATCCCAAATGAACAAGAATTTATTTTATTTTATCTTTTCAACTTAGATTTTTTACCTATTCGTAGACTTGCCGTTTATTATTCTTTAAAAGCATTTTTTATAGTATTAACATTATTTTCTTCTACTATCATTTTTACAAATTCCACTTCTAACAAAGATTTTGTGTATTCGTTAATTAAACTCAATATACCGTACAAATATTGCTTTTCATTTATGGTAGGTATGAGATATATTCCTTTTATTGAACAAGAAGCTAAAACCATTGCTTTAGCTCAAAGAGCTAGGGGTTTTGGTTTAGAGCAAGCAAAAAATGTTAGGAAAGTGTACCAATTGATATTTGAGCGATTGGTATCTACTCTAGTTTCGATCCTTAGAAAAGGGCATACAACATCACTTTCTATGGAAAATAGATGCTTCGGGATATACAAAAAAAGGACCAATTTGGCAAATGTGAAATTTAGATTACTTGATATTGTCTTTATTACTTGTGTATTAATTGGTTTTATTAGTTTTATGCTCTATATCTTAAATTTCCTTCCAATATCTCAAATTCCTTCACTTTATAGTATTTTCATCTCCATATTTTAGAAAAATGAATTTAAAATAAAGTGGATTTGTTTTTTAGACATGTTTAATTTTTTAACATATGGTTAGTATCTCTGAAACTGTAAAAGAAATACAAAAAAAATTTAACATCATTGGAAGATCTGAAGAAATAAGAAAAATTATCATTGCTAGGTCCGTAGGAAAGAATGTACTAATTGAAGGGGACGTGGGCGTTGGAAAAACAACCATTGCAAGAGCAGTAGCAGCATATTTTGATTCGAACTTCTATCGAATCGATTGTTCGGAAGAAACTCTACCTCATAATTTAGTAGGATTTTTCGATCCTCCTCTTGCGATATCAAAGGGATATAATGAAGAATCGTACATTTTTGGTCCTCTTTCTCAGGCAATGCTTTCAGGAGGTTGCATGTTTATAAATGAGATTAATAGAATGCCTGAGAGCACCCAAAACTCTTTATTAACTGCGCTAGATGAGAGAATTCTTGAAATTCCTAAATTAAAAACCATAGAAGCTGAACAAGGCTTTTTTACTATTGCAACCCAAAATCCCGCAGCACATATAGGAGTAACTATTTTAGGTGAAGCATTGAAAGACCGTTTTATTTGGATAAAATTAGAATATCAAACCCCTGAAGAAGAAATCTTGATAATTAATAAAGAAGCACATTTTAATGAATCGGATGATAATAAAATTGCTCAAATATCACAAAAAATCGTTGAACTATCAAGAAAGACTAATTTTATAATGCGAGGGAGCTCTGTTAGAGGTGCAATTGATTTAGCAGATATTGTTTTAAAATCCGAAAATCAAAACAGTTCCAAAACTTGGGTTGAAGCAGCAATAATGTCTCTTTATAATAAAATTGAATTAGAGGATGGAGTTACTCGAACAAAGTCAGAAATTATAACGGATTTAGTGTTATCCGTATTAAATAAGATGGATTTTCAATAATCGATGACTTCTCTTTATCAGATGAAGAGAATGAGAATGACCGCCTTCATGTTAGATTAACTGAGAGAATTCCAGATCAGGAAATCTTGCGCTATGAAATTATCAGAAAGAGCAAGAAAAAACCGGATTATTACCAACATTTAGCAAATTCATTAGATTACAAACAGATCAAGGAATTGACATATTTAGCAATCGACTATAAGAATTTAGAAGCGATAATGGGCTTGCTTAAATCGAATGTGTATGCCGCAACTGATGCATTAGACTGTAGAGAAGGTGTAGAATTTTTTGCAGAAAAGTCTAAAGAGTC
>Ga0307445_10001825_pt1 | contig 11905 bp, 10 predicted proteins | sample SalMarSW160330MG_FD_202147 | JGI IMG/M metagenome (GOLD analysis project Ga0307445, IMG submission 202147) | Salt marsh sediment microbial communities from the Plum Island Ecosystem LTER, Massachusetts, United States - SW1603-30 | ecosystem: Environmental > Aquatic > Marine > Intertidal zone >...
GGATCCCGGCAACCCTGAATTCCAACAAGACCTGGAAGCGCTGTTTGAGAAATCTTTGGAAAAAGACGTGGTCGACCAATACCGGGAAATGGTCAACGAAGCTCCGGAGGCCGGCATGCCGTCATTTGACCGGGTCATTCGGGCTTCCGACTTTTTCCCCGAAAAGAATTGGAAAGTTGTCGCCCTGTCCGGATATATGAACGACGATCCCTATTCTGGTGCACGCGGAGTCGAAAAAATAAAAAAGAATCTCTACCGGGTTACTACCCGCATCTCAACGGCCAGCGCCGACAAACTCATCACGTTCACACTCCGTATGCTGGAAAAACCTGAAGAGCAAAAGCTGGTCTTCAATCCTCTTCTGTCTCGATTTTTCTACGGTGAGGATTTTCAAAACCGGCCCGTAAAAATTTCTGACTCGGGCCGCATCCGGAACGAGCTGCAAACCTTGTGCTCGGAGGCTCTTGAGTACAAAGCCAACGGCAAAATTCGGATCCATTTGGACCGCATCGTCCCCGAAGTCATCTCCCCGGATGATCAGAAGATCCTGCACGAAGTGCTCGAATGGTACAAAAAACACCATCCCATCTGGTTCTCCTGGCTCGAGATAGGGTAATGGAGCCGGGAAACCAGCACGAAATACTTTTGAGTGCTACTTATCTGCAATAGATAACACTCTTAATGTTCTTCTCTTCTACCTGGTTATTATCAAGCAAAATATGGTTCATCTGAGATTGAGATGTGGCTAGGGGAAAAATCTCTAGAAAACCCATTCGATGGATTTAGTCAAGGGATTGATGAATATCACGAATCGATCAAAAAGGCTAAATTTTGAGGAATATGCGATTTGTGGTAATGAAGGAAGATAAATTCTTTTCAAGAATATTATATGATATACAGGAATGAAGGAGGATACGATGTTAAAAACGAGGAGACCAAAGCTGGACATGCTGTCCGAATCGTTCATTGACCAGATTGTTTGCGAAGCATTGGATGTTCTGGGAAAAACGGGCGTGCTCGTGGAGAACGATGAAGCGTTACGGCTTCTGGCAGATGCAGGATGTGACTGTAGAGGGCAAACGGTGTCCTTCAAGGAAAAACTTGTCGAAGAGGCCCTGAAAACCACGCCTCATTCCATTAAAGTCTATGACCGCAGCGGCGATCTGGCGATAAATCTGGAAGGTGATGCGATTCATTTTAATCCGGGCTCCGGGGCTTTGACGATTTTGGATCCGGTTACATTGGAAGAAAGGGATCCTATAACCAGGGATCTTATCCGTTTTACGACATTGACCGATGCCCTACCCAACATTGCGGCACAGAGTACAGAGATGATTTCCACCGATGTCCCTGAAGCCATGCAGGACAGGTATCGGTTATACATCGGACTGCAGTTCAGCAAGAAACCGGTAGTGACGGGAACTTTTGCTTTGGAAAGTTTTGAGACCATGAAAGATATGCTGGTGGCAGTCCGGGGGAGTGAAGGAGCGCTTAGAGAGAAGCCTCTGGCAATTTTTGATTGTTGCCCCTCGCCCCCTTTGAAATGGAGCAACTTGACTTGCCAGAATCTCATCGATGCATCCAAGGCGGGGATTCCGGCCGAACTGATATCCATGCCATTGACAGGAGCCACGGCTCCTGTAACATTGGCTGGCGCACTGGTCCAATTGACTGCCGAAAACCTGAGCGGTATTGTCATTCACCAATTGGCCCATCCGGGATCGCCCATCATTTTTGGGGGTTCTCCTGCGGCGTTTGATATGCGGAAAGGAACGACACCCATGGGAGCCGTGGAGAGTATGATGATCGCTGCCGCTTATGTTCAGATCGGGAAACATCTGGGGCTTCCCACTCATGCCTACATGGGACTTTCAGACGCCAAAATCGTCGACGGACAGGCAGGGTTGGAGACAGGAATGGGAGCGCTCTCTGCGGCTCTGGCGGGTGCGAACGTCATCTCTGGTCCGGGTATGCTGAATTTCGAGAGCTGTCAGAGTCTGGAAAAGCTCGTTCTGGATAACGAGATCTGCGGTATGGCTCTCCGAATGGTCAGGGGTATCGAAGCCCGGGGAGATAGATTGGGTGGCGATCTGTACGGGGATATTTACGATGGTCAACATTTTTTGGCCTCGGAAGAAACGCTTCGATGGTTTCGTAAAGAAATAGATCAGCCCGGTCCGGTGATCGACCGCGATACATATGATGTCTGGAAGAGTCATGGGAAAAAGAGCGCCTGGGATCGGGCTTGCGGGGAAGTCGAGAGGATCTTGAGTTCCCACACAGTGGAACCGCTGCCGGACCATTCGCTCAAAGTACTAAAAAGCATCATGAAGGACGATGCCCAGCGGATGGGCATCGACTTGCCTCCTTTGGATTGAAAGTGTGGGGATGAAAAGTCTCAAGACTAATCGATACAGACTTTACTCACACGCTTGGCTAGAGCGATAATAGTTAGAATCGGCGGGCTGCCCAAAGAATGAGGAAGCATAGTGGCATCAGCGACATAGAGATTTTGGGGGAGCCTGGGATGGTGCAGGCTCTTGGCTTCTTGTTTCCCGAGCGGTAGCATCCCCGCCGGATGCCCGGCATTCAGCGTTCCCAGAAAAATATTTTCTTTTTTTATTCCCAGATGCTGCAGGATATCTTTACAGAGAGCTATAGCCTTTCCCATTCTGAACCTATCTTGTTCAGTGAGAGACTTTTCTACTTTTTTCCCAACGAGGTTTCCGGTGTTGTCATCGGCCAGTTTTATCATCATGCTTATGATATTTTTGGCGGGATACTTCCACTGTTTATTGAAGTAATAGCTTAAATAATCAAAATAGGGAGACAGAATAAAATGTTCTTTTTTGGCCACAAAAGGCATGGAAATTTCCCTGCTCTGGCAGCTCCCTTCCCATTCTGCAGCCACACACAGCACGGGGTCCAGTGAAAGGCGCGGTTCACACTCAAATCCTGAATTTTGTAAGATCACTGGCGTTCCAAATCCTCCCGCGGAAAGGATAACCAGGTCTGCGGGAAAAAAATGTTTCCGCCCTCTGAACTTGGCATAAACTCCCTTTGCTTCGTTCCCCTCCACAACCACTTTTTCGACCCTGCATCCTTTTATCAACCGGGACCCATTATCCAGGGCAATCGACAAAAACCTCCGGCTATCCCACTTCGCTCCGGCTGGACATCCCAACACACATCTCCCACAACTTCGACAGCGGTCATAATTTCCCATCTTTGGGGTAGGCTGGGGGTCCAGATCCATTTCTCGGCATATTTCAAATAATTTATTGGTTGTTGCACGCCAGAGATGGCGATGGTTCGAAGTCACAGGAATCTCTTGATATATTTCCTCGAACTCTTCGTCTAGATCGATCCCGATTTTCCTAAGATCGCCATCTTTTCTTATGGCATTCCCAGTGCAAATAGTCGTTGTTCCTCCTATGGCGCTGCCATGGACCAGGATCATCCGGTCTTCAGTTTCCCGGATCCTCATAGTCGGGAACCAGAGCTGTATCAACTTTTCATCAAAAAGCAGTCCGGTCTTTTTAAATTTTTCCAGCATCCTAAGGTTCAAGGAAAAAGGACGAAATTCTTTCCCAGCTTCCATGACGGTCACCTCATAATGACCTTGAAGCTCCTTTGCGGCCGTAGCTCCTCCCGCCCCGCTTCCGACCACAATGGCCTTTTTCATACCTCCTCCTCTGGCATAATTAATCCTGCTTCACAGCAATCTTTATCTTCGGTGATTCTTTGATAGAAAATCAGCTTGCCCCCGCCTGACAATCCGGCCGCCATCCCTTCATCTAGTGAAGATATGAATCGGCAGACCTGAGGGGTGTAATATTCGCTGAAGAAACACTTTTTTATGGTCACTTCACCACTCAACTCCCCCCTGAAATCAATCTCCAGAATTCGATACAGAATTCGGCTCATCTCCATGACGTCTTTTGCCCCTCGAATCCTGAAATCCTTTCTAATCTTCTGACCCAGACGGCGAGCATTCTCGAAGAGCTTTTTTTTAATAACCTCCATATCATGTCCCTCTTGAATCTGCTTTTCTGCCTCGTTCGATGTGTACATGGCAAAGGCTTTCAATCCCTCTTTATAAGAGAGCCCTTTTAATGCAGGCATCTCCTTTCCGAGAGCGTCTGTCACAAGGGCGAACAATTCCTCCAGTTTCTTTTTTTTAATGAAAGTGGGGAGATAGATTTTGAGGACCGATAATCTGGGATTCATCGGCCGATTCTCTTCAATTTCTTGTAGAACACCCAGGCGATTATCCCTATCAGTCCATCCACCACAAAATTGACCAGGAAGATCAGATAGGGCTGATAGGCGGCAAACAAAAGAAGGGAAAGAAATGAGCTGGCTGTCTTTCCATTGGCCAGCAATAGAGGGAAATGAGGATTTTCCGGATGCCTGAACATGAGAAAAGATATCAAACTCACCAGATACATATAAGCCACTGCCAGGGCAAGATAGAGATTAATGCCTTCAACCGGAGAAAGGGCCATACCCACATAACGTGACAAAGTGTTGAAAAATATCAGAACTTTTCCAGGGAAAAGGAGAAAAATAAGGCCTACGACAAGAAAAATTATACAGAACGCAACGCTGAGAGTTTTGTAAAATCTCAAAAAGTTCTCCTTAGGTTGCATAATGTCTAATGCTAATTAATTATTGTCAATCGCCTTCCATTTTTTTTTAATAGTTTTTTGCTTGTTACTTGTAGTATAGATGAAAAAATCTCGACCGCGGACCGAAACAGGCTTCTTCCATTACTTTCAGCGATTCCTGAATCGCTAGGGGAGAGGTCCCATTGAAATATTTCTGGATGAGCTTGTAGTTTTTGTTGATGAAACAGCTATCATCTGAAGGAAAATATCGTTTCATCTCTTTAAAAATAGTCTTAATGGATTCTTCCCAAACACTCCCGAAACCCATCGGGATGAAGACACAGGGGCTGACCTCACCGAAGGGATCAACATACACCATCTTGTGGCCAGCATTGCATCCGAAGTGTTCCTTTCCTTCAAAATGAGCCAGGTAGTTGACCGTTATTTTTCCTTCTCTGTTATAGCGGTCTTGGAGATCCACCAGTTTAAGCCTTTCCTTTTCAGTGATGACCTGATCATCAGTCCAGAAGTCTTCCACCGAGGGTTTACATTCGCTCAGCCAAGCTTCATGAATGTCCAGGCCGATGAGAAATTCAAGAAACTCATCGACTTTGTCCATGCGGATCATATCCTTAGATAATACGGCCGACACCCCCACATCCACATCACCCAGATTCTTGAAGGTGTCGATGGCATGGAGGGCCGTCCGAAAAGCTCCTTCGTACCTTCGCACTTTGTCATGCTCCTCCGGTTTCCAGTGATCCAGGCTGACAGATACCGAGAAAAGGCCTGCATTCCTCAGGTCTTCGGCAAGCTGTCGGGTGAGGGTGCATCCTGTGGTGAATAGTTTGACGGCGCACTCGTCGCCGACGCTCTCTGTGATCTCAACAATGTCCTTTTGCAACAAGGGTTCTCCGCCTGTGAATCCCAGCCAAAAGACTCCCATATCTTTGAGGCCACGAATGACATCCTTTATGAGAGCGGTGTCCATCACTTTGCCTTTTCTGTTCTTGTTATAGCAGTACTCGCAGTTCTGAGGGCAGGCATTTGTCACCGCTATCTGGGCATGGGAAGGGCCTTGGCTTTTTGCCAGTAGGTGTTCGTTGATGAAGCGGGTGTAGGCTTTGCTGTTTACAGGAGGCAAATGGGAGTGGAGGATAAGATTGGGGCCCACTTTTCTCGGCCGGAACTTCCGCATATATCGAAGGAGAAACCAGTTGATAGATGCCTTGGATTTGAGGATCTGAGGATTGGCTATCAATGCTTTAGTTAGCTCTATCTTGTTATGGGGATTTCCCATTATTTTCCTCCCTGCACTATCTGCCATTTGTCCATGATATTTGCCCACTATAGCACACCGACAGAGACTTCCCAAATATATTGAGGCCGCTTTTCTTCCCTATAATTTTGGGGCTCCCGAGGTTTCGCAAGTTATTGAAAAGAATATGGTGGGCGATACAGGATTTGAACCTGTGACTTCTACCGTGTGTAAAAAGTACAAATTTTGGGCACAGTTTGGGCACAGTTTAATCAAATATGTCGTGAAATGATTAATTTCGCGACATATTGTTCAATGGCTCTTTAACCCAATCAGCCTCTTTTTTGCATCTTCAACTTTAGAGATGTCGGGATCGGTATCTTTCCGGAGATCGATGGACACAAGAGTTAGGCTTTGTTATTATGATTCACTGTTATGACTACATTTCCCTTTCTGAGCCCTTCCTCGATATACCTGTGAGCCTCGGCAGTCTGTTCTAACGGATAGCGTTTATCTATAATCTCTTTGATTATCCCCGCCTCAACGAGCTCTCTTATGAGTACCAAATCCTCTTGCTTATCGGCTGCTATCCCACATATCACTTTCTTGCTTCTGCCCAATTTGGTCCTTAGCATTGAAAGAATATGTCCCATTTTGAAGCTGGAAAGCAGATAGCGTCCATTTTCAGTCAACGAGTTTTTGCATCGTGAGAACGAACTCTTGCCAAGTATGTCGAAAATTAGATCATATTTCTCACCGCTTTGGGTGAAATCCTCTCTGGTGTAGTCGATTACCTTATCAGCTCCCAGGGATCTCACTAATTCCAATCTCGGGGTACTGCATACACCTGTAACTTCTGCTCCATAATGCTTGGCAAGCTGGACCGCGTGTGAACCTATACCTCCAGAGGCTCCATTGATGAGGACCTTATGTCCGCTCTTGATATTGACTTTCCTAAGGAGAGTCGATGCCATTAGTGCCCCATAAGGAACTGAGGCGGCTTCCTCAAAGGTCATATTTGTCGGTTTCGTTGTCACTGTCCCATCTTCAGGCATGCATAGATACTCGGCATAAGCACCCATGCTCTGACCGGTGTATCCATAAACCTGGTCACCTTCTTTGTATAATGTCACATCTTTGCCAACTGCTTTAATTTCTCCGGCAAACTCATTGCCTAGAATCTGCCTCTTTGGTCTTTTTAAACCAAACGATATGCGCGTGGGTAACAAGAAGATGAGAGGCATATGTAACTCGCGAGAAGGGATATTCTTGAAATTTCGAGTTACAATATCCCCGTAATTCACTTGCACCGCATACACCCTTATTTGTATTTCATTGTCGTTGGGAGAAGGTTTTTCTACCTCTTTGAGCTGAAGAACATCGGGGGGGCCATATTTTGTGTATACAATCGCTTTCATGAGTTTCCTCCTACCGCTTTTTAGAAGCAGAATATTTATGAATGAGGGAAATGTCAAACACCATAACATTTGTAATAATATTTAGATTTGAGAGTTAAGCCAGGAAAATGTCGCTAAATGTATATATTTAGCGCCATTTTACTTTTAGCAATAATAAATGATTTTGATCTCGATATTTGTATGGAAAAAGAAGGAGAATAAGCAAGTAATGAAAGGAATATGGTGGGCGATACAGGATTTGAACCTGTGACTTCTACCGTGTGACTGAATAATCTAAGAATGCAGGGCCTCAAGCACGGCTTTGGGATTCTTGGTTGCTACTTTCAGAAGGGCATTTGCAGGTCCTTCTGGCTTTCGGCGCCCCTGTTCCCAATTTTGTAGAGTCCGTGTACTGACTCCTATCATCGTTGCGAATTCTCTCTGGGTTACCTGTAGTTTCTCGCGTACCATTTTGATATCTGGTGGCGTAACCTCGTATTTACGACTAGGCTTTTTTCGACCTGCCTTGATTTCTCCTGCCTCTTCTATACTGGCAACAAGTTTTGAAAAATGTTCTTTCTTCATTCAAGCCTCTCTTTTACCAAGGAACGCAGTCTTTTTAACTGTGACGATGATAAATCATCAGTTTTCGTTTTTTTGTAAGGCAAAAGCATAAAGATTGTGTTTTTCCTATCCCAGTAATAGATCACTCTCAGGCTTCCACGTTTTCTTTTATGAGGGAGGTTCCAACGGATCTTCCGTAATCCTCCGGTTCCATGAATGAGATCTCCGGCATCAGGCCTCAACATCAAAGCTGTCTGCAATTGCTTGTAATCATCATCAGGCAGTAAGCGTTTTATCTCCTTGGTGAATATACTCGTTTCGATAAATACCACATTTCTATTATACGCCAATGGCGTATATTGTCAAGAAGGATTTTTTGGCTAGGAACGAAATTGTACTTGTTCTGGATTGTCTTAACAGCTTTCCACTTTTTGGAGTTTGGCTTTACTGGTTTCCATTCCGGCTGAGGTTCATCGAAGCGCCACTCGACAGGAGTGGGAATATCTTCAGGCACCTCCGATCCTTCAATTCTAGCGTCATCCAGGTGCTCTTCCAAATAAAGAGGAGCCTCAGCTTCAAGTAAAGGCTGATCCGATGCTGGGCCGGAACAACTCTGGGCCATAACCATTATAATCAGAGTGAAAAACACTGTTTTTTCTGGCTTTAGTAACATCTTTCCTCCTGCTGCTGTATGAAAGTAGCATATTTATTATCTGTAAGAGTGTCAAACAGATAATATTTAGATTGAGACTTGGGCAAAAAAGCGTCGTGAATTGTAATATTTAGCGACATTTCATCTTGTGAAGAATATTGTTGATCTGAAGCGGTGATGATTTTGAGATAGAGATTTATTAGTGAAGTGGAGGCTTGGCAAACAAATCTCGGCCTGCAATAACTTGACAATTACACTATTAAGGAATATATTCCTAAATAGTATTACTATTATGGAGAAATATCTTGATATGAAGAAAGTCAAGCGAATACTAAATATGGATATTCCTCTAGGAAAATCAGCATTTCTCTGGGGACCGAGAAAAATCGGGAAATCATCTTTTCTCAAAGATACTTTTTCGAACAGCTTAATGTTTGATTTTCTAAAGACTGATCTAGCCCTGGAATTAAGCAAGAGGCCTTCATTATTAAGAGAGCAAATCCTGGCTAAGGAAGAGGCAGTTCTCAAGTTTCCAATCATTTTAGATGAAGTCCAAAAGGTCCCCCAGATATTGGATGAGGTGCATTGGCTGATTGAAAATAAAGGGCTGAGTTTTATACTTTGTGGATCGAGCGCAAGGAAACTGAAAAGAGGAAAGGCGAATCTCTTGGGAGGCCGTGCCTGGAGATACGAGATGTTCCCTTTGGTCTCGAGTGAACTAGAAGATGTGGATCTGCTGAGAGCCCTAAATCAGGGCATGATTCCTGACCATTATTTAAGGAATAGCTATAAAAAATCATTGTATGCTTATGTGCGTGACTATTTAACGGAAGAGGTCTTTGATGAGGGACTCACACGCAACATTCCGGCTTTTGCTAGGTTTTTTGATGCTGTGGGATATTCGCATGGGGAATTAACGAATTTTTCGAATATCGCGCGAGACTGCGGGGTTGATGCCAAAACGGTAAAAGAATATTACCAGATACTTGTTGATACATTGCTGGGACGGATGGTGGAGCCTTTTAAAAAGAGGCAATCCCGCCAAGTCATTACGAAAGCACCAAAATTCTATCTGTTTGATGTCGGCGTCGCAGGGAGTATGGTGAAACGATTCATCCCGGAAGAAAGAGGGCAGTTGTTCGGGAAGGCTTTCGAGCATTTTATATTCACTGAGATAGCGGCTCATTGTTCATATAGTGAATTAGATTATGAAATAAATTTTTGGAGGACCAAGTCAGGCTATGAGGTCGATTTCATTTTAGGTAATGGAATGATCGCTGTCGAAGTAAAGGGAACCAGCTACGTCGAGAATAGAGAGATGCGGGCACTCACTGCATTTATTGGTGAATTCGCTCCACAGAAAGCTTTTATTGTTTGTAACGAAAAAACGGAACGTGTACATGGAAAACTCAAGATTCTCCCATGGCGAAAATTCCTCGAAGATCTTTGGGGGGGAAGGATCATTGGATGAGGAATAGGGTTTTGAATCTGGTATGAAATTGGTGGGCGATACAGGATTTGAACCTGTGACTTCTACCGCGTGTAAGAAGCACAAAAAGAGGGGGAAGGGGAAAAAATAAGGGATTTCCTCAATAGACTGTCGAGAATCAGGCCTTTGGAATCTCGAGGCTTTTCGATATTTTTACGTATTTTTCTATATTCTTGACAAATTGTGGTCACAGTTGATACCAATTTACTCACGCTTTTAACAATTTTTTTGCACGGATTTGGCACGAGGGAAAAAGTGTGTATGATATATTTTCAGCACTTTTAATGTGCTATATTTAAAGCTAATTGATTTGGGAGGAGAATATGACGGATGACCTTTATACATCATTTAGGAAATTGAATCCAAAGGTGACAGGCAGCTTGGTCAGAATGCGTGAAGAAACATTTAAAGATGTCTCAGTTCCAGCCAAATACAAAATATTGGCTGCTCTTGTGGCAGTGGTTGTCACTAAATGTGAGCCTTGTTTACGAGCTTACACAAAGATGGCTTTTCAAGCGGGTGCAACTCTAGACGAGTTGGTTGAATTTCTTAATGTTGCCATCACAGAGGGAGGATGTCCTGGAGAGACATGGGCATTAAAAGCCTTTGAAACGTATAAAAACCTACAAGCGGGTCAAGAAGTCAAAGAAGAGCTGTGCTGCAAATCAGAAGATAATTAATAGGGATATCCCTCTTAAACTCTAGGCCTTTAATTTATTCCTTAGCTAGACTCCATTTTCAAGGATAACAGATCACCTAAAGACAAAACGATTGCTACAATAACAGCAATTATTAATGCAGCATCGAATATCGTGTAGCTTATCCGTTTCAAGAAATCTATCCATGGCAGTTTTATCAGGATAAGAACTCCTGCTGCCGTTGCAATAGCTAAGGTGCATATTATCAGGTAGAAATTCCTGCGATTCTGCTGTAGAGCATAAATGAAGGCGATCACAAGAATTGCAGCTGCTATGATAAAGTGATTCGCATCCAGCCAAAATCGAGAGGGCAGCGCATATCGCATTGTCTTAGGTTGTAGCAGAATGATCAGCACACCGACAAATGCGGCTGCTGAAACTAGGAGGGGTGCAAAACGACCAGCAAAAATAGCGGGTAGAGGATCTTTTCGGCTCACTGCCAGCTTTTTATAAATATATCCGATGAAAATACAGCACAGCATCAGCAAAAGAATGTAGAGAGTTGGTTTGAAATATGTTTCGCGTACAGCTCCTAGGGTCATCATGACACCATTTAAATCCATTATACGATGTTGTTTCATATAAATGGGGCTGCCTGAATCATCAAATGGATATTGAACTACGTTTGCGAAGAAGAAATTGGAGTTGAGACTGTGGCAGTCGGTGCAGCCATTAATGCCCAGGGCGGTCTTTGCCGGATAGACATCATGATTGTATTTGTGGACGTTTCCATAGGCTGAGGCTTCCCACGGCTCTATCTCCAAAGTGCGAAATTCTGTTCCAGAAGTGTACACCCGATCATCCATTGCCCAGACGACATGCTTGCCCTCCATCGGATATTTTGTCTCCTTCAGCATGCTTGTCACTGCTGCAATCAGTGCATCGATCTCCTCGGCGCGGTTCACTTCAATGACTCCATCGTCGTTATCGTCTTGTATTTTTGAGAGATCCGGATATTTTGATGGATCTTCAAAGTGTGTGGTCCACATCTTGTAGATATCTCCCATTTTGGGTTGCATCAAACCTGGCCTATCCTGGATTTCAATGGCAGGCCATGCGCTGTGCACACGATTAACTGGATAAATCTTGCCCTTGTAACGAGCAAAGACCGGATCAAAAGGATCGGTGGGCTTGTCATCATAACCCATCATTTCCAGATCACCATAGTGATTCCAGTACTTCATATCCGGCCCGTAAAACGTCCACAAATGTTTTCCCTTGGTAGGAATTTTTGTCC
>Ga0307445_10001829_pt1 | contig 11892 bp, 8 predicted proteins | sample SalMarSW160330MG_FD_202147 | JGI IMG/M metagenome (GOLD analysis project Ga0307445, IMG submission 202147) | Salt marsh sediment microbial communities from the Plum Island Ecosystem LTER, Massachusetts, United States - SW1603-30 | ecosystem: Environmental > Aquatic > Marine > Intertidal zone >...
AAATATCGCATACTTTTTAGCATTGCATATAATATGCATGATCTATAATAAAAATTTTTCGACGAATTGCACATTTATTGTAATTTATGTTGCAATTAATAACAATATTTTTAAATCGATTTTCCTTTATTAAGATATAAAAATCAAAATATTGTGATATCATGATTAGAAAAAATGATCCTAAGAGAAAAGATTTGTGTGAAGCGGTAATAGAGAAGGTAAAAGAGAACGACATAAAGTTCATTTACCTCCAATTTACTGATATCCATGGGATAATCAAGTCTTTTGAGATTAATGCGAAAAGAATAGAAGATTTTTTTGAGGAAGGTGAAAATTTTGATGGAAGTTCAATAACAGGATATGGAGCTATTGAGGAGTCTGATAAAGTTGCGTTACCAGACCCTAGCACGTTTTACATGCTCCCATGGCGTACAAACAATAATCGAGTAGCAAGAGTCATCTGTGATATCTATAAACCAGATGGAGATCGATATGAAGGAGATCCTCGATATATTCTTCAAAAAGCTGTGAAAAGAGCCGAAGACCATGGATTTAAGTATTTCTGTGCTCCAGAAATGGAATTTTTCATTTTAGATCAGGAAAATAGACAAGCTGCATTCAAACCTTCAGACATGAGAGGGTATTTTGATTATGATCCTTACGATATTAATGAGAGAATGCGATATAGCATTGCTCAATATTGCGACGCCATGGGAATTCAAATCGAAGCTTTACACCACGAAGTTGCTTACGGGCAGCATGAGGTCGATTTTCGGTATGATGAAGCCGTAAATTCTGCTGATAATACAATATCAATTAAAACGATAATAAAGACTGTTGCGGCTCAAAATAACATGACTGCAACTTTCATGCCGAAACCTTTTGATGGAATAAATGGATCGGGCATGCATGTTCACCAAAGTCTTTGGAAAGATGGTAAAAACTTGTTCCATGACGATTCTTCTGAACCTTATATCTCTCATATAATGAAAAAATGGATAGCTGGTCAGTTAAGACATGCTAAAGCAATGTGTGCTGTTTTAAGTAGTTGGCCCAATTCATATAAGCGTTTGATACCTGGTTTTGAAGCGCCTGTTTATATTGCGTGGGGATTTAGGAACAGATCTCCATTGATAAGAGTTCCAGATTTTCATGGAAAATCTTCAGCTGCGAGATGCGAAATCAGATGCCCTGACCCAGCAGGTAATCCATACCTTCAGTTTGCAGTTCTGTTGCAAACGGGATTGGATGGGGTTCTTTCTGATGATATAGAAATTCCCGAACCTACGGACAGAAATGTATATCACCTTTCTACAAAAGAAATGATTAAAGAAGGTATTAATTCTCTTCCAGGAAGTTTAAGCGAGGCTTTAAGTGAATTTTACGATTCTGAATTCATGAAAGAAGTATTTGGTGAGGAACCGTTTAAAAATTTCTATTATGCCAAACTCGAGGAATACGATGCATATCGGGTCGTGGTAAGCGAATGGGAAAGAAATAGATATATTAATCGATTATAAGGTTCAATTTATAATCATTCTTTTTTTTTATAGTTTTAAATTCTACGTTCCATAGTCCAATAAATCTCACATATTTTCGCTCCAACGCTTTTCAAGTAGAAATATGCGGTATCCTCTCCCACCCATCTTATAATACATTGTTTTAAGCCCATTTGTTTTAGATCCCATAAACACCATTTAAGCAGAAGAGATCCTAGTCCTAATCCTCTTATTTTCTTATTCACGCCTGTTGGACCAAAAGCGCCTGGAAATCCTATAGAATGAGATGCAAATCCCATAATTTTATCATTTATTATATCTTGAGCAATGAAAGTTGATTTAGGATCATTTAGAAAAGAGGATGCTACCTCTTTTGGCCAAAAAGACTTTTGATACATTAGAGGCATGAAAGTTAAGGGAACTAATTCCTTTTTATCTTTATCAATAATTCTGCTGATTTTATAGTTTTTAAGCGCTGATGGAGGCTTATTTTCTGTAATATGTTCTAAATCCACGCATAAATTGATTCTTTCATGCCTTTTTTTGAAACCTTGCTTTTTCAGGAAAAAGAAAGCTTCTGTTTGTCTGGGATCTAACCCAGGGTACCAATAGTCAGGTGCAGAGACCATAACATCAAATTTCATCCGAAAGCATTTATATTTTGAATTTTTTACTCTCCTTAAAAGCTCGTTATATAAATAGGTACCAATTCCTTTAAGGCGCCATTCTTTAGTGACAACAAAGAACTTTAAAGTGGCAATATCCCTCATTTTCCGAAAAACGTACGGTTTTTTCATTACAAGCATAAAAAATGCAATAATATCATTACTTTCGTCCAAAGCTACTATACTAAAGTCCGGGATGAAGTATTTACTATTCAATGTTGCGTTTTCGAAGGTTTTAAGGGAATGAGAAATGAGTGGTACATTGTTCTGACACATAGAATGTACTTTATTTAGATTGTTCTCGGTGAGATTTTCAAATCTCAGAGATTGAATATTAAAATTTGAATCCATAATATGGTTTAATCTCAAATCTTAATTTAATTTTTTTAATCTCATATCTTGATATCTCCACTATTTATACTTTAGATTTTCCCATGTCTTCAATGTATTGAAGGGATTGATGCCTAAAATACACGGTATAAAGATTAGCGTAATACCCACCACGTTTCATTAATTCATCGTGATTGCCTTCTTCTACGATTTTACCGTGATCAAGAACGACAATTCTATTGACGTGCCTAACGGTCCATAAGCGATGAGCAATAATGATTGAAGTACGATTTTCAATTGTCTTTTCTAAAGCATCTTGAATTTTAGTCTCAGTAAATGGATCTACTGAAGCTGTTGCTTCATCCAAAATGAGTATGGATGGATTTTCTAACAATACTCGAGCAAATACCACCAATTGGCGCTGTCCCATTGATAATAAATTACCACGTTCTCTCACATCGGTATCTAATCCATCAGGAAGATTTTCAACCCATTCATAACCTCCACTAATTTCCAAAGCCTGCCTAACATCATCTCTAGAAGCAGATTCTTTAGAATACTTAATATTGGCTTCCACGGTATCTGCCCATAAGAAGGGAGTTTGAGAGATCAAGCCAATTTGCCTTCGATATTCCTTGAGATTATAATCTCTTATACTTATCCCGTCTATCAATATTTCTCCTCCTTGATATTCATAAAATCGTGCTAAGAGTTTGGCTAAGCTAGATTTTCCCGCACCAGTATGGCCTACAATTGCTACTGATTCTCCAGGTTCGATCTTTAAAGAAAAATTGTCGAAAACATTTTTACTTTTATCATATTGGAATATTAAATTTTGTATTTCAACAGCTCCCTTTAACTTTCCAGATTTTATGTCATCTTTTTGAACGACAACGGGTTGAGTGTCTATTAAAGCAAAAATTCTTTCGGATGCTGAAAGTCCTGATTGAAATTGAGGCCAAAAAGATGCTATAGTCAATAAAGGAAAAAATATTAAGTTCAAACTCTGGATAAACAGGTTGAACTCACCAATATTTATGGTACCTGCGATTACATAGCTCCCTCCAAAGTATAACAACAAGATGAGAACAACACCTTGAATTAAATTTAGCGAAGGAAAGATTGCATTTAACGTGAATGCTCTTCTAAGGTTCACTCCATATGCTTGTTTATTCACCTTATTGAACTTTTCATAAAGTTTGGATTCTTGTCTGAATGTCTTTGCTATTTGAATGCCAGAGAAGCTTTCTTTAATAATGGAATTAACTGAAGCTAAAGCTCTCTGACCTAATAACGTCATCTTTCGAGCAAACTTCGTAAATAAAAGAGTTCCAAAAAAGAATAATGGAATAGCAATCAATAAAATGAAAGTTAAAATAACATTGACAAGGGAAACAATGATCAATAAGATAATTAATACAACTACAGAGGAAATTACTTGTATGGATAAATCTACTGTATCTCCAAAATCATTGCTATCTGTATTAATACGACTTACGATTTTTCCAGTAGGGTTTTTATCAAAGAAAGAAAGATCGAGATTCAATACCGAATTATGAGCATTCTTTCTAATATCATAAATGACACTTCCTATTACTCGAGCTGAATATTTTTGTCGAATATAGTTAAATATCCAACTAGATCCTGTCAAAATGAAAATAATAATTATCAAAAAGATTACAATAGCGAAATCAACTGAAGAAATGACGATGTTTATTGCAATTGAAATTAAAACAGGTTCAATTGCACTTGTTAAAGAAGAAATGATGAGAAAAGTAATAACAAGAACCATCTGTTTCTTATATGGAGCAAAATATGAGAAAATGCGCTGAACTAATGTCAAGGTACTGTAGACACGATCGTATTCTTCAGCTTCTAGTCCGATAAACATTCTTCCCAACCCCCTTTTATCAACTTTTGCTCCTCAAGATCAAATTTTTTGATAAAAATCTTTCTATATTCCTCAGAATTGCATAATAAATCATCATGAGTGCCCATGGCAATGAGTTCTCCATTTCTTAGCACGAGAATTAGATCAGCCCACCGAATCTGGCTTAAACGGTGGGTTATCAAAAAAGTGGTTCTATTCCTTAAAATATTACGAATCGCAAATTGGATTTGATCTTCCGTCTTAGAATCAATTGCAGATGTAGAATCATCTAAAATTAAGATCGGTGGATCGGATAAGAAAGCTCGAGCAATAGCAATACGCTGTCGTTCTCCACCACTCAGTTGAACTCCCCTTTCTCCAATTTCAGAATAATATCCTTCGGGTAATTCACTTATAAATTCATGAGCTTGGGCTTGTTTTGCAACTTCTATTACTTCCTCCAATGATCCAGTTCGTCCAAAAGTTATATTCTCAAAAATGCTCGATGAAAATAAGAATACATCTTGCTCAATATATGAAATTTGACTACGAAGTGATTGTAATGCATAATCCCTTACATCTACTCCATCAATTAAAATTCGACCCGATGACACGTCATATAATCTCGAAATTAATTTTGTTAAAGTAGTTTTTCCTGCACCAGTCGTACCAACAATAGCTACGGTTTTTCCTGGTTTTATTTCAAAATTCAAATCTTTCAGCACGTGATTTTTACTGTTTGGATATTTAAAGGAGACATCTTCAAAAATGATCTCGCCTTGGATTTTTTTAATGACTCCTTTAATATTTTCGTCGATTTTTGTTTCCATATTCATGTATTCAAGAATTCTTTTCGCGCTTGCACCCGCAAGACGTATGATAGCAAATACAAAAATTGAAATATTCGTAGGAAAATAGAGAAGGTTCAAAATCCCTAAATATGCAATAATCTGTCCAATATTCATTAACCCTGAATAAAATAAGAAAATGCTGTGTCCAAAAGCTATTGTAATAATTAGAGCTAATAAAAGTATCGGGAGATATTTAGCTTGGACGATACCCTGTTTGATAAACGCATCTTTATATTTCTGTATATTGTAAAGATATTTTCTTATTTCTCTGTCTTCTTGAGCAGTTCCTTTAACAACTTCAATCCCTGTAAGAGTTTCATTTAATGTGGCATCCATCAATCCAAAATTCATTCTTAAGTCAAATGATATCGGCCCAATCTTGTTTATATAAGATCGTAAAGAAATTAAGAATAAAATTACAAAAATTATTGGTTCAATTATCAATTGAACGGGATAAAAAATTGCGATATAAATGACTGGAACAACTAAATCGGTGAATGATTCTAATATCAATGAGACAGCTGGACTAATGAAGAAATTCAATGTACGAACGTCATCCGTTGCTCTTGCCATTAATTCTCCGATTTTTTGTTGATCATGGAACGATTGACTCTTACCTAATAAATTTATGAAAAATTCCTTTCTTGTATCTCTTTCCATACGCTGAGCGATGACTTCTCTGAGCATGAAATTTGCTAGTCTCATTCCAGGATTTGTAAAATTTAAAATTATAATAATTATGAATATGTTCATAAAGGTAGGGAAATTCAAATTTAAGATAGCTGTTATTGCATTTCCAATAAAAACGAAAATGATGGTTGATAAATTAGCAGTTAAGATTGTAGTAAAGAGGACAATAAAGATGAAGATTTTATTTGTATCGTGAAATATGTGAGCTAAAATCCATCTACGAGAACTTTTCTTCCGTGCTTTACTAAATGGATCCTTCTCTGGAGAAAATTCTATTAAACTCGTTTCACTTTGCTTTAAGTTATCATTCAACATGACAATAGTTATAAGATATTATTTAAAAATAGTAATCTACTTTTTCACAAGTTAAAGGATAAGAATCATTAATTGATTTTATACGTTAAAATTATAAATTATTAATTAGGTTATCTGATTAATTATCATTAGAAACAGAAATAAGAAAGGGGATGCTTAAAAAATGATTCGAGATTCGTTAAATATTGTGATAGCACAAATTAATCCTTATGTAGGCAACATCGATTTCAATTTTAACAAGATGAAAAAAATTATTGTTGATAATTCAAGAGCAGATATTATTATTTTTCCTGAGATGTCATTGGTAGGGTATCCATTAATGGATCATATTTATGATCCTTTAATTAAAAAAGAGAATAAAGAAGCATTAGAAAATTTAAAGCGAATTAAGACTCACTCATCTCTTATTATTGGAACTTTTACCGAACCCGAGCATCTGAAAGACTCAATTCAACCTTTTTATAATTCAGCAGTTATCATTGAAGATAATCAGATCAAGGCGATCGTCAATAAACGCCTTTTACCAAATTATGATATCTTTGATGAACGCAGATATTTTTCTTTTGATAGTCAATTCAATCACATATCTCTAAAAGGCTATAAATGCGGAATTTTAATATGTGAAGATATTTGGGATGAACATTATGATGTGAAAGTGGCAGAGACTTTGGTTAGTAATGGAGCAGAATTATTGATCGTGACAAATGCATCTCCGTACCATATTGGTAAATTCAAAATGAGGATGGATCTTGTAAAGAAAAAAGCGATGTCACTTCACGTTCCAATCATTTACGTGAATATGGTAGGTGCATTGGATGAAATCGTATATGATGGACAAAGCTTCATAATAAATGAAAATGGAACACTAATAGAAAAGTGCAAAGCTTTTGAAGAAGAAATAAAACTTGTTCGCATTCAAGCGCCATTTAAATCAGATATTGAGGCTATTACAATTGAATCTGATTGGAGATCTGAAGTTGTGAAAGCTTTATGTCTAAATCTTTATGAATATTATTATAAAAGTGGAATTTTCAAAGGAATCGTATTGGGTTTGAGTGGAGGAGTAGATTCTGCTTTTACCGCATTCATTTGTGCTAAAGCAATAGGACCAGAACATGTAACTGCTGTAATGATGCCTACTCGCTTCACTTCCCAAGAAAGCCTTGATTTAGCTAAAAATTTATGTGATAACTTGAAATTAAAATATAACATTCATCCCATTGATGATTTATTCAACTATTATGAAAAGGATATAGAACTTAATTTAGGTAAGATAAAATTTGATATTGCTGATGAAAATCTACAGGCAAGAATTAGAGCGACTATCCTCATGTATTATTCCAATAAATACAATTGGTTGTTGGTCTCAACTGGTAACAAATCAGAAATTGGAGTTGGATATTGTACCTTATATGGAGATACAAACGGAGGAAAAAATGTTCCTGGAGATTTATTAAAGACTCAAATTTATGAAATTTGTAATTGGATTAATAAAAAAGAAGAGGTGATTCCTCATGGAATTATTGAGAGACCTCCAACTGCGGAATTGCGAAAAAATCAAAAAGATAGCGATTCTTTACCTTCTTATGAAATATTGGATGTGATCTTGGAAGAGATAATCGAAAATGGAATAGGTTTAGAACCAGATCACTTACTAAATAAAGGAATTGATTTAAAAACAATTGAAAGAGTTAGAAAACTTTATTTGAATTCAGAATACAAGCGAAGACAATTAGTCCAGACGATAAAAATCAGTAAAAGCGCATTTGGAATAGGGAGGAGATATCCCGTTTTAAAACGCTTAAGGTATGATGATATAACTTAACTTGTTTTTCTTGCTTCTACCATTATCCTAGCGATGGTTTCAAAAATATTATCAACGTTCTCTCCCGTTTTGCTTGAACATTCAAAATAACCTTGTAAATTACGGGATTTAGCAAGTTCAATGCCCTCCTCTGTTGATATGGAGCGCTTATCCTCTAAATCTAACTTACTTCCTACCATGATAATTGGGATTTGAGTATTTGTGAATTTCATTTCGTTAATAAAGAGAGATAGCCAGTCATCGATATTCTTAATGCTAAAACGTCTCGTTAAGTCACACATATAAATTCCACCTTGAGCATCCTTGACAAAACTTGGAAAGAGTATTTTAAATCTCTCTTCACCTGCAAAATCCCAGATTTGTAAATTCACGGATAAATCATCGACCTGCACGTCCTTTACGCTAAAATCTGCACCGATGGTCATTTTTAAATCTTGTTCAAAGATTCTATTTAGATATCTATGTGCAAATGTAGTCTTTCCAACCCCACCATCCCCAAAGATACATAATTTATATCGAATTGATTTAGACAATTAAAAATCACCTATTTTAAATTTAAAGAACTATTCAATTTATATCCATCTAATAAAAGTGTTCTTTATTAAACTATTATATTCCGATATAATATAATTGTGATTAGTATAATGGATATAAAAAAATGGAGTATTATGAAATAAAATCTTTTTCGTTAATATAAATAGGCTCTTAATTATCACTGTAGTTTACTATTGCTGATACCTAAAAATTATTATGTTATTTCGATATGCTTCCCTGTCACCATGTAATACACTTTTTCAGCAATTTTGCAGGCATGATCTCCACATCTTTCCAAATAACGTGCTATCATTATGAGATGCGCTGAAATTGTAATGTTTCTTGGATCTTCCATCATATAAGAAACGGATTCACGAAAAATACTCCACCTTAATTGATCTATCTCAGTGTCTCTTTCAGAAAATCCCTTCAATTTTGAAATATCATCGGTAACAAATGAATCTACGGCATCATCTAACATTGATTGAACGTGCTCCCACATGTGTTTTATTCCTATAATTTCTGAAAGTGGTTGTTTATTATTTAAAAGAGAAACTACTGCTGCAATATCTTTTCCATAGCGACCTACTCGATATAAATAGGTGATAATCTTTAAAATAGCCGCAATGGTTCTAAGATCAATAGCCATTGGTTGATAAAGTGTAATTAATTGGAGCGATTTTGTTTCGATTTCAACATCATATTCTCGTAATTTTTCCTTTTTAAGATCAACACTTTCCGCTAGTTCTGTGTTACTTGTTGAAAGTGCAGTTATTGAATCACCTAACATTATGAAGGCCAATTTCGACATTTCAACAAGCTCTTGCTTTAAAAAATCCAAATTTTTATGAAATTCTTTTGTCATCTTTATTTCACTTATCCAAACCTTCCTGTTATATAATTTTCAGTTAATTTTTTTTGAGGATTCTCAAAAATTTGAGTAGTTTCACCAAATTCTATCAATTCCCCTAAATACATGAAACATGTATAATCTGAAATTCGCGCAGCTTGTTGCATGTTGTGAGTTACAATTATAACGGTCCATTCCTTTTTCAAATCAAGTATTAGTTCTTCAATTTTTTGAGTAGCAATTGGATCAAGAGAAGCGGTTGGTTCATCCATTAATAAAATCTCAGGCTCTACTGCTAAAGCTCGTGCAATGCATAACCGTTGTTGTTGACCTCCTGATAAGCCCATGGCTGATTCATCTAATCTGTCCTTAACTTCGTCCCATATAACAGCTCTTTTAAGATTTTTTTCTGAAATTTTATCTAAGATATCTTTATCCAAAACGCGATGGATCTTTGGACCATAAGTGATGTTATCATAAATGGACATCGGAAAGGGATTCGGTTTTTGGAAAATCATTCCAATTTTTTTCCGATTTAACCTAATATCAGCATTACTCGCATAAAGGTTTTTCCCATTAAATAATACCTCTCCCTCAATTTTACACCCTTCAATCACGTCATTCATCCGGTTAAGACAACGTAGAAGCGTGCTTTTACCGCATCCAGAAGGTCCAATGATGGAACTTACCTTATTCTTTCGAAATTCAATGTTGATATTAATCAAGGCTTGAGTATCTTCATACCAAAGATTCAAGTTCTTACACTCTATAACATATTCGTTATTAGAGAATTCTTGATTTTGATGGTCAATTTCATTATTGTTGTTCTTTTTGATTTTGAATACCATAAATTTCACCAGCGTTTTTTCTTTTCATATTTTAATCTAACAATAAAAGCAAAACTATAAAGAATTAAAACTAATAATAATAATGTTAAAGCAGTTCCGGCGGCTCTTTCAAGACCACCCGTTATTTCGTTACTTAACCGAAATAAATTATAAGTAAGAGCCATGGTAGGTTCAAAGATGCTTAATGATACATATTGTGCAGTGGATTTAACCGCAGTAAACAAAATCGGAGCCGTTTCCCCTGCACTGCGACCCATTCCAAGAACCGAACCTGTTACAATTCCAGGTATGGCTGCAGGTATAATTATTTTACTAATTCCTTGAAATTTACTTGATCCTAACGCTAAACTGCCCGCTCTAAATGAGTGAGGAATCGCTTTCACGGATTCCTCCGTGGTTCTAATAATAGTAGGTAAAATCATCAGCCCTAATGTAAGGGATCCAACCAAAATGGATCTTGTCAAACCTATAAAGACTATGAAAAATACTACTCCAAATAATCCAAAAACAATTGAGGGAGTACCATTTAAGTTGTCAATTCCAGCTCTAATAAATTTAGTAATTCTATTTTCTTTGGCATATTCGGATAGATATATCCCAGCAAAAACACCAAGTGGAAGTGCAAACAGTATGGACCCGGCAGTGAGTTGAAGCGTTCCGATAATGGCTGGAAAAATACCCCCTTCTCTTCCACTGTTCTTAGGAGTACCCGTTAAAAATCCAGGTTCCAGAAATACTGGAAGCCCTTTGGAAACAATATAGAATATTATAATTCCGACCATCAATACTGCAAATATCGAACAAGTGTAGACTACACCAAACCAAAATCTTTGTTGACCAACTGTAGAGAGTTCTCTGAAGAAAGTTAATACGACCAATATTAGGAGGCATATACTAACAGAAAGAAAGATCCCAATCCATGTGCTAAAAACCCATCCAATAAATGATAAACCCAAAGCATAATCAATAAATCGTTTATATTTTGGTGAAATTTTTGATCTCCCCCAAAATAAGGTGCTTGCTCCAATACATATCCCACTCCCTATGATTTTAGAAAGAAGATCAGGAAAGATCCAAAAAATTAACAGTGAAATGATGATTGTAGCCATCAACTGCTTATATTTTACAAGTTTTTTCAAGATACTATTGCTCACAAAAAGATTTCTCAGTTTAGAATGTTTTTTAACTGCTAAATCCCCTCTAAACTTCTTTTGAACTCTATTTAAGATGATATTTGATGTAGTATTCACCAATAAGGTCATGAAAAAGAGGACTATCGCAAGAGCTAATAAACCTAGTTGAGGTAAACTTCCAGCAGCAGTAGGGCCCCATGTTAAAGCGATAGTTGATGTGATCACGGCCACTTGACTCAGCATATTTGTTAGGGGGTCAGGGAGCCTGAATTTATTGCCTAATACTAAAGTCATTGCCATTGTTTCACCCATTGCTCTTCCAATTCCTAACACAACTGCTGCAGTTATTCCAGACATTCCCGCTGGGATCACCACCCTACGAATTGTTTGCCATTTTGTTGCTCCCATTGCATATGAGGCTTCTCTATAATAATCTGGAACTTCTCTTATTGCATCTTCACACACGGAGACGATCGTTGGAA
>Ga0307445_10001830_pt1 | contig 11889 bp, 10 predicted proteins | sample SalMarSW160330MG_FD_202147 | JGI IMG/M metagenome (GOLD analysis project Ga0307445, IMG submission 202147) | Salt marsh sediment microbial communities from the Plum Island Ecosystem LTER, Massachusetts, United States - SW1603-30 | ecosystem: Environmental > Aquatic > Marine > Intertidal zone >...
TTCCTTTCTTCAAATCACCAAGGACAAGAAATGGTTCTCTTCCCTCTGACAACTGTTTCTCAATTAGGTCAATCACTAGTTCGTCATCAATATCTGCCATTGCTGTAATTAAATCGTTCATTGTAGTGTGATCTCCGTAATCTACTATATTGATTAACAATGTGGAGGATGCAAGTCGTACCATATATCTTTCATTATATTAACGAAATCGATTGCATGAACACCTCTTGAAATCTCACATCTGATGCTAATTCTACATACTGGATTTTATTCACAATTATTTCAGCTAGATTTCTATTCTTCTTAGAGAGAAGCAATCCCTTAGCACCTTCCCCTGCTGCATTACCAACAGGAATCACTTTGGAGACCTCTACTTTAGGAAGGAGACCAATAGCGATTGCACTTTCTGGACGGATGTAATTTCCAAAAGCTCCAGCAAGTAACACTCTATCAATCTCGGTCACATCTTTTCCTATTGTATCAAGAAGTAATGTAAACCCTGTTTGAATGGCGGCTTTCGCTAGTTGTACTTGTCTCACATCTTTTTGAGTGAAAATGATACGATTTTTCCCTTTTGATTCTTCTTTTTTCACAACCACGTATGATAAACCGTGTTTTCCATCTTCTCGGATCCTACTTGATATCTTATGTATTCGACCCGAATCATCTACAATTCCTGTTCTACGTAATTCAGCAACCAAATCAACAATTCCTGATCCACAGATCCCATGAGGTTCGGTCTCGCCAATTACCGATAACTCTGGTTTCTCATCTCTGTCAACAATGGATGCATACTCAATTGCTCCCGATTGCCCCCGCATCCCATGAAGAATAGTAGACCCTTCGAACGCCGGTCCTGCAGCAGCAGAACAACAATACAACTTTCCCTTGTTTGATAGAACAATCTCTCCATTTGTACCGATATCAATTCCCAAGACAACATCATTTACTCCATCTAATCTCTGCGAAAGAATAAATCCAACAGTGTCTCCCCCTACAAAACCTGCAATGTTTGGAGGTAAATAGAGTTCAGAAGAAGCATTCGTTTGGATTCCTAATTGTTGTGGATTCATCGTTACAGGTCCAGAAGTTGAAGGTTGATAGGGTGCTTTTCCTAGTGAATCCGTGTTTGCACCAAGCAGAAGATGGTGCATTGCAGTATTACCTACAATGGTGATTCGTGAAATTTGATCCTGATGAATTCTTGTCTTTTCAAGAAGCTGCGATATCTGATGATTAAGTTCATCGACAACTCTCTGTTGAAGTATTATAGAACCATCCTTCTCTCTTGAAGCAAACGTTATGCGTGAGATTACATCTTCACCAAACGCAGTTTGTGGATTCAATGATTCCACTTGAGCAATCTGAATGCCATTTGATAGATCCAAAAGATACGCAACTATTGTTGTGGTGCCAAGGTCTATTGCAATACCGAATTGATTGTAAAGCCCCGAATCAATTGCCCAATCCTTTGCGGATGAAGTTGTAAGTATCTTAGTCTTTGCTTCCCCTCTAGGCAGTATAATTCTAGATTTCTTATGTAATTGTAACTTGCACGCTAGGTGGATTCCTCCCATGATTTCTTTTTTAGTAAGATGTTTCAAATCATAATTAGTCGGATTTTGCATCGGGTGGACAATCACTCTACATTTTCCACATGTTCCTCTCCCTCCACAATCTGAGGGCATGTAAAGTCCGACCTGTCGTGCAGCTTCAAATGCAGTAGTTCCACTTTCAACTAGTACCTTAAGTCCTGATGGCTCGAATGTAACTACAACATCTGACATGGAATAATCTATTCTGACGAATAACAATTGATGCCTTTAAGGACAGAGGTCGCGTTTTATCCAATATACAAGGAAGATTGTCACCTCAAATTTCATTCATTACGCCTTCATTTGTTTGCGTCTGTTGCGTTGCTCACGGCGCTCGAGTTTCTTTTTTTTGTTGGACCATATAATATATGCACCAGGAAGGCTAACTAATAGGATAATTCCAGCATAAGGTGCGCTAGCTATAAGGATAGCAACAATATCAATATCCGGCCAGAACGGAAAGAGTCCGCCTCCAGTGGTTGTTGTTGTTCCAAAGTGTTCATTGATATAATCGATATACCATTGAGGAATATGATACTCCGGATATTCTGTCACGGTGAAGTTCTCATCCAAGAGGTCAATCCGGTCACAGAGATAGAGTACGTGTACAGCTGCTCTGATCCACTCCAGACGTGCACTCTCAATGTCACCGCTTGGAATTGGTAGGAATGCACCATTTTGATGAGTCTGACACGAGATTACCCATGATAGCATCTGAGTGACATTGATCTGGTCGAGAGTACCTAGCGTATACAGTGACCAGACAAAACGTTCCGTATTCACAAGTGTGCCGCCAGAAGTAGTACCTGCATCATCGAAGTACTGCAAGAGGTAATCAGTAGTGTTCTGGACTCTGATGAGGTCAGGGCGTCCCAGAATATTCAGGCAAAAGAGCCCCAGAGGAACTATGTCTGGTATTGACTCGATATCCGGTACGTTTGCAAAGCCGCCATCATCGTGGTAACATGATAGTACGTAATTCAATGCTGCTGTTGTATCAATAGATGAGAGCCGTCCAATAGAATCCATTGCTTGCAATGCGCTCCAAGTTATAATCATCTCGGCAGGGTCTTCGTTTGATGCAAATAACCTGAACCCACCATTGGATGTCTGACAACTAGCAATATAATCTGCAATCTCGTTATCATGGATATATTCATCCAAACCAAGTTCCGGAAATAACTGAATTGCAACATCACACGTTATTGTATCAGGTGCCCAACTTTGTGAGTAGTTCACCAAATTGTAATAAGGCGATGATGAATCAGTATTTGTAAGGGCCTTGAGGAATTCTGTACAATTACTCCAATCAAACATATCAGTACTTCCCAGTTGTTTGAGGATTCGATACGGATCATAAACACGGTATATATTTGGATAAGAGCCAATCCGTGGGTCGGTAGGAGTGTCTTCGAGCCAACCATAGAATCTGCCTTCTTGAGAGTAGAGTGCTTGTATATAGTCAAGGATTGCCTGATGTCTTGTGATTGTATGTGATGCAATTGTAATTGTATCTCTTTCTTCTATTATTGAACTTGTAACATTTGGTGCATTGGAAAATGATGGTATTAAAAGAATAATAGTGACCACTAAGATTAGAAAATATCTATTCTTTCTGTCTTGGACTAATATCATTGTTTTCACCAAATATATGTAGAGAGGGCAAAATGCCCTCTCTATTGGATTTACTAGTTGTTTCTAATCGATTACGTTTACAGGGGGTTTACCGCCACCTCCACCGCCACCAGAGGGCCAATATAAACCAGGTACATTAGTACCGATTAATTCCCAGCTATTGAGTGTATCTTGAACTTGACCCATCAGAAGAGCCAACATAGGTCCACTGATGATTTCGGAAAGCAATGCAGCAAGAAATGCGGAGCCAATTCCTGAAGATGCAAGTCCCACTAACCAACCTACAGCGACAGCTGCAGCTATCCCTGATATTGAATTGATTAAATCAATCTTCATCTGGATTCGACTTATGCTGTTTGTAAAGGATGTATCAGAACTTATCCCACCAATGTATGTGTAAGCCACATGAAATCCCCAAAAGGATTGACTTAACAGAGTCGCCGCTACAATATTAACTTCATCTTTGAAACCGACTACTGCTTCAACGGAAGTTCGAATTCGTAGTTCAGTTGCTAGGTCCGTATTTAAAATACCATCGTGTCCCATGCCATTGCACGCACTTAGATAGATGACCTTGCAATTACCTCCTGTTAGACTCCATGAAGATACTTCAGAATGTGTCAAATAACCACCATACATCGTTATCTTTGGACCTTCTACAGAATTCCACGTTCCATGAGCTGCTAGATGCATCCTTTCTGTAGTAGAAATATATGACCTCATCAGTGGAAGAGTCGCTGAAGCACCTGTTGCTACATTTATCGATAGTCGACTGCCATAGTCTTCGTTGAATTCCGTGAAGATATCTCTCACAGAATTCATTTCATTAAACAAATCACCACTAGTATCTGGACTCATTAGGCTGATTGGTTTTGCAGTTAGTGTTGAGAATGCTCTTGATAGTTTCAAATCCAAGCCATTGCTGTTTGAATCTGAAAAGATCATTAGTGCTCCCAGTGAAAAAGAAAGAATCACTAAGGGAAGTACTACATACACTACAAGTAGCTTACGCTCTGTATTTTTCATTTTACGATTTTCCCCTGAAGGAAATAGATATTTTTCTTTTGGTATCAGAAGAAACACTTGTCCCATCCTTCAAAAAAAAAAACAAATCAATAATTGATATAAACTTGTCGAAGCTCGAAAATCGAGCTCTGTAGGAAAAGACAATCCTTCACACAATAGAAACAGAGCTTTCGTCACATTGATTGATTTTAAGATGTTTATGAGAATATGATACTGTCAATTTACCTCTATCTTCTTGTAATATTCTCCAGAACCTTTCAGATAGAAGAATGTAAAAGTACCTCTTTCACAAAATGCGAAACCACTGGAGTAAATCCTATGCAAGTTTCTGAATCTCTGTGTAATCCGCAAATATGTAGTTACGAGTGTCTGAATGCTTGTACTCGTATTCATGGTGATGAATCACCTCTTGGATTTAGAAAGGACTCCCTCTTCCCTGTAATTGATGAAGAGTCTTGTACAGAGTGCTTGGCATGCTTACGCGCCTGTCCATTGAATGCTCTTAGTGTAGATGGTAGTACTGAATTTTCCCCTGTTCTCCAACCTCCTCCCCAACCTTCACCATCATCTGAAAAACCCTATGAAGTATCTGATATTCTATCAAGAATGTCCGAAGCTGATACCATTTTTGCCCGAGTCCAATTCGACCCTGATTACGAGTTCTATCAACAGACCGAATTCTCTGGCGCAGAGCAAATGATTTCCAAAGGAATTCCAGGATATAGCCGTTTCGAATATGAACTCAGTGTAGCCGCATGGAAACTTTATGATTCACGAAATTCGATTAAACGCTCTGGAATTGGGCTTGATCCAGAAGCTGATGAAACTGGTGAAAGAGTACCTGCTGATTCATCAGAACTTACAGATTTGGTAAAAAAAGCTGGGCTCTTCTTTGGAGCACAACTTGTGGGTATTGCTGATTTAAATAGAACTTGGCTTTACACTCACAATAGAAAGGGTGAACCATACAATGTCCCTGAATCATATACTAGGGCTGTTGTTATGGCAGTAGAGATGGATTATGATGCGATTGCTTCTTCTCCTACCTTCACTAGTTCTGCAGCCACTGGTCTTGGATACTCAATGATGGCGTTCATCGAGGCTGAGCTTGTATCATTCATCCAAAGAATGGGATATAATGCAATTACCTGTGGTAACGATGTTGGCTTGAGTGTTCCTATGGCAATTGATGCAGGTCTTGGTCAATATGGACGCCATGGCCTGCTTATCACAAAACCCTACGGCCCCCGAGTTCGCATTGCAAAAGTACTAACAGATATGCCTCTGATTCCAGACTCTCCAGATCTTGATTTCGGAAAAGCGGTTGTTCGTTTCTGTGAAACCTGTGAGAAGTGTGCTCATGCATGTCCCTCGCAATCTATTCCATATGGAAAAGAGAGAACTTGGGAAGGCAAAACGATATCCAATAATCCCGGAATCAAGAAGTGGTACGTGAATGTGGAAACCTGCTATGGTTTCTGGATTGCGAATGGATCTGAATGTTCAAACTGCATCCGTTCATGTCCCTACAATAAGAAAGATGGGCTTATGCACCGCTCTGTTATGTGGTTTGTTCAACACACACCTAGTCTTAATCGATTCATTGTAAAGATGGACGATTTAGCCGGATTTGGGAAACAGAAATCTGGCGAGAAATTCTGGAAGAAATTTGGATAATATTCTCCCAAATATAGAATATTAAGGCCTGAGGCAGATTAATCAGTAATTTGGTAACAAATAATACAACCTGATTTATCCAGATTGAGTAAGAATAAATCGATGTCCGGAGTATGAATGAAAATGTCAAAAAAGGCAGGGAAACAGACGAAAAAATCCACGAAGAGTGCGTCCAAGGCAAAGAAAGAGTATCTCCCTGTAATCCCTAATTGGAATGATGCGATGGTCAAAGTTATTCTGAATAATACTCATGATGGAATCGTTATTCTCGGTGAAGACTACAAATTTGAGTTTATCAATGAGAGAGGATTAGCAATCTATGGTGGTCAAGCTTCAGACCTCATTGGCAAGGATTTTCGAAAATTCATGAAAGAAGACATGGCAAAAATGGTTGCTGAGTATTATGATATGAGGCGAAGGGGAGAAGATGTACCCTCGGTCTATTCATTTCGACTGATACGAAAAGATGGTAGTGAAGTAACCGTCGAAGGCCGTGTAACACTGGTTATGGGTCCAGATGAGAAACCAAAGATCATTGCCCACCTCCAAGATATTACCCAAATAGAACGTAATCTTAGAGATCTTGAAGAATCAAAAACTCGATACAAATTACTAGTTGAAACAATGAATGATGGTTTAGCTATTGACAATGTAAATGGGGAGTTAACATACGTAAACGATGCTTTTTGTAGAATGCTTGGTTGCCAAGCAGGGGAACTCATTGGAAAACATTGGAGTGATCTAACTGAAGAAATGACTCCTGAGGATGTCCATGAGAAACTCAAAGAACGAGAAAAAGGTGTAACTGAGAGTTACGAACTAACCTGGAGTCACAAGACTGGTAAAACTGTTCCTACTATTGTTTCTGCGACCCCCTACATCGGCCACGATGGCAAGTTTGCAGGTACATTTGCGGTGGTCACTGAAATCTCAGATCAAAAAAACGCAGAAGAATCAATCCAATTCTATTTGGATCTTCTCTCGCATGATATAACAAATCAATTACAGGTTATAATGACTAGTAGTGGTTTACTCGAACAGGAAGTTCCAGCTTCTTATATTGCAGATGCAAGACAGGATATCTTGGATGCAGTGGACCGATGTAATAGATTAATAACAAAGGTGAAACGAGCAGGTCAGATACGCCGAATTCCAATCTCAAGTGTAGATCTCGTTGATCTTCTTGATGAAAAGACCACAGTTCTTAAACGAGTGTATAATGCTAAGATTCACAGAACTGGTTCGAAAAAATCCGTGATGGTCGAAGCTGACGTACTGTTAGGAGAGCTCATCTGGAATCTTCTTGAAAATGCTGCACGTCATAATCCAATTGACAACAAGGAAGTCTGGATTTCAATCAAAACAAAAGGTGATTCTGTTGAGCTTTCGATTGGAGATAATGGCCCTGGACTTAGCGATACTCGGAAGAAGAATCTCTTCACAGAACGAAGTCATGCTGGAGGAGTTGGGCTCAAATTAGTACGACAGATGATTCGAAAATATGGCGGGTCAATTGAAGTAGCAGATCGAGTGAAAGGCAAATCTAGTGAAGGCGTGAATTTCTTAGTGACTCTTCGAAAGACAAAGAAAACTAAATGAAGTCACAATCATCTAATTTTATTTTCCAATCTTTCATATAATCCTTCAAAGAAGTCTTTCTTCTTGATTTCATTAATCTTGAAGAAATTAGTTCTGATGCGATACAATTTTCTCTTGACTACTTCATAATCCTTCAGTTTTCGCTTACCGACGGCACTTTCGATGATTGTTGCTACTTCTTCAGGAAAATTATCAATATATTGACATTGTTTCACTTGAATGTGAAATAGTGTACTTTGTAAAATGTCTGTTTTAGATATACATCTTGTTTCCATTGCGCACGGTCCCCACATAGTTAACATCAAATTTTTCTAATAAAAGTTCTAATAATACTATCAACGTGTCTAGTGTATCTATCCGCGCGTTTCAGTTTTCACAAGGGTCGGAGTTTTAATGTGGATTGATTGTTGGAGCTTTGAGATAGTGTTCATTATGAGAATTGCTTCGGTCATCGATATCAGCTTAGTAGACGTCCCTAAGATTCCAGTAACTGTGATATTTACAGGCGGATGCAATATGGATTGTGCGTATTGTCAAAATGCAGAGCTAATTCCTCTGGACTCTGGATCTGAGATGGCTATTCCTGATTTGGTCGAGAAAGTTCAAGGGAATCTATCTGATGGTTATTGCATCACGGGTGGTGAGCCTACTATTCACAAAGACCTCCCTCTCCTTCTCAAAGCTCTGAAAGAAGATGGAGCTGATCATATCAATCTTAATACGCAAGGGTCTGTTCCAGACGTTCTTGAGAAATGCCTTCCTTTTCTTGATTCTGTTTGGTTTGATATGAAATCTGTTCCAGAGCGATATAGCGAGATTACACGAGTGCAATCTGACCCTTGGCCCAGGGTAGAGAGAAGTATCACGCTGCTTATTGATTCAGATGTCAGTTTTTGGCCGCGTACAACATATGTAGGTGGGTTGATGAATTCTGGTGAAATTCAGGGAATTGCTGATTCACTTTACAACCTTGGTTTTCGGGGTGAATATCTTGTTCAAAATTATAAGAAATCTGCAGGCACGCGTGAAAGTGAAGTATCTGCTTTTCACGAGCCAAATCAAAGTGAGCTGGATCCTTTACTTGAAACAATGCATCCTGGAATCTCTTTGAAATTTGATTGGCGTTAGAAGGAATCTACACACACACAGACAACCTTTTAAACTCCCTAGGGGACACCTTGTTTTGACCACGCCAGAAACTGGGTGTTAATTTCCTGGAGTGTCCTATTATCATGTTTCCGACACAGAGTATGGGTTATGACCGAGCAATTACTGTCTTCAGCCCTGAAGGAAGACTGTATCAAGTAGAGTATGCAACAGAAGCAGTCCGTCATGGACCACTGGCTGTTGGAGTGAAAGCGGTTGATGGTGTTGTATTGGCTGGAGAGAAAAGACCTCCCCATGCCCTCGCTGACCTTGAATCACTCAAGAAACTGCTTTTGATTGACGATCATGTTGGAACTGCTATTGCAGGCTTACATGCAGATGCAAGGAAACTCATTGACCAAGCTCGAGTTCAAGCTCAGGTGAACAAGCTTAGTTATGACGAACCAATTTCTATCCAGGCTTTGGTTGTAAATATCTGTGATACAAAGCAACTTCATACACAATATGGAGGCGCACGTCCTTTTGGTGTATCTTTACTTCTCGGTGGAATTGATGACAATGGTCCTCAACTCTATACCACTGATCCTTCGGGTTCATTCTGGGGTTGGAAAGCCGCTGCAATTGGTAAAGAAGCTGACGTAGTTCGCGATTTCTTCAATGAGAATTACAAACCGACTCTCAAGATTGATGCTGCTCTTGATTTGGCTCTGAAAGGTCTCCTCAGGTCTGAGGATATAGCTACTCTTGATGTTGCTGAGAGATCAAAGACCATAGAGATTGGAATGATCGATACAACTGACAAGCTATTCAAGATTCTGACTAATGATGAAGTTGAAACTAAGCTGACAGCTCTTCAAGCATAATTTGGCATTTTATCTCTTGGATTGTTTGACCAATTGGTCAACAATCAAACCCGCTACGTTCACGCCTGTTACTCTAGATAGTGCACTCCATGAAGGGGCAGCATTGGCTTCAATTACACAGGGTCCATTTGCTGATTCAATGATATCTACACCAGTATAATCAAGGTTCAGGACTTCTGCAGTCTTTAATGCACACTCCCTGTACTCTGGAGCGAGTTCTGTAGCTTCTGCTTCTCCTCCTCCATGGATATTAGTGCGCCATTCTCCTTCGACGTCTTTTGGAACATATCTATACATTGCGCCAATGAGTTCTCCTCCGATTACAAATGCTCTGATGTCTCTATTTGGTTTTTCAACTAATTCTTGAACGTAGAGCACTTGTCCAAGCTGATGAATGAATTTCATGGCTCGGTATGTAAGTTCCTTATGCTCCGCACGAATCATTCCCATACCTCTTGCTCCAATGAGTGGTTTGATGATAACATCTCCAACTTCGTCAGCAAAATTGATTGCAGCCTCTAGATTCTCACCAATGTATGTTCTTGGAACTTGGATTCCTGCTTTATTCAGCGCAGTTAGGGTTGCATATTTGTCCTTGGCTCTTCGGAATGAATATGCTGGATTCATGACATAGATACCTGCATCCTCAAAATGCTCAAGAAGACTGATTCTATACGTGATTTGATCTCCAGTTCCAAAACCAATTGTTCTAACTAGGATCCCATCTATATGTGAAACATCTTCCTCATCGAGATGAGTGAACTTGTTAGGGATCTGAGCCGATATATCTGGTAATCGAAACGGCATTGGAGTATATCCCTTCGCCTTAATTGCATCGATTAGACCTGCTGTTGCCCAGTTGTTCACATTCTCGTGATAGACCACTCCAAAGAGACGACTAGTCATATGTAATCCCTCGCTTCTCTGCGGATTTGTTGTGAAGCGTTCTGCTAAAAGAACTATCTACTACACAGCTTTGTGCTGGTTAAGATAATCGTTAAGTAGCTCTCGCATGTAATAGCAAATAAGGAGCGCATGATTCTCGGATGATTAGCAAGCTTGTAGGACTGGCTGAGAAACTCTCTGAAGAACGGAAAAAGGACCCAGAACTCTCAGATAGAATGGATGAAGCCGCCCAAGGACAAGCACCCCGATTCCTTATGATATCTCCAATCAACAGAAGTTCCCAGGACCTTCAACTTTTTGATATGAAAATGGGTGATGTATTCCACGGGACTCGGGTTTCAAACGAACCGTTGTTATCACCCGCGCAATCACTTGTGCTGTTTGCTGGACCTGCATCATACAATCAAGAATTTCCCGAGAAGCGTGGTGTCATTCTAACATTTCATAAAGACGAACCTGAAGAAATAATCAGAGAGTCCCTTGAGAATGTAGTATTACATCCAGACCTAGGCGGACTACCCATTATTGCATTTCGCGCAGATTATGAGCTAGGTCGAGTTCGTATTATAGCACATGGAAAAGGTCGTAACTATGAAGCAGAGAATTGGTTACTCTCTCGAGTTAAACGACCTGATCCTCTGGATAGAGATACACTAATACTAATTTGCTCTGACTCAAGAGTTCATCCTCCAGTTACACCAGAAGGTCTTCCAATGGCTATTCGTTCATTGGGAGGTTATCTTCCCAAATTTACTGGTTCTGAGGACGAAACTCGCCAGTTGAACAAATTCTTCGAGGATTGGTTATCTCGAGAAAAAAGTACTCAAAATATTCTGATTGTTGTTCATGGCAATTTTGAGGGAGAGGGACCATCATGTGGTGCGGCGATAGATTCTCTAAAGCCAGACACCATTTCGAATAAGATTCTCCATTCGATAATCGTTGAACTTGAGAATGCTGCAAAGCCCTTCGAATCAGAACCCCCCAAATCTGCAGAGGACCGCGTGAAGTCATTATCTCATGCAATACGAAACAATCTCTTCACATATCCTGCAGTTGGTGCAGTTGCTGATTCAAAGTCACCCGACTTTGTCGAAATTCTATTGATGGATACTATCAGTAATGTGTTGACAACATCAAATGATTGAAATTCTAGAACTGCCCGCTATAAGATACAATCCGGTCTTCATATATCTCAAAATCTTGGATGAATCCGTTCAACTTGAAAACGGGTACAACTGGAACTCCTTCATGCATCTCAACTTCTTCTACAAGCCATGTGACCATAACCGGGAAAATTGTGTATTGTCCCTTCGTCATGGACAGTACCTTTTTGGACAATTGCTGAAGTTGGGTAGAAAGCCTATTTGTTCTTTCCTTCTGTTTTTCAGCTGCTGCCCGTAAGGCTGATGCTTTTCCTCCTCTTACGCTCCACATCTTTGCATCTACCGATAGAGCTACGTGACCACGAATCCCAATCA
>Ga0307445_10001832_pt1 | contig 11881 bp, 8 predicted proteins | sample SalMarSW160330MG_FD_202147 | JGI IMG/M metagenome (GOLD analysis project Ga0307445, IMG submission 202147) | Salt marsh sediment microbial communities from the Plum Island Ecosystem LTER, Massachusetts, United States - SW1603-30 | ecosystem: Environmental > Aquatic > Marine > Intertidal zone >...
CTGTGCGCGTATTGCGGGTTGGGTCCCGCGGCTACGTCGGCGGCGCGCTCTCGGCGCAGGCCGCTTCGGGCGCTTGCTCCGGTTTGATCTCTCGCCATCCAAAAGCGAGGCACTGCCAGTAGGTACCGCTGGCATCCCGTAGCAGATCACCGACGCTCATGCTGGTGTGGTGAATGCCCAGGCGCTCGATCAGAGGCCTGGCCTCGCCGTTGGGGCTCCAGTTCTCGCCCTGCATCTGGGCGTAAGCGTCGTCCGGCGTGCGTGCTTCCACCTCGCGGACGAACGCGTGAGTGTGGTCGATTCGCTCGACGTCGACCGGATCGTCCAAGAAGGTGGGTTCCCTGGCATAGTAGACCCGGTAGCGCATGGCTATTCCTTCGATTCGCCACGCGCGCCCGTGTCGCTATGACGGTCGAGGCGTTGGTACAGCTGGTCGATCTCGTCGCTCGTCAACGCCTCGATCGCGCCGCCATTCGTCAGGACGTCGTGGACCTCTTCCGTCAGAGAGGTAGGCACGTACAACTCGCCCCTCCAGCTCATCTGGGACTGCAGGACCCGCAGCCCCGCCAGGATCGCGGCGGCCTCGCGCTCGTCGAACGGCCGGTCGGCGGGCTGTTGGCAGGTCACGGCCGGCACGGCTAAGCTAGCGGTCTCGGTGCACTGCCCGATGGCCTTCCGGACGGCATCGATCGCCGTGTCGGCCGCGGCGTCGCGCGCCTCGTTGGCACTGGGGTAGTGGACTCGCTCCAGCAGCTCGATCGCCTCACGCATCCACCGGGCCTCGGTGCTCGCCCGTGCGTTACAGGTATAGCTCCCGCCGCCGTACGCGCTGACGATCGGCCGGCTGCAGGTGTGCGCCCAGGAAATCGTCAACTCCTGATGCGGGCGGAACCTGGACAGGAACGCTTCGACCAGCAGGATCGCATGGTCCACGTTCCCGCAGCCGTCGGAGTAGAACCAAAAGCGGACGGCTGCGTCGTGTTGCTCGAACGCGTAGCTAAAGCCAGGCCAGTGTTCGGGCGCGTGGCCAGGGCCATCCCAGTGCTCGTCGCACCAGGCCTTCCACTCTTGCTCGCCCATGTCGTCCGGGTCCTTGAGCACGGCCTCCAACCACGAGCGTTCCTCAGGTGTGATGCCGGTGATCTCGTGACTGAAAGAGGTGTAGTAGTTTGGCATCTCGGTTCGTCCTCCGGTTAGGTCGGTGATGGTCCCGTTGGATAGATCCTCGTCCCCCGATCCCAGCCGCGCGGTTGGCGCAGGTCCGGGATCCGCTCGCGGCGCGTCTCGACCTTGCCCCACTGGCGCAGCCGGTAGATCAGCCTGCGCAGCCAGGTCAGGCCTCGTCGCCCGCAACGGGGATACAGTTGAAAGGCGCCCCCGGTCTCCTCGAATCCGGGAAGCGGGGGCGGGAGCGCGGCGGCTCGCTTTCTCTTGCGGGGGTTGGCATAGTCCGCGCACAGCCCGCAGTGCGCGATGGCATCGTAGGTCTCTGGGCGACCGTGCATGGCCCGGCACAGGCGCGCCGTCCACCGGCCAGGGTTGGCCTGGATGGCGGCTTGCACCCATTCGACAGATTCGGCGTCCTCGATGCCGAGGTCGATCCAGGCATACGCGTCGAGGTGACGGAGCATCCCTGGGTCGATGTCCCCCTCGTCGGCCACGCACCACAGGTCGCACTCATCGATCACGGCCGCCAGCTCCGGCGGCAGATCCTCGATGCGCACGGCCGTCTCGCCGCTGAGCCGCTCTACCCGGGGCGGATCGGCGTGGATCATGCTGGCGCCCCTTGCCTCTGCCTCAGGACGGCCGCTGCCAGCGGGTCCGGTGGACCCTTCTCGATCGGGCTCCACGCCCAGGTGAGGTGGTGCTGCTCGATCTGGTACCCTTCCAGCGGCTCCGGAGCGACCACCCAGGTGGGGTAGTCGAACGCCGCGGCCCCCTCGGGATAGTCTTCCTTCTGGATATAGACGGCGCCGGGGATGCCGGCGCTGTCTGCGTCCAGGCGGTGCGGGCTCGCATAGACGCTCCCGTGCCAGTACTGGGCCCCACGTCGGCGAGCGAAGTCGAATCCGCTGACCAGGTGGCGTCCCTTCTGCCTGAGCAGCGCCAGCCGGCGATAGCCCACGTCCTTCATCCACGCCAGGGCCCGGTTCTCGTCGTCGGCGTGAAAGCCGCCGCCCACCTGGCAGGCGGCCGACAGGTCGACCACGAACGGGCGCAGCTGCGGATCGATGCCGGCCACCAGGCGGTCGCCGACTTCCCAGCCCCTGGCGTTGAACAGCCGTATGCCCCGCTCGACCTGGAGCACGTCCTCCAACGTCACGTGAGGCGGGGTGTGCACGCTCTCGATCGGCTCGACGACGTGGCACCTGGGCCGCACCAGCCAGCGGCGGGTGTAGGTCTTGGCCTCGACGGTCACGCTGCCGGCGAACGCCAGGCGCCAGTTGACCGGAAAGCCGGGCTGGTTGGCCATGAGGCACAGGGCATCCAGCTCGCGGGTTGGGTAGTGGCACGCTGCGTTCGCGTACGGCCGGCCGTCGAGCGGCTTCCACACCTCCTTGCCGTCCGGACTGAGCCAGGGCCCACCCGTGTGGACCCCGTCGGGCCAGCCGTTGGCCCTGGTCACCTCCAGCCGCGTGAACCCCGGGCCCGGCGCGACGTCGCGTATGGCGAGTGGGAGCTCATTCATGGCCTGTCTCCTTGGTCGTCTTGCACATGCCGTTGATCCTCCTGTTGAAACGGTGAGTTGTGGCGGGCCAGGGCGGCCCGTCGGTCTGCTGTTGGGGTGAACTGAGCTTGGGCGCTCACCCGAGCGGGCACGCTCGGGTCAGTGTCCAAGCTCAGTAGAACAAAGGCGTGCCGGAAAGAGGCCGAGCGCCCCCTCGAGAGATCGGAACGCGGTGCTCCTGCAGCCTCGGGCGCCCTGGTCGTGCTGCTGGGAGAGAGGGGCGATGGCTGTGGCTGCTTCGGTTGACGGGGCAGCAGCGCCTGGTACTCTCTGCTGCGTTGGCCAGGCGTCTTGACGTTCTGAGGCGCTCGCCGGGATGGCGCCGCCACGCTGGTGGATTCGTCAGGTGTGACAAGGAGGGGCCGGTTGGGCCCCTCCTTGAGATTGAGCGTTCGCTCAGAGGGTTCTCTGTCGATTGCAGCCGTCAGGCCGCCTTACTCCGCCCCTCGAGCTGGCGGATACGATTCTGGATGATGCGCCGGCGCTCGTCGAGGGTGGACGCGCTCGCGCCACGATCGGCGCGCTCGTAGGCCACGTGCAAGATGCCGGCGGCGTCGATCCGCTTGACGGTCCTGCGCACCGTGGGCACGCTGCCCGTCTCAAAGTAGACGTCCCAATGGCCCTCGTAGGCGACCACGTCCTCGGCGCTGTAGCGGGGTGCGCCGGGTGCGTCGTCCCCGGACGCGTTGTCTCCGGGCACGTCTCTGTCGCAGGCCGGCAGGGCCTCGCTTGAGAACCGAATGCCGTACGCCCGTGCGTCCTTGCGTAGCACGTTGGCGCAGGCGTCGCACAGTACGAACGTCGCCGTCATCCCCTCGGCCTCCAGCGTAGCACGGCGCGTGGCGCGCTGCGCCGTGCAGCTCGGCCTCGTGGGGTCAAGGGTGCCGAGGAGCGGCCCTCCATCGAGGATCAGGAGGTAGGCGTTGTCGCAGGGTGGTAGGTCGGCGTGGTTCCTGCCCCTGCGCTGCTCGCGCAGCGACTGGAGCTCGATCAGCTTTCCCATCCGCCGGAAGCGGGCCCGGCGCCTGTGTTCCTCTCCTTCGGCCAGCCTGGCCTGCAACCGCCACTCGCTCCAGCGGCGCAGCTCGTCCTGGCAGGCCGGGCACAGGTATACCTTGCTGGCCTCTGCCGGGCTATCCCCCTTCCACCCGCGAACCCATTCCTGGCCCGATCGCGGGCTGCTGCGGCAGCGAGAGCACGCGACCGCGGCGTCCACGCCGAGAGGACCGGCGGTTTCCCACCCGACGTCCCACTCACCGATCGGCGTCAGCCACTGCGGGCCTAGGGCCGGGCGCCAGCTCTCTAGTGGTGCGTGGAGGGCATTGTCCGCGCCGGCGTCAAAGGCGGTCTTGACGTGCGCAGAGGGCTCTCCCCAGCCGTACGCCTGCGCGTGCAGGTAGACGCGGCAGAAACGGCGAAAGCGCGCGGCCACCTCAGTATCCCCGTGCTTGCCGCTGAGAAACATCTCCAGCGCCCGCCGGTGATAGTCGTCGCGCACCGCCTCCGTCGGCTCCTCGGCGTCCCTGCCCAGGTACGCCTCCCAGGCGTCGTAGAGCATGGCCGGCGTGACGCTGACCGGTTCGGGCACGGCGTGCTCAAAGTGCTCGGGAGGGGCCTCGGACTCCGGCTCGATGCGGCCAACTGGGGCCAGATCGGCGATCGCGTCCTCCACCCGATCGGCGGGTATGGGCGCCGCTTCGATCCCATAGTACGCGCGGACGCGAGGTGGGACCGGGTACCCGCGCGCCACCGCGTCCTGCACGGCGACCTCGTGGTACCGTTCCTTGGCCCGGTCGACCCTGCCGATGGGCACGCCGCCAGCGTTCATGGGGTGCGACACGCAGAACGCATCTCGCGTGCGCATCCACACCGGCCGGTAGCCGTCGTCCATCGGCGGGCGGCTCAGGCCGTTCTGCTCGACCTGCATCGCCAGGTCGGGATACTCGATCAGCACGTCGGCCGTGATCGGACGCCGCTCGGTGAGGCAGCGCTGCACTTCGGCATAGTGCTGGCTGGCGATGGCCCTGTGCTTGCGGGTGGCGCCGGGCCACAGCGTCTGGTGGGGCGCGTGCGCGCCGGTATAGCGCATGTCGCTTCCGGTGCGCTGTACCTGGTGGCCGGGCAGCTCGATCCACTGTTCCAGCGTCGTACAAAAGGGCCCCGGCTCGTCAATCCGCACGGCGATGGCGCCCAGGTCGGACCACTGCTGGAGGCCAAACGCCTCGTCCATCGCCGTCGTGAATGGAGCGCCGTAGAGATGCTGCTGGCCCGTCTCCGCCACGATGTCGTAGAGGTTGAGCCACATCTTTTGGGGACGGTTGCCGACAAGATCAGGTGGGCTCAGGTGCTCGCACAGCCGGTCGAACAGCCTGTCGACGACGGCCGTCAGGCCGGGCCGCGTCGCGGCGACGTGGGCGTGCTCCCCGTACAGGTCCAGAGCGACCTGCGCCGGATGCAGGCGGGACACGCTCCACGCGACGTGGCCCCTGTCCCTGCAGGCCGGCCTGGCCGTGCTCGCCCACTCGTAGAGCCTGCCCTGATACCGTACCGTTCCTTCGATCCGGAAGCGGTAGTAGGTCTTGTCCCTGTTTCTCCCGACTCCCTGGGTCTCCGTGACCTTCACCTGATTGGGGTGCTGCCCGGCCAACTGCAGCAGGTCGTCGAGCGCTGGATCCGCGTCCAGGTCCAGCACGGGATCGGGCAGCTCGGGCCGTACAAAGATCGGTCTGTTCATCGGTTGTTCCTCCGGTTGCTGGTAGCGCAGGGGCGGGCTGAGCCGCCCCTGCGGATGGCTATGCTGCTTGCGCCAGTTTCTCCAACTGGTGGATGCGCCGCCGGATGATCTTGCGGCGCTCGCCGATCGTGGCCGTGCTGAGGGCGCGATCCGCCCGCTCGTAGGCCACCTGCAAGACGCCGATGGCGTCGATTCGTTTGACGGCCTGGCGCACGGCTCTCACGCCTCCCGTCTCAAAGTAGACGTCCCATCTGCCCTCGTAGGCCGCTACGTCCTCGCTGGAGTAGGGGGCATCGCCATCGCCCTCCGGTTGGGATGTCTCGTGGACGCCGGCCCCTGACTGGCACTGCTCCTCAGGCAGCTCCGGCCCATCGTCTGCCTCTGCCCTTAACGCACGCTCGGCAGCGCCAATCTGGCTGGCGCTCGAGGCCGGGGCCTCGTCAAGGTGCGTTTCCGCCTTCGGCGTGGTACGTTGTTCCCGTTTGGGTTCCGGCTCGCCTTGCTCTGCGATCCGCAGCCACGCTTCCAGCTTGGCGCGCACGGCGTCCCGGTCGTAGGGGTAGGCACCCTTTTCTACCGTCAGGTGCGACCAGCCCTTTTCGTTAGGCGTGCGACGCATGGCGGACCCGCCGAGAAAGCGCACCGTATACTCGGCGGTTGTGGCCTCAAAGACGCCCATACCCAGGTGCCTGGCGCCGCGGATCTGGTGGACGATCGGGATGCCCAGCTCGTGGTCGGCCACGAACACCATCGTGCCTCGATCCAGCGCCTCCAGCAGGCAGCGAACGTCCTCCGCATGCCAGCCCTCCGGCAGCCTGGAAACCGGGTTGCCGCTCGTCCCCGGCACTGCGCCCGGCTCCTGTTCGTTTCCCGGGCCCGACCCCGCCCTCTGTGGGTCGGCGCCCCCGGCGCCGCTTTTCCACGCGTCCTGCGCTTGCGCGGCGCGGACGGCGCCCTCGGCTACGTAGGGATAGCAGTCCGGCAGATCCTCTGGCTTGCCCACCAAGAGGATCGCGTCGCCCGTGGCCTGCTCGAGCCGCGCGATGGCAGCCTGCAGGCTCAGGGAACGCCGCCACTCCTCTTGTGACCCGGGCGCGGGGTTGAGCGCGTCGGGCACCACCCACCCGGCATGGCCGCGTTTGTGCACCTTCCAGCCGCTGGAGTACCGCCGTCCCCGCACCACGTACGGGGCGGCGAGGCGGTACGCGTAGCCTTCCCTGGAGAAAGAGACGGCCAGGCCGTCGTCCGCAAAGTCCAGGACGACCGGGGGCTCGCCGTCGCTGTAGGCCACGATCTCGTAGCGCTCCAGGAACCTGGCATAGCGCGCCGGGTCGGCGTCGGCCCGCGATCGGGTGTACTGCAGCGCGTCGCGGTACTGCTCCTCGCTCACGTGGTCCGGACGCCACTGCCCGGCGTAGAAGCGGTTGTGTCGCAGGATGTGCCTGCCGACGTCATAGTCGTAGGCGCTGTCGCCAATGTCCATCCGTCCGCGATAGGCGTGGCCATCGGCGTAGGTGACGCGAAAATCCGTTTTGTAGTACCAGCCCAGCTGGCGATCTTTTGCGAGGCGCGCCTCGAAAGCGGCCTTTGTGGCCCTGTAGAGCGCTTCCCACGATCCGTACGCGGTCGAGTTGAGCCGCCCGCACTCGCTATAGGGGATCTCCCACTCGACGGCGCGGATCTTGCCCTCCTCGTTCAGCCACGCGGGGTCGAGGTCCTCCGCTTCGCACTCCATCCCGGTCGGGCCAGCCGGCCTGGACCCACCCGCTTCCTCCCCGGCTTTGCGTTCGAGGTAGGTGTCCGGCTCGTGGTCCGGCATGTCCTCGGGGCAGCCCGCGGTCACCAGCCTGACCCCCAGCGATTCGGGGGCGCGGCCCAGCAGGTCGCTCAGGCTCGTGCTGGCACAGGTGTAGGCGAGGCCATCCGGCGGGTCCCGGTACAGGTACCAGGCGTTGACGTGCTCGATCCCGGCTGGATCGGTGTAGGTGGTCTCGATGCGCCAGCCGGGGCCGGCAAAGACGATCTTGCCGCCCTCGACGGCGTACGCGAGGCGGACGGTCGGGACCTCGACGGGGCTTGGTGCCTCCGGCTCGGCCAGGAACGCCCAGCCCGCAGGCGCAGCACAGTCACCGCCATCTCGGTAGGCATTCCCTGCCGACGCCAGATCCAGGTGACGCGCCTTGCCCTCGACGCGAACCCGGCAGAACCGCCTGAAATCGGCGCCTTCGTCCGCGCGGCTGCCACTCGCGAGCAGCTCGCGGCCCCACCTGGCGTACTGAGCCAGCCTCTCCACGGAAGGGTAGGCGCTCTCGTCGCCGTTGGTGACGCTCAGCCAGTCGCGGTAGAGCGTCCCTATGGGGTCAGGGAACTCTGTTTCCGCTTTGGTTTCCGTGGCATCGGCCTGCTGCTCTCCCACGAGCCAGGCAAGCTCTTTCCCTGGCACGCGCCGCCTGAAGAACCAGCCCCGCCGCCTGCTGCTGTAGTGGCCTCCCATCCCGTTCCGCCCGAGGCGATCGGTGACCGCCCTGTCGGGCCTGGCGGGCAGGAAAACCCACGTCCAGTCTCGGTCGTACTTGACGCGAACGCTGTCCACGGTCTCGTTCGACGGCGGCTCGCTTTGGCCCTTTGACCTTGCGGTGGCCAGCTCGGCGTTGCGCTCGATGGCGTCGCAGATCCGCCGCACGCCTTGGTGCGCTTCTTCCTCGTCGTAGGAAGCGCACTTGCGCAGGCCGACGCCCTGGGCGACGATGGCGGGTGGTCCGTCCGGGCCGTGCTGTTCGAGGTGCCAGGCCTTTCCCTTGGGCGTGGCGTGGAACGTTGGCCAGCCGTCCCGGCCAGAGTGGCACTGGACGGTGTACGGGCTGACCCGGACGCAGGCGACAAAGCCGGCGCGATCGGGGTGGGTGGCCACGCCGTCCCACCTCTCGGGGTCGTAGTAGTCGGTCATGGCTTCTGACCGGTCCTCTTTGTACCCCAGGATCGTCCAGCCGCGCCTCTCCAGTTCGTGACCGACGCGCGCGACGGCGCGCCGCTGATCCGTGTGGTGCATGCTCATGGGTTTGTCCTCCGGTTGTGAATGATGTGGGTCAAGTTTGCTCTGTTTTCGGCGCCTGCGCTGCAGATCGGGCAGGGCCTGCGCCGACGATGCCCTCTTGAGCCGTCTTTCGGCCTGTCAGCAGCCCTTCCAGGGGCGCGCGAGGGTAAAGCCGATCCCGGCCCCGGCGGTGACCGCGATCAGACGGGCCCCGTCGTCCGACCGGTGCGGTGCCAGCCTGCGCTGCAGGGCTTTGGCACAACCCAGGCGGTGCCCGACGTTCGCGTACGGTTCGTCGAGATGCAGCTGGTAGGTCTCTGCCATGGGACACGGTCCTTTCTGTTGCGTCTCCGGTCGGTATCTGGACGCTCGCCAGGTTCGCTTGCCTCGTGGCGATGCGCGCACACGGGTTCCTGTTCCTGTTGTGGCGCTTTGTCAAAGCGCTCGCCTGGGGACCTCGCGCGGAGGCCGCCAGGCCAGTGCTCCAACTGTGGGGGAGGGGTCAGGTGTGGCACCCGCCGACGTGTGCCGGCGGTAATTTCGTGTAGTGGTCAGGCGGTCGCCAGAGCACCCGCAGTCGCCGCGCAGTCTCAGCTGGCGGTGTAAGCACGGCTTCTCTGGACGCCCGATACCGGCCAACGTGGCCGGGTACCTCACCGGCTGAGCCGGGGCAGGTGAGGGCTGCACGCCGTGACCGGGTGCTACAGCCTGACGCGCACAGCACCCTCGACAGCGGTGCTTTCCCCTTGGCCGGGCCCTGGAGTGGGCGCCGGCACGGTCGACGTCGCAGTGGGAAACGTGACTCATCCGGCGAGGACGGCTGCCTTTCTGGGGCAGCGGGAGGTGATGCGGAGAGGGGTAGGGGTACCCCTCTCCCGATTGCCTCACGGCAAAGCGTGCCAGATCGACCACGCCGGGTGTATCTCGCCCGTCGTCGCCCTGCCACCTCACGCTCGGTGGCAATAGGGCCCTGCCGGCATCGCCGGTTCTCTCTTTCGGCACAGGTGCCGTCGGGGGCCCGGCCTTCTCACCGGCGACGGATTCGGTTATCCCTCCTGCGGCTGGTGGCCGTGTGATTGTTGAGCCAGGCGCAGCAAGCGCCAGCCCAGCTCGTACGCTTCCTGCCAGGTCAGATCCAGGCTTTCTCCAGCGTGCAAGAGCCGGACGTGTCGCGTGGCGCCGGGCGCAAAGTAGACAGGGCCGTAGGGCCGCTTTCTCCTGCCCTCCGCGCAGCGCGCGAGCACGACGTTGTCGGCGGTGTCGCCGCGGCTGCCGATCCAGGCGCCCTCCCGATTGGCGGCCCCGTTCTCGTCCCAGCGGTACTGAGGTACCTCTCGTACCGGGGTACGGCAGTCCGGGCACAGCCGTTCGCCCTGGCCTTGGGGATAGGTCTCCAGGTACAGCTTGCTCTCCGTCCGGCCGCACCCGGGGCAGTGGATGATCCCGGCGCCCTCGTACTGGTAGGTGGCGGGCAGCTCCTTGCCTTCCGCGGCGGCCAACCTGACCACAGACGCGTGCATGATGGCCTCCCGCGCGGCGTCCGGCAGGCTGCGCACCACTTCCCACATCCATGCCAGTTCGCCCGCTTTCTCGCGGAGCCTCTGCCAGTCCTGTAGCGGGACGGTGATCTCGCGCATCGGTTTGTCCTCCTGTTGGGGTCTTTGTTCTGCTGTGCTGCTTGCCTGACGGGAAGCAGCGGGCGAATCTCGGTTGCCGTCCTCTTGCCGGCCCCACCGCTGCGAGCGGAAAGAAGATGGCTCGCGTGGATCGGGAGCCAGACGCGTCCAACGTCGGCACGATCCGGCCATCCGACATCGGTCGCGTCTTTGGTTCGCCAGATCGACCTCGCCGATCTGAACCGCTCGCCCGGGCTCACCGCGATGAGGCCGGGCCAACGCTCCAAACAGGCCTACCGTGTCAGGACAGATCCGACGAGCATCGTGGGAGAGGGGGAGGTGAAACGCATCCCCCTCTCCTACGGTCGCTGTTGTATGTCGACGGGGGGTGCCCCCATGGGCACCGCGCCCGCAATAGGTGGTTGTTTTGGGCGGCAGAGCAACGTCATCGCTCGATGCCGCCACCTGTTGTCGTTGTTCGATGATGTATGCAGCGGATCACAGGCAGACGGCCTCACGCCGCGCCCGTGTCCGCGTTGTTAAGGAACGACACAGCAAGTCGAGCACCCTCCAGTGCCTGGCCTGCGTTCCTGCAGGCGTAGACGGGACCGGTAACGGTCCCCGCAGTGTGGCCTGGGGCGCTCACGCGGCGGTTCGTCCGCCGCGTCAACGTCTCAGGCCCGCCTCGAGGAGGGTTTGGTGTGGAGAGGGTGGATTCCACCCTCTCCACGATCGTGCCCCGGATCGCAGACGATCCGCTTGGCACAGATGCATTGGCTAGGCAGCCTTTTCGAACGGATCGAGATCGAACAGGGTCGGGTGATCGTCGGAGACCGTGGGGCTCCGGCGTCGCCGCCGCTGCATGGCGCGCAGGGCGGTCTCGCCGTAGAGCCGGACGATCCTGGCTTCCAGCTCCTGGACCGTCGGCTGCGCCGGCAGGTCCGTACCCGGTTGCGCGATGCTGCCCATCGGGCTGGCCACCTTGGCGTTCTCGACCGCGAACAACGACTCCAGGTCGGGCAGCTCCCTGCCGGTCATCACCCGGCGAGCGAGCTCTTCCAGGAAATCGCCGTCGTCGGTCTGCACCAACGCGCCGCCCACCTCGTCGCCGTAGAGCTGTTGGGCAGCCTTGAGCTTTTCGCCCATCAGCGCCAGCGCCATCTCTTCCATCGTATCGCGGTAGACGGCGTACACGATCTTGACCGGCATGGTCTGGGTCAGCCGGTAGACGCGCCGCGCGGCCTGCCAGAGCGTGTAGAGCGAGTAGTGCATCTCGGCAAAGATCACGGTCGCGAATTCGATCAGATCGAGCCCCGTCTCGACGAGCTTGGGGTGGCAGATGAGCACGTCCATCTGGTCGACCCTCTTCTGGATCCACTTTTCCCGCTTTTTCGCCGTGACCGACGAGGGCAGGATCGTGGCCCGGATCCCCGCGCCCTGCAGGATCGCCTTGTAGCGCGGCTCGATGTCGCGGGTGCCGGTCTGCTGCAGGTAGACGATGCACTTGCGGCCCTGGCTGACTTCTGCCCGGACATAGTCGACCAACCACTGCTCCTTGGGCAGCAGCCTGGGCAGCTCGACGACCTGGCCGTCCTCTTCCGCGGACGACCTGTCCGCCGACGACTTGTCCGCGGGCGACTCGTCCACGGACGACCCGTCCGCCTCGCCATCCAGCCATTCGCCCGGCCTGACCACCGGGGGCAGCGGATCGTCGAGCACGTACTCTTCTTTCTCCGTGCCCCGGTACTGGACGACCCACTCTTCGCGGA